>JGI24721J26819_10001381_pt1 | contig 27296 bp, 24 predicted proteins | sample YelNatPaOPGAMG01_FD_26819 | JGI IMG/M metagenome (IMG submission 26819) | reverse complement strand
TCCATGGAATGTTTCCTTTTGTTGATCTGATCGATTCGTCACGGACTTTTTTGCGTTGCAAAGATAGTCATTTTTCTTTTTGCTCAAAGAATGGAGCAAAAATTTTAGTTCAGTTTTGAAATGGTTTTTCCAAAAAATAGTTGAAAGGATGGCATTGGGGAATCTCCTTTTTTATTCAATTGAAAATGTTTCTGTTATTTCTTTTGATCAGCCTTCGTTGTGATTAAGTTTGAATGGAAACAGTGTAAAATCATAAATAATATTAATAAGGAATAAATTCTTTATTTCGATTCTACATTTGTAGCGGAATGGATAAAGAAAAACAAATTCAGCTTTTTATCTATTGATACTTCCAACCACATTTTTCTATTTTTTTATTTCACACACCATGAATGCCACCGCTCTTCTTATCAAGCAGCTTGCCGACCAATATGGTCGAAGTCGAAACAATTTACTTCCTATTCTTCAGGGAGTTGTTGAACAGGAAAAATATTTGTCTGAAGCTTCCATGATTGAAATTGCCCGTGAACTTGACATTCCGGCATCCGATGTGTTTGGCACGGCTACTTTTTATTCCTTCCTGGAACATAAAAAGATGGGTCGTTATATCATTCGCGTCTGCAAAACCATTACGTGTTCCATGAAAGGGAAGAATCAGATTTTGCTTGCTATTCAGGATATGTTAAAAATCGGAGTGGGAGAGACCACGTCGGACGGGTTGTTTTCTCTGCTTCAAACCAATTGTCTGGGATTTTGTCATAAAGCGCCTACGATGCTCATCAACAATGAAGTTTATACGGAATTGACACCCGAAAAGGTGAGGACTATTTTGAGTGAATATATGGCACAAAGCAGGGAAGGAGGAACAAATGGAAACTAATTATCAATTGAAGCGCGCCGACTTTATTTTCAAAAACGAAAATGATTGGAAAGACGTTCTGAACAAAAGCATCCATCGATCTCCGAAAGAATTGATTAATGAATTGATCAGTTCCGAATTGAAGGGAAGAGGCGGCGCCGGATTTCCGACGGGATTGAAATGGAAACTTTCTGCCGAGGTGGATAGTGACGTGAAATATGTGATTTGCAATGCCGACGAAGGCGAACCGGGAACATTTAAAGACAGGGAAATTTTATCGCTCGTGCCTTTCAAGGTGCTCACAGCTATGGCCATTTGCGGCTATGTGGTAGGAGCAACGGAAGGGTACATTTATTTGCGTGGCGAATATTTCTTTTTGAAGCCGGAACTGACGAAAGCCATCAATGAATTTTCAGCCTATTGCCAAGAAATTAATTTGAAATTCAGCATTCGCATTTTCATGGGCAGCGGAGCCTACATCTGCGGCGAAGAAACAGCTCTGTTCGAATCGATGGAAGGCAAACGAGGCGAACCACGCAACAAACCTCCTTATCCGGCCCTTTCGGGCTACATGAACAAACCAACGGTGATCAACAATGTTGAGACATTGGCACATACCTACACCATTTTCAAATATGGAGCCAAACGTTTTTACGATTTGGGCGTTCAATATTCACGGGGCACTAAGTTGTTTTCGGTTTCGGGCGATACCCCTAAACCGGGCATTTACGAATTGGAATTGGGAATGAGCTTGGCTGATTTTGTCAACGATTTTGGCGATGGCGATACCAAAGCAGTTCAAGTGGGTGGTGCCTCCGGATTTTTAGTGCCTCGCAAACGATTTGCCGAAACGACCATTGGATATCAGGGTAAACTTGTTGGAATTTCGTTGCCCACAGGTGGTTCCATGATGCTTTTTAATAGTTCCCGATCCATGTATAACGTGTTGGACAATTATCTTGAATTCTTTCGTGAAGAGTCGTGCGGACAATGTACACCTTGCAGAGTGGGATGTCAGCAATTGTGGCGGGGCATCAAAGCCGTCAAAAGCGGCGAGAAAAAGGCGCAATACTTGGATAAACTGCTTAAACTGGCTGAAACCATGCAATGGACGGCCAAATGTGGCTTGGGTCAGTCGGTCGGGAATTCTTTTTCATCCATTGTTGAAAATTTCAGAGAAGAAATGATTTATTAATTTCAATGCTATGAACGACATAAAAATCACTATTAACGGGCAACCTGTTCAAATTTCGAAAGAGACGTCCATTTTGGATGCAGCCCGTCAAATCGGCGTCAACATTCCAACTCTCTGTTACCATAAAGATTTATGCGTTGCCGGAAATTGTCGGGTGTGTGTGGTGGAAGTGGCAGGGCAAAAACGATTATCGCCGGCTTGTGCTACGCCGTGTGAAGAAGGAATGGAAATCCTCACCAATTCGGTGAAAGTGAGAAACTCGCGCAAACACATCATTGAATTGCTTTTGTCGGAACATAATGCCGATTGCACCCGTTGTTATAAAAACGGGAATTGTGAATTACAGAAATTGGCTGCCGATTACAAGATTATGACTTCAGAATTCATTCCGTTGACTCCCTTTCAACATTATACCATTGACATGTTTTCGCCTTCCATCATGAAAGACGATAGCAAGTGCATACGCTGTCAGCGTTGTGTTCGCACTTGTGCCGAGCTGCAAGGGATGAATGTGTTGACGGTGGCTTACAAAGGCGATAAGATGAAGATCACGACATTTTTTGAAAAAATGTTGAATGAAGTCAACTGCACCAATTGTGGTCAATGCGTGATTCATTGTCCTACCGGAGCGTTGACCGAACGAAATTACATTGAAGAAGTCTGGGAGGCCATTACCGATCCGACGAAACATGTGGTAGTGCAGACGGCACCGGCTGTTCGGGTGGCGTTGGGCGAAGAACTTGGATTTGATGTCGGGACAAGAATCACCGGCAAAATGGTGGCTGCATTAAAACGTTTAGGATTTGATTCCGTCATGGATACCGATTTTTCTGCCGATTTGACCATCATGGAAGAAGGCACCGAATTGTTGACTCGNCTNAAAAAAACGTTGGTCGATCATGATCCNAACGTGAAATTGCCAATGGCTACTTCTTGTTCGCCCGGCTGGATTAAGTTTATCGAACACATGTATCCTGAATATTTAGATCATCTTTCCACTTGTAAATCACCGCAACAAATGTTTGGTGCGCTGGTAAAAACCTATTATGCACAAGCGCGCCATTTGAATCCTGATCAGATTGTGTCTGTTTCCATCATGCCGTGTACTGCCAAGAAGTTTGAAGCCGCACGTCCCGAAATGCACGACAGCGGCTATCGGGATGTGGATTACGTGCTGACAACGCGTGAATTGGCCATCATGATCAAACAAGCCGGAATCGATTTTATGAAATTGGAAGATGCATCCTTTGACCGATTGATGGGCGAATCGACCGGCGCAGGCGTTATTTTCGGAGCAACGGGCGGTGTGATGGAAGCTGCGCTGCGAACGGCTTACGAATTGGTGACCGGCCGTGAAGTGCCTTTCAAAAACCTGAATATTCTTCCGGTCAGAGGCATGGAAGGTGTTCGCGAGGCTTCTATTGTCATTGAAAATCCGCTGCGGGAATGGGCTTTTTTGGATGGAGTGGAATTGAAATGTGCCATTGCGCATGGATTGATTAATGCTAAAAAAGTGATGGATGCCGTGACGGCGGGTGAAGCGACGTATCATTTTATCGAAGTAATGGCATGTCCCGGCGGTTGTCTGGGCGGAGGCGGTCAGCCTATTCCTACCAGTGCCGAAATCAGAGCCAAACGTGCTGCCGCTATTTATGCCGAAGATGAAGGGATGCCTCTTCGTAAATCACATACCAATCCTGAAGTGATTCAATTGTACCATGATTTTCTTGGTCAACCGCTGGGCGAGAAATCACATCATTTGCTTCATACTTCGTACACGGCACGAAAACGCTATTAATCTTTTCATCAAGCGATTCAAAAGAGGCTTCTTTCTTTTTGAATCGCTTTTTTTATTTCAACACAAAAGTGGACGGGTAAGTCAACAATTGGTATTGAATGGTTTTTGCCAATCGGTAATCACCTAACGCATTGGGATGAAGTTGATCCGTCTCTGCGTTGTGGAAATATTGCAGTTGAGATTTTGCCAACGGGAAAAGTCCGCTGATGGAATGAAGATCAATCAACGGGACAGCCCAATAGGAAGCGGCCTGCTTCAACGTTTCAACATANGCATCAAGATACAATCCTTGTCCATTGCTGAAATTTTCATCCGGCTGAATGTTCTTGGGGCCAAATTGAGCAAATCCTCTGTGAATGGGCGTCATTAAGATGATCTGTTGTTGCGGAAAATGGTCTTTCAGATACGACATTACTTTGTTGATGCGGCCGCAAAAGGTAGAATCATTGATGATCGGACGGCGGTATTTTCGTGTCACCGTATTCCCGTTTGAATTGGTTTGCTTGGGGGTTTCACTGAAAAAGATACCTAACGGAATGCCTGCGTTATAATCGTTTGTTCCCGCAAAAATGAGAATAGCGTCTATGTTGTTGCCTCTTTCCTGATAAAGTTTCACTGCCTGTTGATAAATGCCATTCCATTGTGCGCCGTTCACGCCATAGACAAAAGGCTGCAAACNCAGCAATTCGCTGAGATATTCCCAATAAACGCAAGTGGTTCCTACCCGTCGTTCATCGGTCATTGAATCGCCCAGAAAGGCTACCCGTTTTCCTTGCCATTGAGTGTTGAGTGTTTTTTCGTTTGTTGTCACAACTACTTTGGGGGCAGCTGGTTGTTCCAGCTTTTGTGCATGTCCATTCAGACTGATGGTCAATAAAAAAGTGAAGACGGCAACGATTTGGTTTTTCCTACGGAGTACTTTTATGGCTCGTTTCATAGTGGGATCTGTTTTTCTTGGTGCAAATGTAACTTTTTTGTTTTGGAAAAAGCGTGAGTTTACCTTTTTTACGTCACGTTGAAAGGATTTTTTTCAGTGAAGGATCGAAAAAACAGATGAAAGGGATTGAAAACCATCTTACGGTTCGACTTCGAAACGAAGCGGTTGCCTCACACTAAACGAAAAACCGAACCAAATCACTGCTCAGCATTTCGTGTTGCGTGAAAAAGACACTCTCGACCGAGAAAATCACACTCTTGACCGTGAAAAAGACACTCTTGACCGTGAAAATCACACTCCCGACCGTGGAAAAGACACTCTCGACCGTGAAAATCACGCTCCCGACCGTGAAAATCACACTCCCGACCGTGAAAAAGACACTCTTGACCGTGAAAAAGACACTCCCGACCGTGAAAAAGACACTCTTGACCGTGAAAATCACACTCCCGAGCTTAAAAAAGGATCAAAAAAACAGATGAAACGGATTGAAAACCATCTTACGAATCGACTTCGAAACAAAGCGAATACCTCACACCAAACGAAAAATCGAGCCGAATCACTGCTCAGCATCTTGTTGCATGGGCAAGGTGAATGCTGCATGGATTTAAAGTGTTGGTTTTGTGTTGATGTTTCTTTGTGTAAAGTGAACGGAATCGCCGTAGTCATCAAAATCAATCTTTTCACCCATTCGTTTCAGGCTTTCGGCCAACGATTGGATCGATTCTTCGGCATCTTCCTTCACGGACGGTTTATTGTCGTACAACAGATAATGGCTTCGATAGGTTGAGGGGGTGATGTTGGGCATTAGCACGTTGGCTCCTGCTTTTAACCCTTTTTCTCTTCCGAAAGGGTGAATGGTTTGGAGGGCGGTGGTGGCTACCATATTAATGTCGGGCATCAGCAGGCGCATCGTTGCCAGCATGCGAAGGGATAAATTGAATCGTTCGTTGATGGGCAGCAATGCCTCTTTGTAGTTGAAAAATGGCGTTTCGGCGTGCTCCAAGTAGGGCCCCATGCCGACCATATCGACGTTCATTTGTTGGATGAAAAGCAAATCATCAGCCAAATGCTCCATGGTTTGAAAAGGAAGTCCGATCATCACACCGGTGCCGGTTTGATAACCGATCTTCTGGATATTTTCGAGGCATTGAAGACGGGTTTTGAATGAATGCAATGCGTTGTCGGGATGAATCTTTCGGTACAGTTCCTCGTTCGAGGTTTCGATGCGCAGCAAGTAGCGCTCAGCTCCTGCTTCAAACCATTGGCGGTATGTGTCCCATGATTGTTCGCCGACTGAAAGCGTGATGCGCAGCTCGGGGTGAATCGTTTTTTTAATTTCGGTAATCAGTCGTGTAAGGCGTGCAGTGAAACGACGGTTATTTTGTTCGCCTGACTGAAGTACAATGCCCGTAAAGTGATGTTTGGCTGCCCAGTCGCATCGTTCCAGTATTTCCTTGTCGTTCATGGCATAACGGCTGACGTTCACATTGCCGCTACGAATGCCACAATAGAAACAGTTTTTTCGACAATGGTTGGAAAATTCAATCAGCCCCCGCAAATAAACTTTCCGTCCTACGATTTGTTCTTTAACCTGATCTGCTTGATGAAGTAATTCATCTTGCTCGCTTTGAAGGTTGATTGAAAGCAACCGAATGAGATCCGCTTTTGAAAACGTGGTTTGTTTTATGATTTCTGCGATCGGGGTCATGGGTTAGTGCATAAATGGCGCAATGGCTCGGTCGAAAATTCCGTTCATAAAGGCAATGGCCAATCCATAATTGGTGACCGGCACACCGGCTTCAAGGGCATCAAACAGCCNGCTGAATAGTTGTTTCCGTGTGATCATGCAGCCTCCGCATTGAATGACTAAGGCATAATCGGTGATGGGTCGTTGAATTTCATTCAATCCGGAAACGATGTCAAATGANAGTTCTTTTCCGGTAAAGGCTTTCAGCCAACGAGGAATTTTAACTCGCCCGATATCTTCGCAGCTTACCTGATGCGTGCATGATTCAAGGATCAAAATAAGATCGTTATCTTTCAATGCTGCTATTTTGGGAGTTCCTTTTACATAGTCGTCAAACGGTCCCCGCATGCGTGCATAGGCCACACTAAAGCCGGTCAACGGAATGTCAGCGGGAATGATTTTGTTTACCAATCCGAATGCCTGACTGTCGGTGATCACCAAAGAAGGTTTTATGCCGGTTTTTTGTAAAAATAATGCTGCTTCCGTTTCTTTCACCACAATGTTAATGGCATGATTGTCCAAAACATCGCGAATGGCCATGACTTGAGGCAGGATCATTCTTCCGTCGGGGGCTTCCGAATCAATAGGCGTAATCAGCATGACGATGTCACCTCGAGAGATGATGCCTTTCAGCAGGGAAGGATTTTGATACGTCGTTTCTGGAATCGTATTTTTGAGGGTTTCCACAACGTCATCAAGATGTTGTCGTGTCAAAACACTGCATTCCACGATGGAAGCCGATGTCAGTTGTTGAATCGTGTGAATGGTTTTGTTTTGAATGGGCTCCACATCCATCTTGTTGTGAACGACCAAGAAAGGAACCTTATGCCGATCAAACGTTTCAATCAGCCTTTCTTCAAAATCGTCAAACCTATTATTGGCAATCACTAAGATGGCACAATCGATTTGCTTGATGGCCTCTAAGGTTTTTGCAATGCGTTTTTCACCCAGCTCGCCCTCATCGTCAATGCCTGCTGTGTCAATAATGACAGAAGGACCGATGCCGAAAATTTCCATTGATTTTTTTACCGGATCGGTGGTGGTGCCGGGAATGGCCGAAACAATGGCCACATCTGACCCGGTCAATGCATTGATCAGCGAACTTTTGCCGCTGTTACGCCGTCCGAAAATACCGATGTGCGGTTTGATATCTTTTCCTTTCATGACTTTGGATGGTTAGAAATATAAATCGCGTTGACCGTTTTTGATTAAAGCTATGCGTTCATGAATAGCAGTTTTCATGTTTTCATTGTCCAACGTGTCAATAGCCTGCTCAATGACGTGCCATCCTTTTTGTGCTGTTTGTTCGGGGGCATAGTCCACCAGATATTCCGTCAGCGTCAAAATGGCGTTGGGAGTACAATAACGTTTAATGAATCCCGGAACGGAAAATTCCATAAAGTGTTCGCCGGTTCGTCCCAATCGATAACAAGCTGTGCAAAATGAAGGCAATAACCCTTGGTCAAGCAATTCATCTACAATTTCATTCAACGAACGATCGTCATTGATTTGAAATTGTCCTTTGTTGAGGTGATCGGCCGGATCGACCGGTTTGGAATAGCTTCCAATTTCAATTTTTGTTCCGCCATCGATTTGTGATACTCCAAACTGAAAGATTTCGTTGCGAAGATGAGCCGGCTCTCTTGCCGTGAGAATCATTCCTGTGTAAGGAACTGCCAGACGCAAAATGGCTACCAGCTTGGTGAAATCATGATCGCTTACAAAATAGCGTTGATTGATGTCAAGCATCGACGCATCTTTTACACGGGGAAATGAAATGGTGTGAGGCCCAACTTGATAGCAGGCTTCCAAATGGTTGGTGTGGCGCACCAATCCTAACACTTCAAAACGCCAATCGTATAAGCCGAATAGGGCGCCAATGCCCACATCGTCGATGCCGGCTTCTTGCGCACGATCCAAAGCGGTAAGCCGATAATGGTAATCCCTCTTTTTGCCCGACAAATGATAGGTTTTGTACGCTTCGGGATGATAGGTTTCCTGAAAAATCTGATAAGTGCCGATGCCCGATGCTTTCACGGTTCGAAATCCATCAATGTCCAATGGGGCTGCATTGATGTTGACTCTTCTGATTTCTCCGTTGCCTTTTTTGACCGAATAGGCAATCTTGACGCTGTGAGCAATGAATTCGGGCGTGTAAAGCGGATGTTCCCCAAAAACAAGGATCAATCGTTTTTGTCCATTCTCTTCCAACGTCGTTATTTCGCGGATGATTTCATCGTCGGAAAGGGTTTTTCGAATGGCGTTGCTATTGGAGGTTCGAAAGCCGCAATAAGTACAATTGTTGGTGCACCAATTCCCGATGTAGAGCGGAGCAAACAAAACGATCCGGTTGCCGTAGATCGTTTTTTTCAATGTTCGGGCACCTTCTTTGATTTCTTCGATCAGTTCTGCATCGTTGGTATTGACCAATACGGCTGTTTCTTCCAAAGTAAGTCGTTGTTTTGAAAGCGATTTGGCAATGATTTCGCGTACACGCTGCGGCGTGGAAATCGTGTGGTTGAGGTAACCCCAAATTTCGTCTGCATCAATGAACGGCTTCATGGGTTCATCGGGAATGTTGTATTTTTCAGGTGTGAAAATCATGATGAAATAGGATAACAAGTTAACTAAAAACGATATGACATTGCTTCTTAAAAAGAAACCATGCAAATATACGGACGAATTAAGGATTTTATTCTTTAATCGTGGAAATNCTCTTTATTTTTTCAAACCCTCGGGAATGAATGAAAAGAGAACTCGAAAAGGAATGGACGAGAATAAATAAGAATACACCGACAATGGCAATGCGTTCATGGCTCATTGTCGGTTATGCACAGGTGAATTGATTGTTCCTTGTGAGGAAGTGATATAACTTAAAGAAGAAAAGCAACGCTTACGATTGTCCGTACTTTTTTGCACGCAATGCTTTGATTTCCTCGCTGGTGATGTATTCGTCAAAGTCCATTTGACGATCAATCACGCCGTTGGGAGTNAGTTCAATGATGCGGTTGCAAACGGTTTGTAAAAACTGATGATCGTGCGAGGCCAACAACACATTGCTTTTGAACGTTTTCAGGGTGTTGTTGAATGCCTGAATGGATTCCATGTCCAAATGATTCGTAGGAGAATCGAGCACCAACACATTGGGATTTTGCAACATCATGCGGGCAATCATGCAGCGCATTTTTTCGCCTCCCGACAAGACGCCGACTTTCTTCTGTGCATCTTCCCCCGAAAAAAGCATTTTCCCCAAATAACTTTTCAAATACACTTCGTTGGTATCATCCGAGAATTGAGCTAACCAATCAATAAGAGTCAGGTCGGTNTCAAAAAAAGCNCTGTTGTCCAATGGTAAATAGGCCGGTGTGATGGTGATTCCCCACGAATAGCTGCCGTGATCCGGTTTTATTTTTCCTTCGATGATTTCAAAAAGAGCAGTCATGGCACGCGGATCATGCGAGAANAAAGCCACTTTGTCGTTTTTGTCAATCATAAAGCTGACATCACGAAACAGCAGATCGCCTTCGACTGATTTGGAGAGATCGTGCGCTTCGAGAATCACATTGCCCGGATCGCGTGATGGCGTGAATACAATGCCCGGATAACGACGTGACGAAGGTTTTATCTCGTCGATATTGATCTTTTCGAGCATCTTTTTGCGGCTGGTAGCCTGTTTCGATTTGGAAGCATTGGCGCTGAAGCGAGCGATGAATTCAAGCAATTCAGCTCGTTTTTCTTCTGCTTTCTTGTTTTGCTGGTTTTGTTGACGAAGTGCCAATTGACTCGATTCGTACCAAAAACTGTAATTTCCCGAGAAGATTTCAATTTTTCCATAGTCAATGTCCACCACGTGTGTACAAACGGTATCTAAAAAATGGCGGTCGTGCGAAACCACCAAGACGGTGTTGTCGTAGTTGGCCAGATATTCTTCGAGCCACATAATGGTTTCGAGGTCAAGGTCATTGGTGGGCTCATCCAAAAGCAAGTTGTCGGGATTGCCAAACAGGGCACGTGCCAGCAAGACACGCACTTTCTGTTTCCCGCTCAAATCTTTCATTTTCATGCCGTGAAAGGATTCTTTAATGCCCAGATTGCTCAGCAGCATGGCGGCATTGTTTTCTGCGTTCCAACCTTCCATCTCGGCAAACTTCTCTTCTAAGACGGATGCGCGGATGCCGTCTTCGTCCGTGAAAGGGTCTTTGGCATAAAGGGCATCTTTCTCTTGTTTCACTTTGAACAATTGTTCATGCCCTTCCATGACGGCATCCAATGTGGTCAGATGATCAAACGCATGGTGGTCCTGGCTGAGAACGGAAAGTCGCTCACCGCTTGGTAGAATAATGGTGCCTTTGCTGGGAGATATTTCACCGCTGATGGCACGCAGAAAAGTGGATTTACCTGCACCGTTGGCGCCGATGATGCCGTAACAATTGCCTGCGGTAAACTTGAGATTTACATCTTGAAAAAGCACTTGTTTGCCAAACTGAATGGCTAAATTGGAAACTGTAATCATAAACAATGATGAAAGAAAACAAAAGATGAAGTCGCATTCATCTTCTATTTACCTTTTGGTGAATATATGGGCTATTTAACGTATTCTCTTTGCTGCGAATGGATTAACAAACGCATGGATGGTACATGGATAGATTGTAAATGTCAACGTGAGCCTGCAAAATCAATGTTTCTTAAGGTTGACTTCCCTCGAAGTTCATGCAGTGCGGTTCGTTTTGCCTTTGGTTTTATGCTCGTTTTTTCGTGTCAATGGGATGTAACCCTATGATTTTTATTGGGGTTAATTTATTAAATCAATGGTAATAAATATTTTATCTGTTTTTCATGCGCCGGCAAAACGAAATGCAAAGGTAGGTAATTTTTATCCATTGAACGAATAGGTGCTTTGTTCTTTTTTAGATGTTGATTTTGATGCCAGCATTGGAAGGATCAAATGTTAATGCATGTGCTCAATCCTTATTTTCGATAACATTCCAATGAAATGAATCCGGATGGCCGCTTTGCTAAGGAGTTGTAACCCGTTATTTGAAAATAGTAGAAATTCAAATTCCAATGTAAATCAATAGAATAGCTTATTAACTCATCGGACAGTTCGTTCAACGGCGGAATCGTTTGATCTTGTGTTTTTTTATGTTTTAAGATTTACAATGCATGATCAATTGCTTGATTTATGATTACCTTTATGCCATTATTTATGATGGAATGTGTGTTGAAAATTTCTGATTCGTTACAACTTCTGAGTGTTTGCACTCACGCTGCTTAGTGTTTCTCCTTTCTCTCCTTTCTGTTCTTTTTTTATTTCATTATGTTTAAATCAAGTGTGCACTCGTTTCATATTCCTGTGATGGGAATTGGCTACACCATCGATACGCCCATTAAAGTAGCTCCATGGGGTATTTCGTCTGTTATTTCATTGGTAGATGATTTACTGATGGAAAAGTTGAGAGCTTGGTACAGTAAAAAATGGGAAATTCCTTTTCATCCTATTTTGAATAGTGATGAAGATGCCCGAGCGCATCGCATTACGGCTTATCTCAACATGGTGGATGAGATCGTTGCCCGAAAAATGGAAACCCTCAAGCAATCATCCTTGCAAATAGGCGGAGCTTGTGCTCGTTACATGGAACTTTTGCCCGAATCGTCCATGCTTAAACAATCTTATTTTCAACTATTTCAGCACAGCAATGCGTTGGAGATAAAAAAATGGGTAGATGACCACATAGAAGCCGGGAGTATCGACGTGAACATTATGACTAAACTNGATAAAGTCAATTTTCAACATGGCGAAGCGCGCGATGCTGCTTTCAATGACGGTCATGCTGCTATGCGCGGTTTTGCTCAAAGTACCTTACGCGGTTCCATGGTTTTGTCGGCAGGATTGAATCCGCGCCTCTATTCTTACATGGAACAATTTCCTGATTTTTTCCCTGACAATGAAGGCCGTTTGAAGAAAAAGATTGTTGTGAAAGTCAGTGATTACCGGTCTGCTTTGATTCAAGGTAAATTTTTGGCCAAAAAGGGATTATGGGTTTCAGAATACCGCGTTGAATCGGGGTTAAACTGTGGTGGACATGCTTTTGCTTCGCAAGGTGAGTTGTTAGGTCCTATTTTGGAACAATTCAAATCGCATCGTCAAGCTTTGCAAGACGAGGTGTACAATGTATGGGTTTATGGCTTGAACGAAAAAAAGATTTCGGTTCCGGTTGAATGTCCACAAATAAAAATTACGGCTCAAGGCGGAGTAGGCACTTCGGAAGAGCATCGTTTTTTGTTGGATTATTACGGGTTGGATAGCATCGGGTGGGGAACTCCGTTCTTATTGGTGCCTGAGGCGACGAATGTGGATGATAAAACGCTTAACATGCTGAGTGAGGCTAAAGAAGCAGATCTTTATTTAAGTACTATTTCGCCTTTTGGCGTTCCTTTCAACAGCCTTCGATCCAATACGAAAGACATTGAAAAAGAAGAAAATATCCGTTGCGGAACGCCCGGGGCTGTTTGCACTAAAAAATTTGCTCAACTCAACAAAGAATTTACCGAACGGGCTATTTGTACGGCATCAAGACAATATCAGACACTGAAAATTGCGGAATTGAATACGATGCATCTGTCCGATTTTGAATACCAAAAGGCCTATCGGCGCATTGTTGAAAAGTCGTGTATTTGTGTTGGATTAGGAACATCTGCTTTACTCAATTATCATTTGGATACCACGTCGGAGGGTGAAGGTGTTTCTGTGTGTCCGGGACCCAATTTGGCTTATTTTTCCAAACGTCTTTCTTTAAAAACGATGATCGATCATATTTACGGTCGGACGAATGTCATCACTCGTACAGACAGAAAGAATATGTTTATCAATGAGTTAAAAATTAATATGGATTATCTGCATCAACAAATGAATGAGGCATCTTCTTCGTTGAATGCCAAACAAAAAGAATATTTTGATGGCTATTCAAGGCAATTGCTTGAGGGGATAACCTATTACAGGCGCCTTTTTAGCGAAAGCAACGATGCATTGTCGATTTTCGGAGCTGGTTTCTTAGAAGAGCTTCAATTGATGGAAGCCGAATTGACTGTTCCTTCGCTTGTCTCATAAAGGGTTCAAACATCCTTTTCAAGCTGAATGGTGTTCGTGTTTTGAAAGCGTGAAAAATGCGTTTGAAACGTGTCGATTGCTAACCGGAAAGGATTTATCTTTCCAAGTCATGTTGCATTCGTACATCGTTTTTTCTTGAGCGTGAGCAAGGTTTGGCTCATTTCATGCTGGCATCTGTGAAGGAGAAAGGGAGAATCTCCGTGATGCTGTCAAAAACATAAATTTGATGTNTGCCATATAAGATCAACGTAATTGGTTTTAGAAATCGGGTTTCCGTTTCAAGCATTACTTGACGGCAAGCTCCGCATGGCGAAATAGGTTCTTCCAAAAAGTTTCCGTTCACTTTGGCAGCTACAGCCANTGCCGACACTGCAACCGTAGGCCGTTGGGCATTGGCATAAAAAAGGGCTACTCTTTCGGCGCATAATCCAGAAGGATAAGCTGCGTTTTCCTGGTTGTTTCCGGTGAAAATTTCTCCGTTTTCCAACATTACTGCGGCTCCAACTGCAAAATGTGAATAGGGAACATACGCTTGTTCTGTTTGTTGTTTAGCTTGCGTAACTAAGTTTTTGAAATTTTCCGGAAGTTCTTCAAAGGTATAGATTGAAAATTCAGTAGTAAGTTGTTGTTTTTTCATCTGTTTATTTTAATTTTTAACTTAAGGATGGATGAAACGCAGCTATTAAACAGTTGCTTACTCCTACGCATTTTTAATGGCTCGTTTCAGGGAATGAATTTATTTTGAAACGAAAATTGAATGGTTGATCCTGCCTTTTCGTTTTAGTTTGATTTACAATGATGGTTTGGTCATGAGCCGTTCAATGGCATTCATGATGTCTCGCGCNACATGGTNTTTGTCTTTTAATGGATATTCAATGATGCTTCCATTTTTTTCAATGATGGTCACCTGATTGGTGTCATATCCAAAGCCGGCCTGAGCATTTTGTAAAGAGTTGAGTACGATCATGTCCAGCTTTTTACGTTTCAATTTAGCCTGCGCATTTTCAATTTCATTTTCTGTTTCTAATGCAAATCCCACCAAAATTTGATGTTCTTTTTTCCGTTCACCCAGTGCGGCGGCAATGTCATGGGTGGGTTTTAATTGCAGGATAAGTTGATTGTTTTCACGTTTTAATTTTTGAGCCGCTTTTGTTTCAGGAGTGAAATCGGCTACGGCTGCTGCTAAAATGGCAACATCTTGATCGCTAAAAAGATTTGTCACTGCCTGATACATCTCTTCGGCGCTTTCAACATTGATGCGTCGAATGGAAGGATGATTAGTTTGAAGTCCGACCGGCCCGCAAACCAGCGTGACATCGGCTCCGCGATGAGCACATTCTTCGGCTAAAGCAAATCCCATTTTACCTGATGAATAGTTGCCGATGAAACGTACCGGATCAATCTTTTCGTAAGTCGGCCCTGCTGTGATCATTATTTTTTTGTTCAGCAAGGAGTTGGCTGTTGCAAAGTATTGATTCAATGTTTCGGTAATTGTTTCGGGTTCTGCCATGCGGCCTTTCCCTTCCAATCCGCTTGCTAATTCGCCTGTTGTTGGTTCAATGAGATGCACGCCCATTTGTTGAAGTCGTAACACATTTTGTTGTGTTGTGGGATGAAGCCACATGTCGAGATCCATGGCGGGAGCAATAAAGACAGGACATTTAGCTGACAGAAAACTGGTAAGTAATAAATTGTCAGCTATGCCGTTAGCCATTTTGCCAATGGTATTGGCGGTCGCAGGGGCAATCACCATTACATCGGCCCAACGTCCCATTTCGACGTGGCTATTCCATGCTCCATTGGTCGGATCAAAAAAATCGANCATGACCGGATGTTTGGAAAGTGTTGCCATCGTGAGCGGTGTGATGAATGCTTTTGCCAATGGTGTCATGATGACCTGTACTTCAGCGCCTGCTTTAATCCAATCACGAACAAGCATGGCTGATTTGTAGGCTGCAATGCTTCCCGTGATTCCTAATAAAATGTGTTTTCCTTTCAACATGGCGGATGATTTATGCGTTTTAAAATCGGTTTAAAGATCTTTTCAATCGTTTTTAATGGACGTTTAAAGACACTTTTTGCCGGTCAATGATGCAATGAACCGGCAAAACTTAAAAACGGTCTAAAAATGAGATGGCTTTATTTAGCCAGTTTTTCTTTAGCAGGGAGACGGAAAAACAGTTTGTTTTCAATCAACTCCTGCGTGGCAATCAATGTAGGTTTGGGAAGCTTTTCGTAGAAACGGGAAACTTCAATTTGTTCTTTATTTTCAAAAACTTCTTCCAAATTGTCGGTTGCGCCGTTGAATTCTTCTAACTTTTGGTTGATTTCTTCGCGGAGCATAATGCTGATTTGATTAGCCCGTTTTCCAATAATCTTCACAGTTTCGTACACATTGCCGGTGGACTGACACAAGCTGTTCATGTCACGCGTCACCGTCGTCAGGGGTGCTTTCGTTTTCTTGAAATCCATATTACTTCTCTTTTGTGTATTTTTTCGCTTCGTTAAACATTGCAAGTGCTGCCTTGGCATCTTTTCCGGTAGGATATTCATTGACAAAATTATAATATTCGTCAATCACATCGCGATATCGATCTGTTTTCAGTTCATCTACACTGTTGACCGCTTCCATGTATTTAGATTGTAAAACGATGAACATTAAGTCTTCCCGATATTTTGTTTCCGGATATTTTTTTAATGCATTGGTTGCAACGATGACGGCAGATAAATAATTATTTCCCATGTACGTTCCCAAATTGTAATACAGTTTTGCATTGAGCAACTCTTTGTATGCCAATTTGTCTTTCATTTGAGTTAAGTACTCATAAGCTTGTTTTGTTTTTTCGCTTTGAGGATAGCTCTCTACAAAATTTTCAAATGCTTGAATGGCATTGTATGTTTCTGTTTGATCCAGACGGGGATCGGGTGAGTTCAGATAAGAACAATATCCAATCATAAAATAGCTGTCTTCAGCGTATTCACCACGCGGATAACTTTTTACGTAGGTTTTGAATTCGTCGCTTGCTGAGTAATAATCTTTTTCACCCATGTAACATTGAGCTAAGGTGTAAAGAATATCCTGAGCACGATCGCTGTTTTTGTAATAGGTTGAAATATCTTCCAATAATTGAGAAGCTCGTGCATAATCTTTTTTCTCGAAATAAGCTTTGGCTTCTTTATATTTTAAGTCGTTATCGGTGCTCTTCAACAATTTTTGATATTGTGTGCACGAGGCAAGTAAGAGTGTGCTAAAGAGTAAATAAATGGTTAGGTGCTTCATCCGTTGCTATTTTGTTGAATCGTAATGGTGTTGAGGCTTTTTCTTTTAACAACATCTTTCTGGCAAAGCTTCTCGTCATGAATCGAAATGCAAAGGTAGTAAATTAATGATTCATATTAAAATATTTTTCTGCTATTATTTGATGATGGAAAAAGAGCCGCATATTAAAAGCTCTTCGCCAAAATGCGATGACAAAGAGCTTTTGATCCATTTACGTGCATAGTCCATTCGCGCAAACACCCACCGTCTGATGGAAACGTTGGGTAGTGTTTTGTTGTACGAACAACCATCAGCTTTGATGACTTTTGGTTTCTTTCTTTGCTTTTTTCTCCGCCCGTTTTTCTTTCAGACTTTTGGTGGCGGGCTTCTTCTCCGATTTTTCTACTGTTTTTTCCTTTGACATAACCATCTTTTTTAATAGTTTAACATGAATAGAAAATGATTGATTGACGCATCGTCTGGTCAAACTATCATTTTCATTTTATTCTTGAAATGCAAGCAAATCTATTCCATCTTGAATCAAAGTGATTGATAATGCAATTTGTTTTCATTGTTTCCTTTTCAATTTTTGTCAAAGATAGTGTCTAATCCTTCAAATTCGTCCGTTGAGCGTTTATTTTTTTACAGTTGTGGCACGGTGCTTTAGAAAAGTGGATGATGGAGTGGGCGTTTTAGAGAGAAGGGCAAAAAGAATGGAGGGCATAAAAAAATACCTTATGCTGATCGATTGCATAAGGTATTTTTACAGTACCCAGGATGAGACTCGAACTCACACGAGGTTGCCCCCACTACCCCCTCAAAGTAGCGTGTCTACCAATTCCACCACCTGGGTATAAATGACTTGTGATACAGTGCCCGGAACAGGACTCGAACCTGCACAGCTTTTCAGCCACTAGTCCCTGAAACTAACGCGTCTACCAATTTCGCCATCCGGGCTTCTATTTTCAGGCATGATCGACTTTTGAGCGGAAAACGGGACTCGAACCCGCGACCCCGACCTTGGCAGGTCGTGCTCTACCAACTGAGCTATTTCCGCAAAACGATGTCAAAAAGAATTCATTTTTGTGCGTGCAAAGATAGTTTTTTTTTTACATTTGACCAATAGTTTGCCTCATTCTCATTTCATTTGAAGATATCTTTTTGATTTGTAATGGAATAATGCAATAAACTTTTTTGCTGTGGGTTTGTAGGTTTGCATTTCATACGTTTCGTTTTATTTTTTACGCTAAGGATGGTTGGAAGTCGCCTAATAACCATTCTTTTGAGCATGAGCTATTTTATGGCTTGTTTTATACGATTTCATTGCAAAGTGAATATCCGTCTTTTTACGATACACGATGTTTGTAATCATCATATCCAAACGATCGAAGAAGTTGGAAGGTTTGTTCTTTGGTCCACAGGCCGATGGAAGGATGTGTGACGCCATTAAAATAGGTTGTTTTCACCATGGTGTAATGAATCATATCCATAAAAATAATGCGATCACCGATGGAAAGGGGTTGATCAAACGACCAATCGCCCACAAAATCACCGGACAAGCAGCTGTTGCCGCCCATTCGATAGGTTGGTTTGCCTTTTATTGGATCTGTCGCTCCCAAGATGTTCGGTTTGTAAGGCATTTCGAGACAATCGGGCATGTGACAGGCAAAAGAGACATTGAGCATGGCCGTGTGGATGCCATGATTAAAAACGATATCTTCAACGGTTGACACTAATTCACCGGTTTCCCACACAAAGGCGCTTCCCGGCTCGAGAATAATGTCAAGATGTGGATAGGTTGAACGGAATTGTTTCAATATTCGAATAAGATGAGCTACGTCATATCCTTTCTTTGTCATTAAATGTCCGCCTCCCATGTTGAGCCATTTGATGGAAGAAAAAAGATGACCGAATTTTTTTTCAACCACCTCCAACGTTTTTTCCAAGTCAACTGATGATGATTCACAAAGGGTATGAAAATGAAGGCCTTCAATGCCGTCAGGTAATTTTTCTCCTAATTGTTCTGCCGTGATTCCCAATCGTGATCCGACAGCACACGGGTTGTATAAATCGGTGGCTACGGAGGCAAATTCAGGATTGATGCGCAATCCGCATGAGATGGGATGCGCTGAACGTTTTGTCAATGGATAAAACTGTTCAAATTGACGGAGGGAGTTGAAAGTGATGTGGCTGCTGTGACGCATGATGTCGGGAAATTCATCGGCAGTGTACACCGGGGCATAGGTGTGTGCTAAATTTCCCATTTCTTCATAAGCTAATCGGGCTTCGGCCAATGAACTGGCCGTGGAATAATGGACGTATTCTTTGAAAATCGGGAAAACACGCCACATCGCAAAAGCTTTTAATGCCACAATGATTTCGACGCCTGCTTCGTCTTTGACCGAACGAATGAGGGCTAAGTTTTTGCGCAGTCTTTCTTCTTCTAAAACAAAACAAGGAGATGGAATTTGTGAATAATCAATCATAGGGTGAAATTTAATCATTCTTCAGGTTTTACATTCGTCTAAGCATACAGGTTGAACTGGAAATGATGGTGACTGAAAAACAGCATGAGCATCAGCGATGGGTTGGTTTTTGTTTGTTCGTCCTCATTAACTGAAAATAGTGGCGACAATTTTTCGGCGGCCACCATGATTGCGAAATTCAGCCATGTAGATTCCCTGCCAGGTTCCTAAATTCAGTTTACCGTTGGTAATGGGGATAAGAACGCCTGCACCGATCAATGAACTTTTGGCGTGTGCCGGCATGTCGTCATCTCCTTCGAGCGTATGCTGAATGTAGGGTTCACGCTCAGGAACCAAATGATTAAAAATCTGATTCATGTCTGTTTGAACATCCGGATCGGCATTTTCATTGATGGTCAGACCGGCTGACGTGTGTTTTAAAAAAAGATGTAAGAGTCCGGTTTCCGGCAAAGAGGGAAGTTGATGGATGATTTCGTCAGTGATCAGATGAAATCCTTTGCTGTAAGGTGGTAGCGTCCATTCTTTTTGTGTGATCATACGGCTGTTTTCTATTCTTTTTATCCAATGAAAAGGGAATTGATGCAGCGAATCAACCCGTTTTCTTTCTTTCGACCTTTGATTCCGGCAGAGGTTATCCACGGGGTGAAGTTAGGTTCGTTGCCAATGGGTGTGTTTAATCCATTCGACTGTTAATTTTACGTTTTCAATCCGATTGTCAGGCATTAAACCATGTCCGGTGTTGAAAATCCAGTGTTGATTTTTCTGTCCGAAATCTTTGTATTGTTCCAATGCATGGAGGAGAATGCCTTGATCTTCGATCGATAAGAGGCGCGGATCGAGATTCCCCTGCAATCCTACCGATGCATCCATCAGAAGACGTGCTTCGTGCATGGACGCCTGCCAATCGATGCTGATCACATCGGCAATGTCATACGTGAGGCGCTTGAGTCCCAATCCGATGCCTTTTGGGAAAAAAATGACGGGACAACCGGCTTGACGCACTGCGGAAGTGATGCGGCGCACAAACGGCAACATGAGTTCCAAATAGAATTCGTCGGGTAGTAAACCGGCATGTGTGTCAAACAGTTGAAAGGCATCAATGCCATGTCTTACTTGCTGAACAGCGTATTCGACAGAAAGTTCGGTAATGTGTTCCAACAATTGAAGGGTCTCGCTTTTGTAACGATAAACGAATTGAATGGCATCGTTGAATGTATGTTGAGCACTGTTGCCTTGAATCATGTAACAGAGCGTTGTGAAAGGAGCTCCGCAAAATCCGATCAATGCTTTGTCCGCACTTAATCGGCTTTTGATGATGTCAATGGCTTGATAAATGTGATTGAACGATTCGGGATCTGACTTCAATGTGTGAATGATGGAGCGGTTATCTTTGACCGGCGATTCAAATTGGGGTCCTTTGTCGGTGAAATTCAATTTCATCCCCAATGCTTGAGGAATGACCAGAATGTCGGAGAATAAAATGGCTGCATCCACGTCCAACTCTTCAATTGGCAATAACGTCACTTGAGCTGTCAGCGCAGGATCCTTCATTAATTCCTGAAAACTGTATTGTTCACGTAATGCCTGATAGGAAGGCAAAACACGACCGGCTTGACGCATAAACCAAACAGGCGGACGATCTGTCTTCATGCCTTTCATGACGTTCAAAAAGATAGATTCACTCATACGGCGCTGATTTTTTGGAATGCTTTCAAGCTTGCTTCGATCGTTTGATTTATTTCCATGTCGCTGTGCGCATTTGAAACGAAGATGGCTTCAAAGGGTGAAGGAGCCAAATAAATGCCTTGTTGAAGCATCTCGTGAAAGAAAAGAGCATACTTTTTCTTGTCTGATTTCAATACATCGTCAAAAGATTTCACCTCTTTCAGATCGGTAAAGAATAGGGTCATTAACGAACCGGCGCGATTGATTACGCCGTGAACGCCTGTTTTTTGCAGGTTTTCACGCAGGCCTTGAGCCAGTTTTGCCGACTTTTCTTCGAGTGATTGATAAATGGAGGGATTGTTTTTTAACGTGTTGAGCATTTCGATGCCGGCAGACATGGCCAACGGATTGCCCGAAAGCGTTCCGGCTTGATAGACAGGCCCGACGGGAGCTAACAGTTCCATGATTTCTTTGCGTCCGCCGTAGGCACCCACCGGAAGTCCTCCGCCTATAATTTTGCCCAACGTAGTCAGATCGGGCATGATGTTATAGTAAGCTTGAGCGCCTCCTGCTCCCAGTCGGAAGCCGGAGATCACTTCGTCGAAAATCAAAAGGGCGCGGTGGTGAGTCGCTATTTGTCGTAAACTCTTCAAGAAATCGGCGCTTGGCAGCACCACACCCATGTTGGCGGCAACCGGCTCAACGATGATGGCCGCAATGTCGTCGGCGTAGGCATCGAATAATTTTTCGACCGAGGCGATGTTGTTATATTCGGCAGTTAATGTGTCTTTGGCAATGCTTAACGGAACGCCGGGACTATCCGGCAATCCCAATGTAATGGCTCCCGAACCAGCTTTGATCAGAAAGCTGTCTCCGTGACCATGATAACATCCTGCGAATTTGATGATTTTGTTTTTTCCGGTGTATCCTCTGGCTAAACGAATGGCGCTCATGGTGGCTTCTGTTCCCGAATTGACCATGCGAACCATCTCAATGGAAGGAACCATTTCGGTGATTAATTTGGCCATGGCCGTTTCCAAAAGGGTAGGCGCTCCATAACTTGTTCCGTTTAGCACTTGTCGTTGAATCGCTTCGACAATGGGCGGATAGGCATGTCCAAGAATCATCGGGCCCCAGGAACCAACATAATCGATGTATTCATTGTTGTCCACATCGATCAATGTTGATCCGACGGCTTTTTGAATGAAAATTGGATTTCCTTCCACGCTCTTAAAGGCTCTCACGGGCGAATTGACTCCTCCGGGTATGATTTGAACGGCTTCCCGATAGGCTGATATACTTTTTTCAATGTTCATCTGTAGCTGTTTTTGTTGTTTTTTGTCGAATAGTGGTTTGTGGCGCATCACACGATTTTTTGCACCCTGATTGGTGGGTACGTTTCGTCAACTCCATGTTGGAAGGTTGTTACCAATGGTGATGAATCATCCCGTGCTTTTGGTTTCAATGCATTGAAATGTTGCATGCGAACGTCATGGATGAAACAAAAGAGACGGTTGAGAAATTCGTTTCCAAGAACTTCTCAACCCTGAAGATGGCAACAGCCGTTATTTTCGATTCAGTACCTTGGCTGCCTCTTTAGCGAAGTAGGTGATGATAATGTCGGCACCGGCTCGTTTAATGGAGGTAAGCACTTCCATCATGACGCGTTCTTCGTCAATCCATCCGTTGGCCGCAGCGGCTTTAATCATTGCAAATTCACCGCTCACATTGTAAGCCACTAATGGCATGTTAAAGGTCATTTTAGCACGATGGATGACATCCAGAAAACTTAAGGCTGGTTTGACCATGATCATATCGGCTCCTTCTTCAATATCCAGCGCAATTTCACGCATGGCTTCGTTGCTGTTGGCAGGATTCATTTGATAGCTTTTTCGATCGCCGAATTTTGGCGCTGATTCGGCCGCTTCGCGGAACGGACCGTAAAAAGCGGAAGCAAATTTTGCTGCATACGACAGAATGGGTACGTTGAAAAATCCGTGATCGTCCAATTCTTTTCGGATGCGTTGAATGCGGCCGTCCATCATGTCGCTTGGCGCAATGACATCAGCTCCGGCTTGAGCTAACGAAAGCGACTGATTGGCCAGAATTTCTAACGTGGAGTCGTTGTCCACTTCACCGTTGATGACAATGCCGCAATGCCCGTGTGTGGTGTATTCGCAATTGCACACATCAACAAAAATTAATAATTCTTTGCCGAAATTTTTTCGCAAGGCCTTAATGGCTCGTTGTACAATGCCGTCAGGTTCGCTGGCGACGGCTGCAAATTCATCTTTATGATCGGGAATGCCAAACAAAAGGACTGATTTAACCCCGTGATCCAATAAGTCGCGGCATTCTTCCACCAACATATCAACCGATAATTGATAATTGCCGGGCATCGAATGGATCGGATTTTTCACTTTTTCACCCGGACACACAAACAATGGCATGATGAAATCGTTGACACTGAGTGTCGTTTCGGTAACCAAATCGCGCATGATCGGATTCATACGCAGTCTTCTTAATCGTGTTTGAGGGAATGACATAGTTGTTTTATTTTAATGAGTGGATAAATAATTTGTTATTTCGTTGACAAAAATCGTTTTGTTCGGATTTGACGCAATGATTTTGGGCTCTATCCCGTAACTAATGACTTTATTCGCCGTTGTGGTGCCAATGCAGGCCATGTTGAACGGTTGATCGATCTTTTCCTTGTGCAAGCAGTGGATGAATCGTTCGACGGCTGATGGACTTGTAAAGGTAATTAAATCAAAGCAATTTTCCTTGATGAGGGCACCTAATTTTTTTGTTTGGCATTGGGCAGCGACGGTTCGATAGACATTCACTCTGCTGACCAATCGCTTCGGGTCGGTGGATAATCCCTTCTCCAGCGTGTTGGGGGCCAATGATCCTAAGGCGAGTAACACAGTGCCTGTCAATTGCTCCAATTGTTGCAACTCGAGCAGAAAGTCGGTGCTTGTGTTGCCTTTGCTGATGTAAATATTTCCGTTAGTGCGGCTTCTTAACGTTGCCGCCGTTGCTTCGCCAATCACATAATAGTGAACATCAGGGCGAATGTGTATATGGTATTCATGCTCTTCGGCGTAATCAAAAAAAGCATTGACCCCGTTTTTGCTGGTAAAAAGGATATGATCGATGTGNTGCAGGGCTTGAAACGCCTTTTCTTTGACGACGCTGTTAGGAGTTGGCGTGATTCTGATCATCGGGATGGAGATGACGGTGGCTCCCCGATGGATTAATTCGTTATTCAACACATCATCGTTTTCGGCGGGATGTGTGGTGATAATGGTTTTATTGGCAAGCGGTAACATCAATTTTTTAGACTGATTCCTGATTGAGCTGAAAGGTGCATAATGGTTAATGCGGTTTCGATGCCTATGTTTTTTGCTTCCTCAACGGGAGCTTCACGAGAGGTGCGAACCATTTTGCCCGTAAAATGGTCACCTGCCATTGCTTCTAAGTGAATGGTTTGGTGGTCGATGAATGCGTAGGCGGCTAAAGGAAATTTGCAACCGCCTCCAATTGTTTCCATGAAACTTCGTTCGGCTTGAACTGTTTTTTCGGTTTCCATGTCATGAATGGAACGGATGATTTGGTAGGTTTCATCGTCATCTTTGCGGCATTCGAGGGCTAATGTTCCTTGACCGATGGCCGGAATGCAGACTTCAATTGGTAAGAATGCTTCGGCCGGAATGTTCATGCCGATGCGTTTCAATCCTGCAGCGGCCATGACAATGGCGTCATATTCGCCCTGTTGCAGCTTTCGCAGACGGGTGTCAATATTTCCTCGCAGGTCTTTGAACAGGGCGTTGGGTTTGATTTGTTGAAGTTGAACGATGCGGCGCGGACTTCCCGTCCCGATGATCAATTTTTCAGGCAATTGCTCAAAGTGGGTGCAGGCTGTGTTGTGCCAAAGAATCACATCGTGCGGATCTTCTCGTTTTGGAAAAGCAGCTAAAATGAGTGAGGACGGTTGTTGGCTTGGCACGTCTTTCAGACTGTGTACGGCAAAATCGGCTTTCCCTTGAAGCAAGGCCTCTTCCAATTCTTTCACAAAGACCCCCGTGCCGCCAAAGGTTGTCAGCGGTTGCGATGTGTGTCGATCGCCATGGGTGGAAAACGGCACCAGTTCAAAAGTGATGTCGGGATGCAAGGCCTCAAGCTGACGGACTATTTGTTCCGTTTGTGTATAAGCCAATAAACTGGGACGTGTGGCTACGATTAATTTTTTCATGTTCTATTTGCTCATCCGTTGCATTTCATTTTGAATCATGGTATCAACCGTCAAGGTATTTTTTAAGACTTCCACCAGCTTAATCATTTCATCTTTGGACGTGATGTTTTTCAAATTGCGCATGATGACTTTGATCAGTTTGTCGGCATAGGCGTGCATCATTTCCTGAATGAAGGTTTGTTGCTCGTCGGACATGGGTTCCAACATGGGTTTGTATTGCGCCATGGTGCTTGTAATCAAAATTTCCAGTTTTTCTTTGATTTCGTGCATGATGGGCAAAATGATCTGCGTATAGTACCAGTCGTAATAATCTTCCGATACTTCAGCAATGATTTTTTCTGCATGTTCAATGGACTCTTGACGCTTCGACAAATTTAAGTCGATCATTTTGTTGATGTCATCAATGGAATAAACAATACAATTTTCAATCTGATTGATTTTCGGATCAATATTTCGTGGAATGGACAAATCAATGAACAATTTGGTGCGGTTGGGAAGTTGCTGCATGAGGTGCGCCACTTCGGGAAAAGTGATCGTGAAGTGTTCTGCCGAAGTGGAAACAATGATCACTTCGTTTTGGATCATCGATTCGTAGCGTTGATCGAATGGGATGGTTGTTCCGTTAAATTGGGACGCCAGTTCTTCTGCTTTGGACAAGGAACGATTGGCAATGGTTATTTTGCAGGTGCTTAATTCGGTCAGATTGGCGGCGGTGAGGCCTCCCATTTTGCCGGCGCCCACTAACAACACATTGAAGGCGTTTCGTTGATTGAATACTTTTTTGATCAGTTCGGTGGCAAGGGTGGCGACGGATGTGGTGCCTTTCCCGATTTCGGTTTCTGTACGAATGCGTTTCCCTGTGTTGATGGCACTTTGAAATACTTTGTTCAAATAGCTGTCCGTGGCGGAGAGTCGTTTGGCTTCGTTGTACGCATCGCGCACCTGTCCTTGAATCTGATATTCGCCCACTACCATGGAGTCAATGCCCGAAATCACCTTAAAAAGATGGGTGACGGCTAACTGGCAATTCTTTTGATACAAAAAAGGGCGCAGTACCGACTCGTCTATTTGATGATAAGCACTCAAAAATTGAATGATTTCATTGTATCCGTTTTTAACATTTTCGACGGAAGCATACACTTCCACGCGGTTGCAGGTTGACAAAATCACGCTGCCGTGAATAGATGATTGTGCAGATAGTTGTTGATAAGCTTCTTCCAGCCTCTCAACCGGAAAATAAAATCGTTCTCTGATATCAACATCGGCTGTTTTATGGTTTAATCCGACGACTATTAAATGCATATCGTTACGTAATTGGTTTCAAAAAATGAGTTTAAAACCCCTTTATTTTTGCTTTAACGGAAAAATAAACCGAAAAAATCACTATTTTTTCTTGATCTAAAAAGGGATGCTAACCCATTCAAAATTGGTTTGATACATTGTTTTTTGAAGCGATGAGTCCTGGCAGAGAATCGTTTCTTTTTGATCCTATCAAAGGTAAAATATTTTTTTTGATCCCGTGCAGCTTTTTTCGCTCCGACATAATTTGTTCCGTTGACGGATGACGACGATCAACGGGGTGAGTGTAACCCATCGATATAAAAGAATTTCTTCATTTCGAAAAATTGGGGATAAAAATGAAGCTTAATTTCTATTTTTGTAACTCAATTTCAATGACGTGCCCATTATGAATGCCCCTTTCATTGCAATAGCGTTGCGTGAAAATCACACTCTCGACCGTGAAAATCACACTCCGGAGCGTGAAAAAGACACTCTTGACCGTGAAAATCACACTCTCGACCGTGAAAATCACACTCCGGAGCGTGAAAATCACGCTCCCGACCGTGAAAATCACACTCTTGACCGTGAAAAAGACACTCCAGAGCGTGAAAAAGACACTCTCGACCGTGAAAATCACACTCCAGAGCGTGAAAAAGACACTCTTGACCGTGAAAATCACGCTCCAGAGTGTGAAAAAGACACTCCC
>JGI24721J26819_10001379_pt1 | contig 27309 bp, 26 predicted proteins | sample YelNatPaOPGAMG01_FD_26819 | JGI IMG/M metagenome (IMG submission 26819) | reverse complement strand
GTTCTATCTGAAATCAGAAGAAAAGAAGACGATCCTGTCTCATATGTCTTTAAAAAGTTCAACTCTTTCTTTTACAAGGGGCATCCATACGAAAAAGACCCCTTAGGTAACCCGGAGGACGTAGAATCAATTGGAATCGAGGATCTAATCGATATGTATAAGAGACACTTAAGTCCGAAAAATTGCGTTATCGCACTCTCAGGGAGTCTTAANATAAAGGAGGCAGTTAGCCTAATAGAAGCCATGTTTTCAGATTGGGAAGGGGAAAAGTGGGAACTGAAAAGGGAGAGGATCCCTGTGAAAAATGGGGAGGCTTTTTATGAGAAGGACATGTTACAGAACCACATGATTTTCGGTTTTCGGGGGGTCTCTTTATTAGATGAGGAGAGGTATGCTGTGGAAATAATGGATGCGATCTTCTCCGGGATGGGAGGGAGAATACACCATGCTTTAAGAGAAAGAACCCCATACGCATATGCCACTACTTTTTTTAACCAGATGGGATATGATAGCGGGGTAATGGGCGTATATGCTGCCTTTGATCCCAGGATGTTGGAAGAGGTGAAAAAGACCATAAGAAAGGAGATAGAAAGTGTGATAAAGGACGGGTTCACAGAAGAGGAGGTGGAAAGAGCGAAGAGGTATCTTATAGGAAATTACCATATTTCTATGCAGTCAAATGGAAGCGTCTCATACAGGATGATGGTTGACACTTTCTTCGACCTTGGCCCTCAGTTCTTCAAGAAATGGCCAGAAAAGATAATGCAGGTAAAGAGAGAAGAAGTAGAGAGAATAGCGAGGATTCTTCTAAGATTGGAGGACTTAACAGTTGTAATCGTGGGTAAGAAGCCCTAATCTTCACCCCCTTTTTGCAATGTCCACATACTTGAGCTTTAAGTCGCAGAGTGTGTTCTCAATGAGTCTCTCCTCATCTTCGTTTAGATTTCCCCTCGTTTTTTCCTTCAGTATCTCTATGATCTCTATCGTCTGCCTTGCCATATTGAGATCTACCCTTTTCTCATTTGTGATGGGATCAGGAAGTTCTCCAAGTGCCACGAGCGCCGATGTGGAAAGGGAAAGAATGAATGTTGAAAAAGTTGAGGTCTCTTTCATCCTGACAACCTCCCTATAAAAGGTTATCAAACTTTAGAGGGAGAAAAAAAGTGCTCTTACCCCTCTGTACCTGGTAAAGCAAGTAGTTCTTTTTTATACCTTCGAGCATAAGTCTTTCAAAGTCCTTCCTTCCTTCAACTGGCATGTTATTGATCTTTAGAATCAGGTCCCCCTGCCTTATTCCAGACAAATATCCGAGCCCTCCCTTCTTCACTTTTGTCACTATTGCCCCCTTTTTTTCCCTTATCCTGTACTTAAGCCGCGTATAAGCGCTAAGATTAGAAACCCTTATCTCCAGAAATTTTTGGTCAAGGGCATCTGGTCTAAACCCATAAATTTCCGTTACAGCCAAATTGACAAAACGTTCTTTCCCATTGCTTAGGACCTTAAGCTGTAAGTAGTCCCTTCCACTAAGTGTGCCTACTATCTCTTTAAGCTTAGTTCCCTCTCTCAGCCTTCTTCTATTTATCTCCACTATTCTGTCTCCCTCTTTAAGCCCGCATTTTTCCGCAGGACTTTTCTCTATAACTTTTTTGACGATAAGATATAATCTTGAATCCTCCCTTTGCCTTTCCACAAATACTCCCACTATCGGTTTTTCCTTCCCATATTCAATCAAATCGGATATCATACCCTCGATATCTGAGGCGGGAATAGCGAAACCTATTCCCTTTCCCTCACCGAGAACCGCTGTTACTATTCCTATCAGATTCCCTTCCAAATCGAGTAGGGCTCCTCCACTATTTCCGGGGTTGATCGCAGCATCGGTCTGTATTAGGTTTGCAAAGACCTTTTTTTGAACTCTTAGGTTTCTTCCCAAAGCACTTATAACCCCTGTAGAGACGGAGCTTGAAAGACCGTAAGGATTACCGATCACGATCACACTTTCACCGACCATTAAATCGTCCCTTCTTTTCAGTTTTAAATAAGGAAAATCCTTTCCATTTTTTATTTTCAGGACAGCGAGATCGAATTCTGGGTCGCATCCTAAGACGTGAGCGTCGAATTCCTTTCCGTTTACGAATTTCACCTTTATGTTAATCGCCTTAGATATTAGGTGCTCGTTTGTCAAAACTATCCCTCTTGGATCAATAACAACCCCTGACCCTATATTCTCGTAAAGATCTTCCCCCTCATCTTCCTCGGCTTCATGAAAGATTTTTTTGAATAGATTCGTACCTTTGTTCGACTCCTCTTTTACATACTCTTCTGTCCTTATGTTCACAATTGCAGGGGTGGCCTTTCTCACAACTTCCACAACTGGTGAGAGCTTTCCGTGGAGGCTAAGTGGGACAAAGGACTGAATGAAAAATAAGACCAAGAAGGAAATAAGGAGCTTAAAGCCAGTCATCCTCCCTTTTCTTTCTCTTTTTTATCACCCTTTTTACCGCATCGAGCACTATATTTGCTATCTCTTCCTTAGTCATTTCAGGAATCTGCCTCATCCGACCCTGGGCATCTATGATCGTCACTTCGTTCCTGTCTGATCCGAAGCCTATCCCCTCCTTTGCCACGTTGTTAGCAACGATAATGTCAAGATTCTTTTTCTTTAGCTTCTCGTATGCATTTTGTACAAGATCTTCAGTTTCGGCGGCGAATCCCACCAATATCCTATCTTGCTTTATCCGGCCAAGCTCCGCAAGAATGTCAGGATTAGGTTCAAGCTCTATCACGTAAGATTCCTCTTTCTCATTTTTCTTTATTTTATGTACGCTCTCTTTCTTGCATCTGAAATCCGCAACAGCTGCTGCTTTGATTATGACTGTTGCATCCTCAAAATGTTTCATTACAGCATCCCTCATCTCAAGGGCTGTCCTCACCATTACGAGGTTTATGTCTGGTCTCGGCGGTGGAAGATAGGTCATCCCACTTATGAGGGTAACTTCGGCCCCCCTTCTTCTTGCGATTTTTGCTATCGCATAACCCATTTTTCCAGAGGATCTGTTAGTTATGCATCTTATTGGATCTATGAATTCTGTCGTTGGACCGGCGGTAACGAGGATTCTCTCGTTGGAGAGGTCTTTTTCAGTAAAGATGTCCTCCATCTTTTCGATTATTTCGTGTATCGGTGGAAGTCTTCCCTTACCCTTTGTGCCACACGCAAGATCTCCAACTCCTGGTTCCATTAACTCATACCCTGCCTCTTTCAGCTTTTGAACATTCATCTGGACTATCTTGCTCTCCCACATCTTTGTGTTCATAGAAGGGACGAGAAGAACCGGAACAGTTGTTGCCATAACCATAGTTGTCAAGAAATCATCAGCTATGCCATTGGCAATCTTTCCAATGATGTTAGCTGTGGCGGGAACTATCACCATCTGATCCGCTATATCGGAAAGCGCGATATGACCTATCTTTGAACCAGTAAAAAGTTCGAACATTTCGTGAATAACAGGGTGTCCAGAAAGGGTTTGAAACGTGAGGGGTGAGACAAACTGCATGGCATTTTTTGTCATAACTACGTGTACACTCGCTCCCCTTCTTGTCAATTCTCTTATGAGCTCGCAGGTCTTGTAAGCTGCTATCCCGCCTGTTACAGCTATTATAATCTCCTTATTTTTTAGATTCGTGAACATGCTCCTACCTCAGATATTGAGACCTGCTTTCCTGATGATTCTTGTAAGAAGATTTGCCTTCGGAACGTATACTGGTGAAACTACATCGACTTTCCCCACTAATTCCCCATCCACCTTGACAACCATCTCCCCGAGTTTCTGCCCTTCTTTTATCTCTCCTTCAATTACGCTTGGCATGTGCAGTTCTTTTTCCACAACCTGCGGTCTCGTCTTTCTTACGGGACATATAACTGACTCATTGGCAACCCCTCTCAGTCTCTTATATTTTCCATCTAAAAGAATAATATCCTTGCTTACCTCTTCGCCCCTCTTTACTACCTCTTTTATCTTCCACTCTGAATAGACTTTCTCTATAAGACGGNCTGTAAAATCGTCTCTTGACTTTGCAGAGGGGGCTCCCAAAACTACTACTATTACCCTGAAATTCTCCTTTTTTGCCGTTGCAACTATGTTGTAACCTGAAGCCCTCAAGTATCCAGTTTTCAGCCCATCCACAACGCCTTCCATACGGGTGAGTAACTTGTTATGGTTGACCATGATGAATCTCCCTCCCCTTATGGGCTCGGTCTTTATAGATGTCCATTCAAGTATCTTTGGATGTTTTAGTAGCTCCCTTGCAAGGATAGCCATGTCCTTACATGTAGTAAGATCTGTATCATCAGGATTTGAACGAGGAAGACCGTTTACAGAGCGGAAAGTAGTGTCCCTCATGCCCAGTATCTTTGCCTTTTCGTTCATGAGCTTAACAAAATCTTCAGCAGAACCTGCGATTTTTTCCGCAACTAAGTAGGCAGCATCATTTGCAGAAGCACAGAGCGTAGCCTTCATAAGCTCTTCGAGCGTAAAGACCTCGCCTTCCTTTAGGAAGAGTTGACTCCCCCCTATTTTTGCTGCCCTTTTTGAGACCGTGATCCTATCACTTAGGCTTATCTCTTTCGACTTTATTTTTTCGAGGACCAAAAGGGAAAGCATAAGCTTGGTAAGGCTCGCAGGGATCCTTTTTTCTTCCTCGTTTTCTGCCATCAGTATTTTCCCTGTTTTTTCTTCCACAACGATAAAGGATTTATACGGTTTTTCGATTTGCCTTTTAATCTTGAGAGACTTTCCGTAGCAAGTTCCAGCGATGAAGAGAAAAATGAGGATGATGACTGATTTAGCTCTCACGCCTTTCTCTATCCATAAAGGACTTAATGAGATCTATGGGAATGGGGAATATGATGGTAGAATTTTTTTCCGTTGAAATCTCTATAAGGGTCTGAAGATATCTGAGTTGCAAGGCCATGGGGTTTCTCGAAAGAATATCAGATGCCTCAGCAAGTTTCGTAGCTGCTTGATACTCGCCTTCTGCTCCTATGATCTTTGCCCTCCTTTCTCTTTCTGCCTCCGCTTGCCTTGCAATAGCCCTCAACATCTCCTGTGGTAAATCCACGTTCTTAACCTCCACGTTTGAAACTTTTATTCCCCAGGATTCTGTGTGTTGGTCGAGTATCTCTTGGAGCCTATCGTTTATTTTTTCACGGTGGGAGAGAAGTTCATCTAATTCAGCCTGACCGAGAACGCTCCTCAAAGTGGTCTGTGCGAGCTGACTTGTGGCGTATAGGTAGTTCTCAACACTTATTATCGCTTTCAACGCATCTATGACCCTGAAGTAGACGACCGCGTTCACTTTTATAGATATGTTGTCTCTTGTAATAACGTCTTGTGGGGGAACGTCTAAAACTACTGTTCTCAAACTTACCCTAACCATCCTGTCCACAACGGGAATAAGAAGAACAAGCCCTGGACCTTTTGGAGCACCAAGAACTCTTCCAAGTCTGAAAACAACCCCTCTTTCGTACTCGTTCAAGATTTTTATAGCACTTGCAAGTATGAAGATTATGATAATGATCAAAAAAGCGTAAATCGGGATCATTTGCTTACCTCCTTTTTTCTTACTTTTAAGATAAGACCCTCAACCTTCTCTATCAAAACCTTTTCTCCTGCCCGTATGGGTTGGTCACTTCTCGCATTCCAAATCTCACCCTGAACAAAAACTTTTCCTGACTCTTGAATATCTGTCTTTGCCAATCCCTCCTCGCCTATAAGCCCCTCCCTTCCCGTTTTCACTTTTGAAAACTGTGCCTTAATCGCATAAGAGAGCACACCGAGGAAAAAAAAGGCAGATGTTATAGCCACAGCGAGTATGGCCTTCCAAGATATAGATAAAATACTCGATGGAAGATCTATGAGCATTATGGAACCGAGAACTATCGATATGATTCCAGCAATAGCCAGAAGTCCGTGACTAACGATCTTAAGTTCCAGCACGAAGAATATAATACCCAAGATGATTAGAAATACTCCCGCATAATTTATGGGAAGGGCCTGGAAGGAATAGAGTGCGAGGATTATGCATATCCCACCTATTACGCCTGGGAAGATAGCACCAGGATTGTATATTTCGAATAATATGCCATAAAGACCTATCATCATTAGTATGTATGCTACGTTAGGATCGCTTATATAGGATAGGAATTTGAACTTAAAAGGCATCTCAACTTCCGTAACTTTTTTATTCTTTGTGTTTAAAGTCTTTTTTCCAGTTCGCGTCTCAACTGTTTTGCCGTCCATCTTCGTCAATAACTCCCGAAGATCCTCTGCCACAAAATCGACCACATTGTTCTTTAAGGCCTCATACGCGGTTATTGAGGCGCTCTCCTTTACAGCCCTTGATGCCCATTCCACATTTCTTTTCCTTTTCATCGCTATACTTCTCGCGTATGCCTCCGCATCTTTTACAACCTTTTTCATCATCTCCTTGTCCACTTTTTCCTTTCCTATTGTGACTGGATGGGCCGCACCGACATTCGTCCCTGGAGCCATTGCAGCGATATGCGCAGACAGAAGAATTATGCTACCCGCGGATGCTGCTCTCGCTCCTGGGGGAAAAACATAAACAACAATGGGGATGTCCGATTCCATTATAGATTTCACAATATCCCTCATGGAGCTGTCGAGTCCTCCGGGAGTGTCGAGAAGGATGATTAGAGCTTCAGCTTTTTTCTTCTCCGCGTTATCTATAGTCTCTTTTATGAAGCCTGCGGTGGGAGGATTTATTATCCCTTGGACACGGATCTCAATTATTTCCTGAGAAAAGGCNACTTTTCCTTTTAGACCGACGACGAAGAAAAGAGAGAGAAGCAAAAATAGAAGTAATCCCTTTCTCATGGGGATACCTGAAATTTTTCTTTTAACCTTTTCTCCACATTGGGAGGGACGAATTCTTTAACANAACCTCCGTATGAGGCCACTTCCTTAACTGTTCTTGAGCTTATAAAGAAGAAGTCCCTGCTCGTCATCATAAATATTGTATCTATATCTGGATTGAGTGTTCTATTTACGGATGCCATTTGAAACTCNTAATCAAAATCACTCATCGCCCTCAATCCCCTTATGACAAATTTTGCATTCATCTTTCTTAAATAATCGACGAGCAGTCCCTCAAAGCTGTCAACGATAACATTTTCGCTTCCTTTAAGAGTTTCTCTTATCATCTCCATCCTTTCTTCAACTGTGAAAAGGGGATTCTTTTCTATGTTTTTTGCAACTGCGATGATGATCTTATCGAATATCTTAAGTCCCCTATANAGTATATCCAAATGTCCGTAAGTTATAGGATCGAAGGAGCCTGGATAGACAGCAGTCCTATCCCCCATTGAAGTGAGCCCCCCTCCCAAATATCAATGTTAATAACGTATCACCGTACCTTTTTACGACTACACTTTTTTGTGCTCCCAAACTGGGGATTTCTCTCTTAGAATGTTCTATGATGATTATGGAATCATCCTCGTATAAAGGGTTTGCCTCAAGTCTCATAAGGGTACCGTTTACGTAACCCATTTCATACGGAGGGTCAAGAAAAATTATATCATACTTAGCCCCTCTTTTATAAAGAAAAGGGATAGCCTTATAAACGTCCATTTTTAGTAGAGTAAGGAAGCCTTTTACGGATAGATTCTCCGAGTTCTCTTTTATCAAGTTTATCATTCTTTCATCTTTTTCAACGAGCGTTGCAGAGGATGCACCCCTGCTTATGGCCTCGAAGGAGAAGATCCCCGATCCTGCAAATAGTTCCAGTATCTTTTTACCTGATATATCTTTGAGAACGTTAAATATGGACTCTCTAACCTTTGAGGATGTGTAACGAAATGGCCTAACTTTTAAGGTCTTGATCTTTGTTCCTTTGAACTTCCCACCTGTTATCCTGAGTGCCACTTACTCCTCCTTCCCAAATAGTTCCTGGCGTATCTCTTCTATTCTTTTTATTCCTTTTACCTCCTCGGGAAGAAGGGGGATCTCGAGTATTTCGCATNGCGAATATTTTTCACGGAGAATACTAACGTACTTTTCTTGCATTCTTTTTCTTACCCTGTGAAAGTTGCAGTCCGCATCCTTTATGACGTTATTGATGAGGATATAATCGACAGAGAGGCCATTCTCGTAAAGCTCCCCAATTATCCTCTCAGTTAAGGATACGCTAAGAGATTCGGGTATTGTCACTATCACGTACCTCGTCTTTTCCCTATCCCTTATGAATGAGAGTATATCTTCCCCCAGCTTTTCCCAGCTTTTTATTATTTCCAGGANGGTTCTTTTTGACTCTCTCAGTTTTACCGCATCCTTTAGCTTTTCGAAGTANCTAAAAAGGTTCATGTAGAATTTCGCTGCTGCCTCCATATGCTTTAGGAAAAGTTGAGGCAGTTTAAGAAGCTTAAGGGTATGACCTGCTGGTGCCGTATCCCAAANAAGTATATCGTAGCTAAAAACCTTCGTAAGTTCCGTAATAAAGTAAAGCATGTATTCTTCTTCGATCCCAGGTGCTGTGCCGATGTAGTCAACAAAATCGTATTCCACGTTAGCAAAAGANGAGATGACCTCATATATCTCCCCACCAAAGCGAGCCTTCCATTTTTCCAATATGATCTCAGATGAAATCTCAAGCCCGTACAATTCATCATCTTCTATAATTTTTCTCACTTGGCTCCCTATCTTTGTCTCGAAAATGTCAGACAGAGAAGGGGCGGGGTCGCTCGAAACTATCAATGTCCTTTTTTTTCGCCTTGCCGCTTCCAAGGCTATTGCGGATGCGCAGGTTGTTTTTCCAACCCCTCCTTTTCCACCGACCATGATCAGTTTTGGTTCTCCAGATAAAATGGGAGATAGGGACATGACTCTATTTTATGCATTATCCTCCCCTACTATGTCCACAGAAAAATAGGGACATTGATGATGATCCCGAGTTATGCTATAAGGGTATTATGCTTGTTGATTCCCACTGCCATTTAGAGCTCGAAGATTTTGATTTGGATAGGGATGAGGTGATAGAGGAATCGAAAAAAGAAGGCCTTAAATATATACTCACTGTCGGGACTGAGAAGATGTACTTTGGCAGAGTCTTAGAGATCATTGAGAAGTATGATTTTGTTTACGGAGCTATTGGCGTCCATCCCCATTCCAGCAGGGATTGGAAGAGCGACTTTGGCAAAGAACTGGAAAAATTTTTGAAGCACAAAAAAATAGTTGCCTTAGGGGAGATAGGCCTCGATTTTTACAAGAATTATTCTCCCCCTGATGTTCAAAAAGAGGTCTTCGCTCTTGAGCTCGCACTTGCAAGAAAGAATGAGATTCCAGTAATAATACATTCGAGAAATGCTGAATCAGAAACGATAGAGATTCTCGACTCATTTTACCCTGACGGAAGAAGAGGCGTAATACACTGTTTTTCCTATGATAGGAATGCGGCAAAGAAATTTCTCGATAGGGGTTTCTACATATCTATTCCAGGAACAATAACGTTCAGGAACGTGGGGAGGCTTGTTGAGGCAGTAAAGTACATTCCCCTCGAAAGGATACTTGTTGAGACCGATGCGCCGTTTCTAACACCGCAAAAGGAGAGAGGGAAAAGGAACGTTCCATACTATGTTAGATATACCCTGGATAGGGTTGCTCAGATTAAAGGGATTTCTCCATCCGATTTGGGAGAAATTGTTGTGCGGAACTTCGAAAATCTTTTTCTCAAAGGAGCTTAGATGAAACCTTCTGTCATAGTCGTGGACATGATAATAGGTAACGTGAAAGAGAAAAAGGGTGAGGAAGGAAAGATAATTGAGCCATTGAGAGAGTTTTTAGGGAAGATGAGACGTAATTCTATCCCCATTGTTTTTGCGTGCGACAGCTTTTTAGAAGCTGATTTTATCTTTAAAGGGAGAATGAAAAAACATGCAATCAGGGGAACTTACGAAACAAGGCCGCTACCTGAACTTGGAGTGGATGCTCAAGATATAATATTAGAAAAAAGGAGGTTCAGTGCCTTCTTTAAGACGGATCTCGACCAAACTTTGAGAACCCTTGGTGTTGACACAGTTCTAATTTGCGGAGTAAACACACATTTCTGTGTGCTTGCAACGGCATTCGATGCACTATCCCATGACTTTTACACCATAGTTCTTGAGGATTTGAGTGCTGCGTATAAGGAAGAGGTTCACAGAAAGGTCGTTGAGATGTACAGATCCACAGCCATATACCCACTTTTTAGGGTTATGAAATCTGAGGAGGTTTTAAAAGAACTGAGGATCACATGAGATCGATTTATAGGATAGTGATACCCGGAGTAGCTCTATTAATCACACTCGCTATTTACTATTCATTTGTCCCAGAAAAAAGGGGCGGAAAAAAGGAAGGAATTTTAAATCCCGAAGAAGTAGAGGTAAAATTGTACGTTCCCTCCGAAGAGGAGTCTTTAAGGATAAAGAGACTCTCTGTGAAGAAACCAAAGACATATCAAGAGATGGCAAACCTAATCGTAGAAAAGCTAAAGGAAAACGGGGTCATAGAAGAAGAAACCCGGCTTTTGCATTTCGCAAAAGGTGGGGATGGTACAATATACCTTGATTTTTCGAAAGATTTCCTTTACGGAATTGATGAATCTTCGGAGATGGTGAAGGTCTATAGCGTAGTGAACACATTTCTCTCTAATTTTTGGGGTGCAAAGAGGGTTCAGATATTGATCGAGGGAGAGGCTTTATACACAGTAGGTGGCCTCCTCTACACGTACCTGCCCCTCGAGTTTAACGAAGAATTATTGGAGGAAGAATGATCAATCCTAAGCTTTTAAGAGAGGGAAAGGAAGTAATCTATGAGAGCCTAAAAAAAAGAGGGCTAACTATCGATATTGATAAGATTTTCGAACTTGACGAAAAAAGGAGATCTCTCATTCAAGAAGTTGAAAAGAAAAAAAACGAAAGGAATAAGCTTTCCGACGAGATAGCAGCACTAAAGAGGAAAGGGGTTGAAGCTTTCGAAAGGATCGAGTATTTAAGGTCTCTGGGAAAGGAGATTGAAGAAGCTGAAAGGGAGTTAAAGGTCGTGGAAAGTGAGTGGGAATATATTCTTCTATGTATCCCCAACATCCCCCACGAGTCTGTGCCATTAGGAAGGGATGAAAATGATAACAAGGTGGTCAAAGTTTGGGGAGAAAAGCCTGTGTTCAATTTTTCGCCTCTTCCCCACTGGGAACTTGGAGAAAAACTTGATATACTCGATTTCAAAAGAGCGGCAAAACTCGCAGGCTCGAGGTTCACCCTTTACAAATCTTACGGTGCTCTCCTTGAACGCGCACTCATAAATTTTATGCTCGATCTTCACACTAAGGAACATGGATACGTTGAGGTACTTCCGCCCTTTATGGTTAACAGACAGACAATGACAGGTACGGGGCAGCTTCCAAAATTTGAAGAAGATCTCTTCAAAATCGAGGGGCTTGACTACTTTCTCATTCCAACTGCAGAGGTCCCTGTTACGAACATATATAGTGATGAGATTTTAAAAGAAGAGGATCTTCCTATAAAATTCTGTTCCTATACGCCATGTTTCAGGAAAGAAGCAGGAGCACACGGTAAGGACACGAGAGGACTGACGAGGCAGCACCAGTTTAACAAGGTTGAGCTTGTAAAATTCGCAAAACCAGAGGAATCGTACGAGGAGCTCGAAAGTTTGCTTCTCGATGCGGAAGATGTTCTGAAAAGGCTAAATATTCATTACAGGGTCTCCCTCCTTTGCACGGGAGACCTTGGTTTTGCCTCTTCAAAGACCTATGATATCGAGGTTTGGCTTCCTGGTCAGAATATCTACAGGGAGATATCTTCCTGTAGTAATTTTGAAGATTTCCAGGCAAGGAGGGCAAAAATCAGATATAGAAAGAAAAATGGGAGGGTTGAACTTGTACATACCTTGAATGGCTCTGGTCTTGCGGTTGGAAGAACCGTTATGGCAGTTATGGAGAACTACCAGACTGAGGATGGGAGTNTCATAATACCCGAAGTTTTAAGACCCTATATGCACGGGATTTCAAAGATACCTTAGTTCCTATCTTACCTTCTTTCTCCAGACGTATACAAGAGGACTTGCTACAAATATTGAGGAGTAAGTCCCAATAATCACACCTAAGAAAAGGGCAAGTGAAAAGTCAAAGAGAACAGGCCCTCCAAAAAATAGTATGGCAGCTATGGCAAGGAGAGTAGTGATAGAAGTGATAAGTGTTCTTGATAGGACCTCGTTTATGCTTCTATTTATAATTTCTCCAAAATCTGCACCGGATTTGAATTTGGCCATGTTCTCCCTTATCCTGTCAAAGACGACAACTGTGTCTGTGAGAGAATAACCTGTGATTGTTAAGAGCGCAGTTATAAGCAGTATATTTATTTCTTTGCCTAAAAAATAAAAAATGCCCAAGACAGCAAGCGCATCATGGAAGGTTGCTATAGTTGCTGCTACACCAAAAACAAAAGTGAATCTCCACGCAATGTAAATAAGGATACATATGACCGCAATCACAACGGCCAATATGGCCTTTCTTTTAAGCTCCTTCCCCACAGAAGGCCCTACCGTGGTGCTACCCAGGATCTGAAAATTTTGGGTTCCAAATTGGGTACTCAAAATCTTAGATATTTTTTCGGATAAGAGATTTGGATCCTCTTTTTCTAATTTCGTCTTTATAAAGAAGTCTTTAGTGCCTTTTATCTCTTGAATTTCGAATGAGTCCATGCCCCCATCTTTCAGGACCTTTCTTAATTCCCCCACGTATATCTCTTTGTTAAACCTTAAATGTATGTGGGCACCTCCTGTAAAGTCGACGCTCACGTTAGCTTTCCCGAAAGAGATCATTACGAATGCGAAAAGGCCCAAGATAACTAAAATGAGAGAGAGAAAGAAGGCCTTGTTCTTTTGCCTCAGAAAGTCGTAGTTTGGTTTCTTGACGATCTCAAAAAATCCCATCAGATACTTAAGCTCCTTGGCTTGTACTTTAGAATGATCCAGTCAAATATGGCCTTTGAACCAAAGACAGCCGTAAACAGATTGATTATGATCCCTATGCTCAAAGTTACTGCAAAACCTCTTATTGGGCCTGTGCCGAATAGAAAAAGGATGAACGTCGTGATAAGGGTTGTCACGTGGGAATCAAATATTGTGACCCACGCCTTCTCATAGCCACTATCTATGGCAGCCCGAGGGGTTTTTCCAAGTCTTAGTTCCTCCCTGATCCTTTCAAATATAAGAACGTTAGTATCCACACCCATCCCTATGGTGAGAATGATGCCAGCTATTCCAGGAAGGGTGAGGGTCGCTTTAAGCGCTGTGAATGCGCCAAGGAGATAGATCATGTTCAGTAAAAGGGCGAGATTCGCTATTACACCAGAACCCCTGTAATAGAATATCATGAAACCGACAACCAGAAGTGCTCCAAGTATGGATGCTCTGATCCCCCTCTTTATAGAATCNTGGCCAAGGGTTGGCCCAATCGTTATATTCTGAACAACCTTTACTGGCGCGGGTAGAGCACCAGCTCTTAGAACTATAGCCAGATCTTTGGCCTCATCCATAGTAAAAGCCCCTGTGATTGAAGCCTTCCCTCCGGAGATTCTTTCTTTGATAACCGGTGCAGAATAGACCACGTTATCCAATACTATTGCGAGCCTCTTTCCCACNTTTTCGCCTGTAATTCTCTCAAAAATCCTTGCACCTTCTCTATTGAACTCTAATGATACGTATGGCTCACTACCAAACTCTCCACCGATCCTTACGCGCGCATCTACTAAAAATTCGCCCGTAAGCACAGTCTCCTTTTTTAGAAGGATAGGTACCCTCGTCTCAACTCCAGTTTCCTTGTTCTTTACTCTCATTGGGAGGACTTCGCTCCCTTGAGGAGGAGGACCTCCTGAATATCTTTGTGCGTTTTCCTCATCAACGAGCTTAAATTCAAGCATCGCTGTTTTCCCAACTATTTCAAGAGCACGTTCCGGATCCCTCACCCCAGGAAGCTGGACCAGTATGCGGTCTTCCCCTTGCTTTGCTATAACTGGTTCTGTCACACCGAACTGGTCTATCCTGTTCCTTATGATTTCTAAAGCCTGAGAAGACGCGTTCTCTTTTATTTCCAGAAGGCTCTTTTCAGGGAGACCAAAGGTTATCTCNATCTCTTCAGGTTTTTGTTTCTGGCCTAATAGCTTTAGATCTGGGAACTCATTCATAAAAAGAGCAAGGAGTTTCTCTTTTTGTTCCGGCCTTAAGGAAACGTATATTTCCGTGTCTTTCCTCTCGAGGGAGAGGAATCTTATTCCACCCCTTATCATAGAGTCTTTTATTGCCTCAGTCTTCCTATCCATCAAAGTGTTTATGAGCTTTTCCGTATCCATCTCCAGTAAAAGGTGAATCCCTCCTCTTAGGTCGAGACCGAGATGGATTTTGTCCTGGGGCAGGTACTTTTTTAAGCTACCCTTTATGTCAACAAGGTTTGGGAGGCAATAAATCACCGATATTAGAAGGAAAATACCGACGAGTAAGAAACGAATTTTTAAGGACTTAAGCACAACCTACCATCCAGTATGAATCCACTCTGAAAAAAGGCTAAACCAAATTATATAGATCGTAATTTTTTGTCAAGAAAATTTTAGGGCCGGGATAACCCCCGGCCCTTATTCAGGCATCATTTCTTCTTTAGTGCCTCAAGGACAGTTTTTGGCGTCAGCGGTATTCTTCTTATTCTGACACCAGTAGCGTTAAATAGGGCGTTAGCGATAGCGGGTGCTATAGGTGTTACACCTGGTTCTCCTATCCCGCCAATCTTCTCCTTGCTTTTCAAAATGTTTACCTTTATTTCCGGAACCTCACTCATCTTTATGGTTTTATAGTCATCAAAATTGGACGACTTAACCCCACCTTTGTCGAATATCACCTCTTCCTTAAGCGCAGTACTTACTCCAAGTATAATCGCCCCTTCGATCTGTGCGACTACTGTGTCCGGATTCACATATGGTCCGCAGTCAACTGNGCAAAAAACCTTATCAACTTTAATTTCTCCTGTNTTNTCATTTATCGTAATCTCCGCAATCTGGGCAACATAAGTCCCGAAGCAGGAATGCTGAGCAATTCCCCTACCTTTTCCCTTAGGCAGGGGTTTTCCCCATCCTGCCATTTCACAGACAGCCTCGAGGACTCTTATTGCCCTCGGGCTATTTTTTAAAAGATGCATGCGGAACTCGACAGGATCTTTATTAGCTAAGTNGGCAAGCTCATCGATAAAGCATTCCATGACGAAAGCGTTTGGCGCATTCTGTACAGATCTCCAAGGTGCGGCCGGTATGGGGAGTTCGGAGAGGTACTGTTCCACATAAAAATTTGGGAATTCATAGACTGTTGTGCTGAAGACTGGAGGAGGTGGTGAGTCCACAATCCCCCAGAGGCAGAAATAGTCAACTCCNTTTTTTATCATTGCGGGGTTGTAAAACTTTAATATTGAGGTGCATACGACCTTATGGTGCCAAGCGATTACATTTCCACTCTCATCTAAGCCCGCTTTTATTCTCTGGCATGTAGCTGCTCTGAAGCGATCGTACTTTATGTCATCTTCCCTCGTCCAGACGAGTTTCACGGGCTTATCAGTCTGCTTTGCTATTTCGCAGGCCTCTATTATGAAATCAACCTGGGAACGTCTGCCCAATCCGCAACCCAAAAAAGTCGTATGAACATGAACTTTCTCCTGTGGAAGCCCTGTGATTTTTGACGCAATCATTCTTGTCAGCGTCTGGGCCTGAGTGGGCACCCATATATCGCATCTGTCCATCTGTAAACGGACGGTAACGTTCATAGGTTCCATTGTCGCATGCGCTACATGAGGTACATAATAAGTTGCTTCATGTACTTTTTTTGCCTGAGAAAGGGCTTTTTCAGTATCTCCAACTTTTTTTGCCACAAACCCCGGCTTGTCGAGGCATTCGACGAAGTACTTTTCTATGTATTCGCTACTCATGTAAGGATGGGAACCTTCGTCCCATTTTACATTGAGTGCTTCCCTTCCTTTATACGCTGAGTAAAAATCGTCGGCTAAAACTGCAACACCTTGAGGAATCTTTAATACTTTTTTCACCCCTCTTACTGAAAGAGCACCGGTCTCATCGTAGGATAATGGCTTCGCATTGTATGCTGGAGGATGTGCGACAAGTGCATAAGCCATTTGTGGTATATCCACGTCAAGACCGAATGTGGCCTTTCCCTCCACCTTTTCTGGTATATCCAACCTTCTCATAGGCTTTCCGATGTACCTTAAGTCTTTATCTTCTTTAAGAGGAGGATTATCTGGAATGGGAAGTTTCGATGCCCTCCTTACGAGCTGACCGTATGTCATCTTTTTTCCTGATTTTCTATGGATTACAGTCCCTAACTTTGCGNNGCATTCCTCTTCAGGTACGCCGAAGGCTTCTGAGGCCGCTTTTATTAGCATTACCCGGCCCACCGCACCTGCTTTCCTCAACGGCTCATAAAACCCCCTCACACTCGCACTTGCTACAGTTACCTGTGCACCGAGGATAGGGCTTTTGAATGCGTCATCCGCACCCACCTGCTTCACCCTCACATACTTCCAGTTGGCCTCAAGTTCATCAGCGACGATCATTGGTAGAGCTGTCATTGAACCCTGACCCATTTCAGAATTGCCAAAATATATCGTTATCATGTTATCTGGCGTTATCTCATACCAAATAGTAGGTTTAAATTTTTCGATTGTCTCTTTATTTTCGGAAGCATTTATAATCCTTGTCCCAAATGGGGTAAAAGAGACTGCTATTACGAATGAAGCGGTCTTAAGGAACGATCTTCTCGTCATCTTTATCTCTCTCATTTTTTCACCCCCCTCTTAGATAGGCTTATCGCTTTCTTGATAGCTTTTTTTATTCTCGGGTAGGTACCGCATCTACATATGATATCGTCCATTTCCCTTATAATCTTCTCTGCGCTCNGATCTGGATATTTCGCAATGAGATAGGCGACCTGNATTATTGTGCCGGGCTGGCAAAAACCGCATTGCGGGACCTGCTCAATTATCCATGCCCTTTTTACAGGATGATTCTTTGGTAGACCTTCTATTGTTACGATCCTCTTCCCCTGTACGTCTCCTACCGGGGTAACGCAAGAGCGCTTTGCGATCCCCTCTACGTGCACAGTACATGCCCCGCATTCACCGATTCCGCAACCGTACTTAGTCCCAGTAAGCTTTAGATGATCCCTCAGCACCCAAAGGAGTGGCGTATCAGGTGGAACATCAACAGTATAATTCTTTCCATTGACGTTAAGAGTTATCATAACCCCCCTCCTTTTGAATTTTTTTAAATTGTTTTTTAGTTGTTGCCAACTTGTCAACAAAAAAGTAAAAAATTCTTGCACCCAAATACTATGCTTGGGACGGCCGACCTTCGAGAACCGTTCTCAATTCTTATCTGGATGAGCCCTTCTTCTTACCTTTTGCTGTTATTACCAGTGTCAATATCACATTTTTCCGTGATGGTTTTCAGGTGGTCTCCATTTGTTATTTCTAATCTTTACTGGTGGTAGGTATTCTCTTTTATGTAAGATATCTGAACCATTCTCTTTAAGCTGCCTTTTATCTTGAGTTTCAAGAAAGGATACTCTCTTGTCATCAAAGAGGATAACGATTTTCCCCTAAATCTTGTCATGTTATCCCTTGAACCTTTCTGGGATGCCTTATGGTAAATATCAGTTCGAGGTTCTTGTCCTTAGTTAACTCTCTGTTAGACCGAGAAGTTTAAGAAACAGTCCTTAAGTCAATGATGCCTAAAAGCACATCACTTAATACCCTATGTCTCTTCAACCCCACCTCACATTTTAAATTAGGAATTAAGTGTGACATTTCAAAATAGTTACCACAGAAAGAGAAAAAGTATTGACATAATTTTCTTTTTATACTAAAGGTATATTGACTTTATTAAGTTTCGCTCTTAACCGAGCAAGGGAGGGAACAATGAAAGCAATAATAAAGCCAACCCCGGAGGAAGGCTCAGTTGAGGTAGCGGATGTCCCCACGCCACAACCAAAGGAAAATGAGGTGCTTATAAAAATCAAAGCTACAGGTATATGTTACACGGACGTGGCCATCATCAATGGAAAATATAAAGGGCGGAAGCCAGTTCCTATTCCCATTATTCTGGGGCACGAAGGGGCAGGAATAGTGGAAAAGGTAGGTAAAAATGTCAAGGGTATATTACCTGGTGAACGGGTTGCTTTCGAGGCTCTGTCCGGATGCGGGGTATGTTATAATTGTTTGAACGGATACAAGAACATGTGTACAAATTGGGAGCACATAGGTATCACGTGTAACGGTACTTTTGCTGAGTATATAGCAATAGACGCGAGTCTTGTACATAAAATACCTCCCCAAGTGTCTTTTGTCGATGCCGCATGCTTAGAACCAATAAGCCTGACTGTGAGAACTTTAGAACATGTGAAACCTATGGTAGGAGACACTGTTGCAATTATAGGTCCAGGCTCAATAGGACTTTTTCACCTTCAAGCATTAAGATCAGCAGGGGCATCAAAAATAATAGTAATAGGCATTGATAAAGACGAAAAAAGGTTCGAGATTGCAAGAAAATTAGGAGCGGATCACATCATCAATGCCAGTAGAGAGGACGTCGTGAAAGCGGTCCGCGATTTGACAGGCGGAATTGGTGCGGAGATAGTAGTAGAGGCAGCTAATTCTCCCGAAACAGTAAACCTGGCAATAGAGATAGCCGCTGCGAGGGGAAGGGTTGCATACTTCGGGCTTTATCCGGAAGCAACCATTAGTTCGGTCACGTTTCTGCGGAGTGGCCTCACCTTGTTTGGGGATGTTGGCCTTTTACCACATCACTTTATAAGGGCGATCCGGTGGGTGGAATATAAGAAAGTAGTCGCGGAGCCACTCGTTACAAGGACCTTCAAACTTTCTGAGGTTAGGGAGGCTATAGAGGCTTTTAATAAGGGTGACAGCGTGAAGGTGATATTTGAGGACTAAAGAGAAGGGGGGTGAGATGTTAAACTTTACTAAAAAACAAATGAGGAGGGGTAATATGAAGAGACTTGTTAAAAGTACATTTCTTTTCTTTGTTCTCTCACTTTTCATTCCTCTTTTTGTTGTCAGCGCACAGGAGATCAAGTTTGGCCATGTGGATCCTCCTGATCCATTCACTTCAAAAAAAGGTGCTATAGGGGTCGTGTTCAAAAACCTGGTTGAGGCAGAAACCGGAGGTAAAATTCAGGTAAAGGTTTTCCCCGCAGGGCAGCTCGGTGCAGAAAGGGAATTGATTGAGGCAACCAAACTCGGAACTATACAGATGTGCGCGGTTTCTGCTGCTATAGCGGGGTATTATAAGGAAGCCCAGGTTCTTGATATACCCTACCTTTTCCCCTCCGCACCCGTTGCATGGAGAGTGATGGACGGTCCTTTCGGTAAGGAGATGGCAGCTGACATTTTGAAAAAGACCGGAATGAGAGTTCTTGCGTACGGGGAGACCGGTTTTCGGAATTTCACAACCTCCACAAAACTGATAAAGTCTCCTGCAGATATGAAAGGACTCAAATTTAGGGTAATGGAAAGTCCTGTTTATATCACTCTCGTCAAGTCATTAGGAGGTTCTCCAACACCTATTGCATGGAGCGAAACCTATACTGCGCTCCAGCAGAAGGTGGTCGATGGTCAGGAAAACCCTGTTTCCGTGATACTTTCTAACAAACTTTACGAGGTCCAGAAGTACATAACACTTGACCAGCATACTTACGGTGTAGACTTCATACTGATAAACGAAAAATTCTTCCAGAGCCTTCCAAAGGAAACGCAGAATATTTTGAAAACGGCGGCGATAATCGCAGGAAACTGCGGGAGGGCAGTGCAGCAACTAAACTCAGCAATTGGCGTCACTCAGTTGAGAGAAAAGGGCATGGAAGTTTATGTCCCGACCGAGGCTGAAAAGAAACAGTTCAAAAATCTTGCCCAACCGGCTGTTATTGAATACATAGAGAAACAAGTGGGCAAAGTTTGGGTAGACAAGGTTATGAAGGCTGTCAAGCAGGCCGAGGCCGAGATTCTAAAATAGCGAAAAAAGCGGTACCCTCACAAAGGGTACCGCTTAAGTTCCAATTGACTGCCTAAAGAATTTTAAATAATATTTCAGCAAGGGGTACAGGAGATGTGATATGCAAATCATAAAAAAAATAGACGCTAAGCTTCACTTATGCCTGTTCTGGACACTCTTCTTCATAGGGGCGGGTATAACCGTAGTAGTCTTCCTTGGCGTATTATTCCGTTATGTTTTCAAGGCCCCACTGCCGTGGGCTGAGGAACTGTCCAGATACCTGATGGTTTGGGGTGCTTCTCTTGGAGCGGCAGTCGCGTACAAAGAGGGGTCCCATGTTGCTGTCACCGTGGCTATAGAAAGGCTACCCCAAATGGTAGCCAAGTGGATAGTTCTCCTTGGCCGATTCGCTGTCGGTTTTTTTGCTGTTGTTGCTCTCATCTGGGGTTTTGTACTTATAGCGAGGTTTAAGGGGCAGACTTCACCGGCCATTGGAATTCCTATGGCTATTCCGTATCTTTCAGTCCCCATCGGGTGCTTATTAATTCTTTTCCAAACCATTGTCCTTACACTTACACAAAACAAAGAGGTGGACGTAAAATGAACATACTTTTGACAGTCGCTTTCTTCGGAACCGTTTTTATAGGCATTCCCATTGCCTTTGTCTTAGGTCTAACAACACTTATCGCTCTCTTATTCACACCTGGAGTACCTCTTCATCTTATTCCGCAGAGGATGTTCACAGGGATGGATTCCTTCCCAATTATGGCTGTACCGTTTTTCATCATCGCAGGTGAGCTCATGAATGCGGCTCAAATAACTGATAGTATCGTGGAACTTTCAAAACTTCTCGTGGGGAGGATCCGCGGTTCTCTGGGACACGTAAACGTTGTAGCGAGTATGTTCTTCGCGGGAATTAGCGGATCAGCTGTTGCAGACGCATCTGCTCTCGGGACAATACTGATACCCGCAATGGAACGGACTGGCTACGAAAAATCGTATGCATCAGCAATATGTGCCGCTGCAGCCGTCGTGGGTCCCATCATACCTCCCAGTATTCCTATGGTTGTTTTAGGATCGATCGCAAATCTGTCGGTTGGCGCATTGTTCTTAGGTGGTTTCATTCCGGGAGTTATGATCGGGATTGGTCTTATGATTGTTCATTACTTCATTGCAAGGAAGAGAAATTACCCAAAAACAAAGATAGAAATTACTTTTAAGTCTTTGGCTCAGACTCTCCTCCGAGCTATCATACCCCTTTTAATGCCCCTCGTAATTCTCGGAGGAATATTGGGCGGGATTTTTACTCCCACTGAGGCAGCAGCTGTTGCGGTGGTTTACGCAGTCTTCGCCGGAATATTTGTGATGAGAACCCTCTCCTATAAACAGCTCCCGAGAATTTTTTTTAGAGGACTTGTTGTTACAAGCATAATACTCTTCGTCATGGGGACTGCCAACACCTTCAGCTGGGTACTGGCAACCCAGGAAATTCCTCAGAAGGTCGCCTCCTACATATTTAGTATAACGAAAGATCCTTACCTAATACTCTTTCTGGTAAACATTCTCTTACTGATCGTTGGTTGCGTGCTTGAGGGTACAGCAGCTATAATATTGCTCACCCCGATACTTCTACCGATTGCAGTACAGGTGGGCATAAATCCCTTGCATTTCGCACTCGTTGTGATAACGAATCTAATGATAGGGCTTCTTACCCCACCATTAGGACTTGTCCTTTTTGTGGTCTGTGGGATCTCTAAACTAACCTTACACGAAGTTTTCAAAGAAGTTGTCCCGTTTTTACTTTTAGAAATTGGTGTCCTCTTCTTGGTGACTTATATGCCCTGGACGACGCTCTACATCCCAAAGCTATTTGGACTTGTCTAATTCCTTGTAAGGGCTCTTCCTGGGTCTCGCCCTATCTGCCTAAAACCAAAAAAGGGATACGTTACAGAGTCCTCGTAACGTATCCCTTTTCTCTGGTTAGTTTCGCTCAATTAAGTTAGCTACGGCGGATATCCTAACGTGTAAATGTGTTTTCCACCTTTTTCTCTCGGTCCTTTAATGATAGCTTCTATCTCTTCTCTGTCCCTCTGTGTCATGAGCTCTATGGGCGGCAACACCCCGGGCGGGAAAATGGAAAGTATGTCATTGTGGAGTTTAACCATGTAATCCAAGAATACCTCGATCGCTCGGTAAGCTTTTTTCGCATCTGCCAAGGATGCTTTGCCAAGGACTCCTTCAGGGTGAGTCGCAAATTCTACACCCCTTGTGCCCCACTGACAGTGACCGGGTATGGGATCACCGTATATATCGCCTCCCTTGTCCACATGGCCTTCCGGCAAAAACCCTTTGACAACGGTATCCTCCGCATCTTCCATCTTACAGAGTTCCGGGAAAAGGGCTAAAGATATTGAAGTCTCAGCCTCATCCGCATGGCGAAATGGGGTATCAAAGGGCCCTCCGTGTGCCTTGTCCTTTAAAGCGTCTCCCATTACCCTCGGCACATCTATGTATATCAGAACCGCAGGAACCTGATATTTTTTCGCAAACTCATTTATTGCTGAGGGAACAAGGTATTCCTGTCCATGCATACTGAAAAGAATCTGCTTTCTAAAGCCCGTGTTCCACAAACCGGCCATTACTGCCCTGATGTAGGCAGACAGCACGTCATCTGGAATTATAACATTGCCCCATTGACCTAAATGATAGGCCGGATGGGAACCGTACGAGATAGGATGAGCAACTGTACAACCTGTTCTTTCGGCTATCATTTCGGCCATTCTTGTTACGATGAAAATGTCTTCGCCGATTGGACCAGCCGCACCATGATTTTCTGTTGATCCGATCGGGATCAAGATGATGTCATTTTCTTTCAGTCTCTCCTCTACCTCTTTTCTCGTCATGGTTTGATAATAAATTTTCTTCGGTTTGTCCCAGCATGCGCCTTCTGGCGGGAATCTCCAATTTCCCATATTTCCCTCCATAGTTTTATTTTGAATCTTTGGAAATCCTGTGACTCGCCAATTGGGGCGAGTATATCCAGACAAATCTCAGTACTTCCTCACCAGTGTTCACTATTTTGTGTGGCTTACCCGGGGGATTGTATACGCAAACTCCCGCCTCCACCGGGATCTCCTTCCCCTCTGTCACGAATATGCCTCGACCGCTTAAAAAGAACATGATTTCCTCTTCATTATCGTGAACGTGCTCCGGAACCATTGAGCCGGGATAAGTTTCGTTCACCCCCATCGCGATGTTTTTCGACCCCACGGTCCTCTCTGAGACAAGAATCCACGATCTCCGGGGCGGTTCCCTGAATTCTGCTTTAACCTCCTTTATATGAACAACTTTAAGCTCTGACATTCCGACCCTCCCTCACAATACAATCATTTGATATATATCCCACCGTTTACGTCTAAGGTCACGCCTGTTATCCAGTCGGACCTTTTAGAGGCTAAGAAAATTGCCGCATCAGCAACGTCCTCTGGTAGTCCATCTTTTTGTATTGCCCTTCCCACATTCCACGTGGCAAATACCTCAGGAGGATACTGCCTTGTTTGCTCTGTTAGGATGGGCCCGGGCGCGATAGCATTCACGTAAATCCCGTAAGGACCTACTTCTCGAGCTAACGTTTGGGTCAAGCCTATAACTCCTGCCTTGGAGGCTGCATAGTTCACGCCGACACCAGGCCTCCCTGTCCGTCCCCCAAGCGAGGCTATATTTACTATTTTTCCCCTGCCTTGTTTTTTCATAATTGGGACAACGGCCTTGCAACACAAAAACACACCTGTCAGATTAACTTTGATGACCTCTTCGAATATCTCAAGTGTCATCTCCTCTATGGGCTTATGTCGAGAAATGCCAGCATTATTGACAAGTATATCAATCCTTTCAAATTTTCTAAGTACCAGTGAGACCCCGTTTAACACGTCCTCTTCATTGGTAACATCTACTTTAACTGCCACAGTTCTTTCGTTCGTTTTGTCCAGAGTCTTGGATAGCTCTTNAACAAGCCCTAATTCCACGTCCCACAAAGCAACTTTAGCCCCTTCTTCAAAGAACTTTTCGGCTATTACTTTGCCTATACCCTTTCCTGCTCCTGTTACTACCGCCACCTGATCTTTTAATTCCATTTTTTTCACCCCCTCTCAGCAAGTTTTTCAGAAAATAGTGGAAGGAACATCTACTCTCCACACCCTTTTTACTTCATCCAACTGAATGTCAAAGACCGTATTCCTGGGAGGCAGAGGTTCTTCCCTCATAAACTCAGGGATGTCATAATAGTCTTCGACTACACCCGCCAGTGAGTTAAATCTTCGTTCAGATTCTAACACTTCAATCCCCATCCTCTGGACATCGCCATAAGTCACATCCCAACCGTACAATGCTTTCAGAAAATGAGCAAAGAGTTCCGGTTCCTTAGCAAAAGGCGGTCTGGTAAATAAGCACAAACCCATTGTATCAAGTATAGCGGCTCTGATCTGCAATCTCCTCGATATTTCTGCCTGCCCTTCATGACCAAGAGGATCAACCGTTCTGGCGAATTCAAAAACGTTGCCAGCTGTGTGGTCGGCGCCCATTGGAGAAGTTATGTACGTGACCCCATTTCCCTTTAGAGCCCTCGGGTCATAACCCGGTATTGCTTGCTTCTTTACAACAGGCACCCTTCGCACCCCAAAAACCTTTCCGGTTACGTAAGCACCATTCCCGACTATTCTTCCAAGCTGAGTGCCCTTTCCGATTTCTTCCACTATCTCTTTCGCTCTTTTAGCGTCCCCGAAGGGAATAACACCCGCTTCCATGAGGACCCCTATTGCAGCCCCTACCTCGATGGTGTCGACCCCTGCTTCATTACATAAATGATTTAATTTTGCAATCTCGTCTATATCTCCAATTCCGCAGTTGGGGCCCAACAGGACGATATTTTCGTATTGAAGCGACGCAACAATTTTCTTCCCAGTCGAATCAGGAAAAACGTTCGAGCATGCGATAGTGCATCCCGCAGTACAGGGAGTCCCAGTTTTACCCTCTCCGCCCCGTTTCTCTATCAAATCGGCAATGTACTCACCGCTTATCTTGTCTACTCCTTCGAAAGACCCGGTGCTAAAGTTTCTGGTTGGTAAAAGACCTAATTCGTTTGCCATCATTATAATTGCCGGCGTGCCATACCGGTGCCGGTTTTCCGTCTTTGGGTCACTCATAAGTAACTGCACAAACCGCCTGTTTGTTTCCCGTAAAAGCTTCTCGTCAAAGGGCTCGAAGGAATACTCCGAGTCTGAGTCATCCACAACAATCGCTTTTATGCCTTTAGAACCCATCACTGCGCCCAACCCACCTCTTGCCGCTACTCTGAGCTGGGAGTTATTGCGATCCGGAACGGCTACGCAGGCAGCGCTCATCTTCATCTCGCCAGCCGGTCCGATACAAGCTATTCCGACCTCGTTCCCAAATTCCTTCCTCAGCTCTTCAATCGTTTCAGAGACTGTCTTCCCCTTCAACCCATTAAACGGGATTAATGTGCATTTCTTCGAGCTTATAAAAAGAACCTTAAGATCCGGATCATTTGGTAAATCCTCAAGAATGATAGCCCGAAGTCCAAGTTTTGAAATTTTTTTTCCCGCATCTCCACCGACGTTACATTCCTTACATCCGCCCGTAAGTGGGCTCTTGCCCCCGATAGAAAACCTTCCTGTTGTGGGAACTATGGAAGGGCTGAGTAAACCTGGTGCGAATATAACCTTGTTGTAGCGGCCAAGGGGGTCACAATTTGGAGAAACCTCTTCTAAGAGGATCTTGGCGATTAGAAGCCTGCCCCCCCAGTATTCTTGCTCGCCCCTTATCTCCACCTTCTCGATGTTCCCACTTTTGGTATTGATTCTCAAAATCCACTTCATCGTACTCCCCCTATCTTATAATCAATCCCGAGTTCCTCTAATATTTGGTTTATTGTGGTAATAGTCGATTCGTGTATCTCTACCCCGTTTCTGACACTCTCCAGCTCTTTCTCTGCCTCAATTTCTCCAGGTAGATAAATTCTCGCCGTACCCTCTGCCTTCTTACATTGTCTTACTGAATCCATGTATCCTTTCATTAAATCAAGAAACTGATCAAGAGGCATAAACCGGTTTATTGCTATTGCCATAACTGCAACTCCTATCCCAGTTGGTCCTTCAAGCCGGTGAAATGTCTTGACATTCGGTCCGTAATTTGACCCAGAAAGCACGCCACTCAGAATATCAATCATCATAGCTAGGCCGTAACCCTTTGGTCCGCCAATTGGTAACAATACCCCCTTCATAGCCTTATCAGGATCGGTTGTTGGATTCCCATTCTCATCAAGCGCCCAACCCGTAGGAATTTTCTCCTTTAGCCTCTGAGCGCGCCTGATCTTCCCCCTGGCCACCACACTCATCGACATGTCCAAAATCACGGGAGTAGAGGGCGATGGTACTGCAATTGAGAGGGGATTTGTGCCAAAAAATGGCGTCACCCCACCCCAGGGAGCCATACTTGGAGCGCTGTTGCACGCAACTATTCCTATCATCCCTTCTTTAGCCACCATATTTGAGTAAAAAGAGAGTATACCTATGTGGTTAGTGTTGCGAACAAGAACAAGGCCTATTCCGTAATCCTTAGCCTTCTGGATGCTTAGATCGACTGCGTGCTTTGCAGCCACCTGTCCTATGCCGTTGCCTCCGTCTATTAAGGCGGTGGCTCCTTTGTCCTCTATTATCTTAATCCTCGTAGGAATAAACATTAGACCAGCTTTTACGCGCTCGAAAATGTTCCTGAGCATATACACACCATGAGTATCTATTCCCCTCATATCTGCAACAACCAAGTTCTCAGCCACTAAGCTTGCCTCTTCCTCACTCCCGTTGAGGCATCTAATTATTAATGTGACAGCTTTTTTTATAATCTCGGGAGAAAGCCTCATCACTTACTCCTCAATTAAGCCGAGAGTTTCAAAGAGCTTATCGAACCTGTTTACTACTACAGAAGGGATCCCCTGGCTTAACTTTTTCGACTTCTCTTTTTCGTCTTCAATCCTCTTCAACGATTTGGCCAAAACTTCTTCACACTTTGACCGCTCCACAACTACAATACCATCATCATCTCCCACTATTAGGTCTCCTGGATTGACCACTATTCCGCCGAAGACTATTGTATGGTTAACTAAGCCG
>JGI24721J26819_10001374_pt1 | contig 27373 bp, 30 predicted proteins | sample YelNatPaOPGAMG01_FD_26819 | JGI IMG/M metagenome (IMG submission 26819) | reverse complement strand
ACTAAAATGGTGCGCCCGAGAGGATTCGAACCTCTGGCCCACGGCTTAGAAGGCCGTTGCTCTATCCAGCTGAGCTACGGGCGCATTAAGTGGTCGGGGTGAGTGGATTTGAACCACCGACCCCCTGCTCCCAAGGCAGGTGCGCTAACCAAACTGCGCTACACCCCGCAAACAGCTTCAAGTCTTTTACCATATTTATTTTAAAATTGCAACACTTTTTATNGCCTTCAAAGTTAATAAAAATCAATTTGCAAGTTTAGAAAACTTGTGATATATATGAAAAGGAGGTAAACGATGCTTAGCGAAACTCATATAATCCTTGTAGTGTTGCTTATAGCATTAATTTTTGGTGCTAAAAAACTACCAGAAATTGGTGCAGGTCTTGGAAAAGGTATAAAAAATTTTAAAAGCTCCATAAAAGATGCAAAAGAAGATGGAGAAGAGCACGAAAAAATAGAAAACAAAGAAAATAAACAATGAAATCACTTATTAAGTCATTTGTTGATAAGTATCTTGAGTTTAAGCAGTATGGTAATATTAATTATACTATAGATTATCCTCCAGAGCCTAATTTTGGAGATTATTCGACCAACTTGGCTATGGTTTTAGCAAAACAATTAAAACAAAACCCATTAAATATAGCAGATGACTTTAAATTATTTTATCAACAAAGCAATTTTTTAAATAAGTTTGATATCAAAGTTGAAAAACCAGGATTTATAAATTTTTTTATAAAAAAAGATTTGCTCATTCAGGAATTAATATCACTTTCGACTAACAAAGATGTATATTTTAAACTAAATGATATTGCTGACAAAAGAATACAGATTGAATTTGTTAGCGCTAACCCTACAGGCCCTTTGCACATTGGCCACGGCAGGGGTGCTGCAATTGGCGATAGTTTAGCAAGAATCCTGTCTTTTTTAGGCTATGATGTGGTAAGGGAGTATTACATAAATGACGCTGGATATCAAATGTATATGCTTGGATTGTCAACTTTCTTAAGGTACCAAGAGTTATTAGGTAAAGATATCGAATTTCCCCAAGATGGTTATCAAGGTGATTATATTAAAGATATAGCTGCACAATTATTAAAAACCTACCAAGATAGATTATTGAATATGGACAATGCTATTGAAATTTGTTTGGATAGCGCAAAAAGCACAATAATGAATGATATCTTAAATGATATGGATAATTTTAGGGTTACCTTTGATATATTTTTTAATGAAAGCAGCTTATTTAAAGATAATGAGGTAGATCGCACATTAGAGCTTCTAAAAGAAAAAGGCTATACATATGAAAAAGATGGTGCTTTATGGCTTAAAACAACTGCATTTGGAGATGATAAAGACAGAGTGCTGATAAAAAAAGACGGAAAATACACTTATTTTTCTAGTGATATAGCCTACCATAAAAATAAATTTTTATCGAGAAACTTTGATAAAGTTATTGATATTTGGGGTTCGGACCATCATGGCTATGTAGCAAGAGTAAAGGCAGCGCTAGAAGCACTAAATATTGATAGCCAAAAATTAGTGGTGTTGCTTGTTCAATTTGTAAATTTAATCCAAGAAAATAACAAGATCTCAATGTCAACTAGAAAAGCTAATTATATTGAGCTTAAAGAACTTATAAAAGAAATTGGTACAGATGCTGCAAGATTTATTTTTGTATCTAAAAGTATTAACTCTCACTTAGATGTAAACATATCTCTTTTAAAGCAACATTCTATGGATAATCCTGTCTATTACATACAATATGCACATGCTCGCATAATGAGTATTTTAGAAAAAAGTGAGTGCAATACTGTTGTTAATGAAAATTTATTTGAGCTCTTAACTCAAACAGAAGAAATAAATCTTATAAAAGCTATGCTCCAATTTAAAGACTACTTGCACGATTGTGCAAAAGCCTTAGAACCATATTTGATTACTAAATCTTTGCTTTCTATTGCTGAAAAATTGCACCAATTCTATAATAAACATAAAGTAATTAATGAAAATAAAGAATTAAGCTGTGCAAGGGTTGAATTGATAAAAACCGCTGCTTTTGTTTTAGCTTTAGGCTTATCTTTAATAGGTGTAGAAGCAAAGAATAAAATGTGAGGTTTATTATGGAGCAAGACAAATTTAAATTTGGGCAGCAAAATCAAAATCCTCCAAAGAAGACAAGCTTTGGAATTTGGACGCTTATTATTTCTATCGTGGTCGCTTTTGGGTTCGGTTATGGGGTTGGTTTTGTGTCATCTGCATATTTTAGAAACATAAATATCAATAAAGAACTTGCTAACAATATCCAAATACTCCAAGCAAATAGCACATCTGTGAAAAACGAACAAACTCCTAAGGCAGTTGTTCCAACAAATCAAGCAAAAATAGCCATTCAAACAAACAACACAAACGCTACCGAGTCTGAAATAAAAGCTATTGCAAGCAGCTTAACAAATCAAACTAACTCAACTAAAACAGCTAATATTAAAATAAATCAAAAACCAAAAGAGTCGCAAAGCTCTATCCAAACTAAAGCAAAGACTCAAGAAAACAAAACTAATACTTCTACAATAAAAGAAATAAAAGGAAACTACGTGGTTCAAGTAGCATCATTCCCAGACAGGTCAAAAGCTCTTAACTTAGTAATTTCGCTAATACAAAAAGGCTTTAATGCCACAAGCGAGCAAACAATGATAAACAATGTAGCCTATACCAGAGTAATAATAGAAGCACATAACTTATCTGAAGCAAATAAAATTGCTACAAAATTAAAAACAGATGGCATAACTAATTTACCTATAATATACGAGAGGAAACAATGATACCATACCCAAACATTAATCCTATAGCTTTTTCTATAGGTCCATTTAACATTTTTGGTAAAACAATCGGTCCTTTTAGTGCAAGGTGGTATGGCATTGCCTATGCACTTGGATTTTTGATAGGCTATTTTTACATAAAGCATAGAATAAAAATTTCTAGTTACTTTAAAAACAAAACTATTGCCGATGATTTAATATTTTACTCCATAATCGGTGTAATTGTTGGAGGTAGGTTAGGGTACGTTTTGATTTATAATTTAGCATATTATATGAGCCATCCTTTGAGAATATTTTATGTGTGGCAAGGCGGTATGAGCTTTCACGGTGCCTTGATAGGCTTAGTAATTGTGGGCCTTTATATTACAAAAAAGTACAATGTTAGATTTTATAAACTTGCTGACGAGGTGGCAGTTATCGCACCAGTTGGTATTTTTTTTGGAAGAATCGCAAATTTTATAAATGATGAATTATGGGGCAGGCCGTCTAATTTACCGTGGGCTATTGCATTCCCAAGAGGTGGCTATATACCAAGGCAACCTTCTCAACTTTACGAAGCTTTATTTGAAGGTTTGATATTATTTTTAATATTATACTTTTCTAGGGACAAACTTATTAAAAAAGAGGGTTTTTTGTTTTGGTTGTTTGTTTTACTGTATGGTATTTTTAGATTTTTTGTTGAATTTACAAGAGAGCCAGATCCACAAATAGGCTTTATTTTAGGTCTTACTATGGGGCAATGGCTATGTTTGGCCATGATAGTAACAGCTACAATTTTCTTCATCATTTTAAGGAAAAACTGGAAAAATGTGCCTTGAAGAAATAAAGGCTCTAAAACTTAAAACCATAGAAGATAATAAAAAAAATTTCCCTGTGCATATCTTAGAAATGGGCTTAAATATGCTCTATAAAGAGCCAGTTAATTTAAAAGAAATATTTTCGCAAGGTACTTGCGAAATTCTAGAAATCAAAAATTTTAATCAAGATAAATCTTACGAGATTGGCAAAAACACTAGCGCTCTAATTATAAATTCTGATGAAGTTTTTTTAAATGGCTCGTTAGAAAACATTTCTTTTGCCAAAGAAAGTTTTAATATTCCTATAATCGCCAAAGATTATTTTTTAGAAGAGTACCAAGTTTACTTAAGCAGAATATATCAGGCAGATGGAATCATTATAGAACCAAATTTAATCAATGATGAGACATTACAAAAAATTTCCCTTTTGAGTCTTGCAATGGGGATAGAGCCAATATTTAACATTCGCACACAAAGCGATATAGAAAGGCTAAAAAGGTTTGATTTTGCCAGTACATTTATCTTTGAAGATGCAAATTTAATATCTTATATCGATAAGTCAAAATTAAACCTTTTTTATGATTCAGATAACAAAGGAAATTTAGTGAAAATGGGGGTAAGGCTATTTATCAAGATTTTAATTTAAACAATTTCAAAGAAAAAGTTATTTACTTTGTTGGTATTGGCGGAATTGGGATGAGTTCTATTGCTCAGTATTTGCATTTGAAAGGCTTCAAAGTAGAGGGTTCAGATTTAAGCGAAAATAAGAATGTGCTTGCGCTAAAAGAAATTGGCATCAAAATTCACATAGGTCATAACTCACAAAATATTCCAAACGATGCAGCTCTTGTTGTAGCTTCATCTGCAATAAAAGAAGACAACCCAGAAATCATTGAATCAAAAAAGCGTGGTATAAGATTTTTTAAAAGATACGAATTACTAGCTTTGCTATTCAACGAAAAATTCGGTATAGCAATTGCAGGTTCGCATGGAAAAACCACAACTACATCTCTAGCAACAGAACTCTTATTACAAGCTTCTCTAAACCCTACCGCTATTATTGGTGGTAGAATTCAAAAAATAAAGCAAAATGTAATGTGTGGAAATAGCCATTTCTTTATCGCAGAAGCAGATGAAAGCGATGGGGGATTTTTGCTCTTAAACCCTAAAATCTCTATTGTAACTAATATAGATAATGATCATCTAAATTATTACAAATTTTTTGAAAACGAAGTAGAAGCATTCAAAGAATTTATAAAAAAAAGCGATTACGCAATATTAAACATTGATGATGAAAATCTATCCAAAATTGCAAATCAATTAGGAAAAGAGCGTTGTTTTACTTATTCTTTGAATAATAAAAACGCCCAATTTTGGGCTGAAAGTATGATTCATACAGGAAAATCTAGTCAATTTGTTGTTAATACACCTCAAGGTAAAATCGATATAAAATTAAACATACCAGGCATTCACAATATCTCAAACTCATTAGCAATTGTGGGCTTAGCACATATATTACGCATAGACAAACAGCAGCTTCAAAAAGCACTTGAGTTTTTTAGTGGTGTTGATAGAAGATTTAGTTTTAGATCATTTTTGAAAGATGATGTTGTAGTGTATGATGATTATGCACATCATCCAAAAGAGATTGAAGCCACACTGCAAGCAGCTAGACAGGTAGCTAAATCTCGTGTGATAGCTATTTTCCAACCTCATAGATACACAAGAGTCCAATCTTTAATGAATGAGTTTTCTAAATGCTTTGGGCTTGCAAACATTGTTTTTTTGCTTGATATCTATGCAGCTGGAGAAAAACCAATTGAAGGTATCAATTCAAAAGTTTTGTCTGAAAACATTAATAAATTTTCAAATAATTGTATATATGTGGATGATGTAAACCGCATAAAGTCAATTTTAATGAAAGAAACTAAGGCAGGAGATCTAGTAATAACAATGGGGGCAGGTGATATAACAAAACTTTCATACCAGCTAAACTCTAATGCATCAAGTTGAAATAAACACCAGTAATATAACATCTTTTAAGCAAGATGGTTTGTGTATATTAAATTATGTAGAAAACATAGATGATTTAAACAAAGTAGAGCAGGGTAGTTTAATTGGTGCTGGCAGCAACTTACTGATCAAAACTAAGCGTCCTTTATATAAACTCTCCAAAGCGTTTTCTTATATAAACATAAGTGGCTCACTAGCAATCATTGGGGGCTCAACAAGCATAAGCCTTATAAATAAAACATTAATAAAAAACGGATTCTCGGGGCTTGAATTTTTAGGTGGCGTACCTGCAAGTATTGGCGGTTGTGTTAGAATGAATGCAGGCGCATTTGGAAAAGCCATAGAAGATATTTTTGAATATGCTGTTTGCTATAGCCCAGATAAGGGTATCTATGCGGTTTATAAGAATGAAGCTAACTTTTATTACAGAGAATCAAATTTTAACAATAAAATCATTTTAGAGGTAGGTTTGAGCCTTAAAAAATCGAATGTTGATAGCATAGAAACAGGAATCAAAGAAAATATCAAAATTAGATTATCTAAAGCTCCTATGCTGCGAACATTTGGAAGCACATTTAAAAATCCTCCGCGTATGGTTGCTGGAAAATTAATAGAAGAATGCGGCCTTAAAGGGAAAACTATAAATGATGCTATGATTAGCCAAAAACACGCAAACTATATGATAAATTTACATAAAGCTACCGTAGATGATGTATTACAATTAATTGACATTGTTAAAAATAATGTTTATAAAAAATTTAATATTGAGCTACAAGAGGAGGTTATAATATTATGAGTATTTTGGTTGTCTGTGGTGGTAATTCATCCGAAAAAGATGTGTCTATAAGAAGCGGTACTGCGATACACCAAGCTCTTCAAAACTTAAAATATGATGCACAAANTTTTATTTGTGAAAACAAAAAAGATTGTATTGAAACAATTCTTGATAGAAAACCAGATGTTGTGTTTATTGCGCTGCACGGTGGTTTTGGAGAAGACGGTACTCTTCAGGCAGCACTTGAAATGCACAATATCAAATACACTGGATCTAATTCCCTTTCAAGTAAAGTTTGCATGAACAAATTTTTTACAAAAGCCATTTTAAAAGAATACCACATTCCCACTAAACCAGCCTTTTTAGTAAAAAGCATAGAAGATGTTGAACATATAAAAAACTTTCCTGTATGCATAAAACCAAACAGCGAAGGCTCTTCAATTGGCGTTGAATTTGCCTATGATAGTTTTCAACTTGAAGCAAAATGTATTGAACTAATTAAGCAATTCAAAGAATTAATCATTGAAGAAAAGATAACTGGCACAGAAATTACGCTTAGTATGTTAAATGGCGAATGCCTGCCTCTAATAGAAATTGCACCAAAAAAAGGATTTTACGATTATCAAAATAAATACACAAAAGGTGCAACTGAGTATATAATACCCGCTAGGGTTAACCAGTCTATTATGGATGAAATTAACAGAATTGGTAAAATAATCTACAAGGCCCTTTTGTGTAAGGGTGCAATAAGAATTGATATGATGTTAGAAAAAAATATACCATATGTATTAGAAGTAAACACAATACCTGGCATGACTCAAACAAGCCTCTTACCAAACGCAGCAAAACATGTAAACATAAGTTTTGATNTGCTTGTAGAGAAAATACTCAAATCTGCATATGAAGGATTTTAAAAACTTTAAAACCTATAAAAAACAAAAAAAAGATTACTCTTTAATTAAAAGAAAAATCTTTTTTGTAGTATTATTGGCATGTTTGTTTATAGCTTTTTTTTATGCAATATATAAAGGTTTGTATTTTCTTAATAACACTACACAAAACTCAAAACTAAGATATGTATACATTAAAGGCGATAAAATTCTTAAATCAAGCTATTTAGTTAACAATTTACATATTGGAAACAATACAAAACTTGACAACCAATTAAAAGTAGATGTTTATAATAAATTAATGAAGAACCCATTTATTGCTAAATCAAGNGTAGCCATTATTAAGCCAGATACACTCTATATAGATATTAAAGAAAAAGTGCCATTATGTGTTCTAGATTTTAACAACAAGCAGTTTGTTTTTTCTAGTAGTGGNCAATACATTACAGACCGCATTGATCCGCAAAAATTAAACATTGATAAAATTTTACATATCAAAATGGCAAGCNTAACACCTCAAATTAATAACAAAAATGTCATATTAGCGCTTGTAGATCTATACAAAAAGTTAGACAAATTAGAAAAAATTAGTTATATTATGATGGAAGGTAATAGGTTTGAAGTTTTTTTAGAAAACGGTGTTATGGTAAAAGCAAATGCACTTAATTGCGATTATAATAAGTCTATAGGAAGGCTCGAAACAATTTGGCCTAAACTTTTGCCAGATATCGAAAAAATAGAAAGCGTTTCAATATGTTATCCAGATAGAATCATAATAAAATGGAAAACAAAGGAGATAAACAGTGGAAGATAGCGGTAAAATTATAGTAGGCTTGGATATAGGCACAACAAAAGTATGCACAGTTGTTGGCAGATATGAAGCGGCAGAATTAAAAATAATAGGTATAGGAACAAACCCATCTTCCGGACTTAGAAAAGGTATAGTTATAAACATAGATCAAGCCGTTGATTCAATTAAAAAATCAATCTTCAAAGCCGAACAAATGAGCGGCATTAAAATAACAAATGTCTATACAGGCATTTCAGGCAGTCATATTCGCTCTTATAATTCAACTGGCGTGATAGCAGTAAAAGGTAATGAAGTTACAGAACCTGATATAAAGAGAGTAATAGACGGTGCTAAAGCAATTATCATACCACCAGATAGGGAAATTATACATGTTATACCNCAAGAATTTATTGTTGATGAGCAAACTGGCATAAAAGAACCACTCGGTATGTCTTGTACACGACTTGAAGCTAAAGTACATGTGGTTACAGGCGTGGTATCAAATATTCAAAACATTATTAAATGTTGCCAAAAAAGTAATTTGAATGTTACCGACATAGTACTTCAACCAATTGCTTCGTCTTTGGCTGTATTGACGCAAGATGAAAAAGATATTGGCGTTTGTTTGGTTGATATTGGCGGTGGTACTACAGATGTAGCTGTTTTCTTGAATAATTCTCTCAAGCACACTTTTGTTTTATCCATTGGGGGCGATCATGTAACAAACGATATTTCGGTGGCATTTAGGCTACCTTACAAAGAAGCCGAAAATTTAAAAATCAATTATGGAACCGCTCTAATTGAAGGAGAATATGAAGATCAGATTATTGATCTTCAAAGAAACTTCTCTTCAAAAATAAAACAAATATACAAAAGCGATTTAGCGCAAGTTATCGAACCCCGAATGGAAGAAATATTTTCTTTTGTAAAAGAAGAATTAGAAAAACTTAATATATTGGGTTTACTTGGTGCTGGAATAGTGCTAACAGGCGGCAGTGCAATGTTAGAAAATATTACCGATCTAGCAGAAAATGTGTTTAAATTACCAGTTAGGGTGGGCTATCCGATAAACATTGGTGGCATAAAAGATGCACTAGATAACCCAATGTACTCAACGGCAATTGGTTTAACAATGTATGCAATAGAAAATCGTCAAGAGAAGGGTGATGTTTTAGCAACGCCAAGCAGTGGCGATGCGTCTTTTTCTTCTATCATTTCAAAAATGAAGAAATGGATCAAGGAGATGTTTTAATGAGCGATATAAAACAAAAAATCAATGAATCAATTCGCGATGGTGCCGTCATAAAGGTTGTAGGTATAGGTGGCGGTGGTTCTAACGCTGTAAATAATATGGTAAAATACGGTATAAAACATGTAGAATTTATATCTATCAACACAGATAAGCAAGCGCTTGATTTATCTTTATCGCCAAACAAATTACAAATTGGTGGAAACCTAACTAAAGGCTTAGGGGCAGGAAGTGACCCTCAAAAAGGNAAAAAGGCAGCAGAAGAAAGTGTAGAGGATATTAAAAAAGCTTTGCAAGGCACGGATATGGTCTTTATTACAGCAGGTATGGGTGGTGGCACAGGCACTGGTGCAAGTCCTGTAGTTGCAAAAATTGCAAAAGATTTAGGAGCTTTAACAATTGGTGTTGTTACCAAACCTTTCAGTTATGAAGGNAAAAATAAAGAAAAAATCGCAAAAGAAGGTTTAGAAGAACTNAAACAAATTGTCGATAGTATTATTATAGTGCCTAATCAAAAGTTATTTGATTTCTATAAAAATTTAACATTAATTGATGCTTTTAAAAAAGTTGACGATATCTTAAGACAAGCCGTACAAAGTATCGTTGAGCTTGTTCAAAAACCATCTGATAACGCATCTTTTATTATTAACATTGATTTTGCCGACGCCCAAACAATAATGAGCGAAAAGGGNATTGCTTTAATGGGAATAGGNGAGGCAACAGGTGATAATCGCATAAAAATTGCAACAGAAATGGCGATCTCAAATCCTTTGCTTGAAAATACCAGCATAGAAGGTGCAAAAGGTATATTGATGAACATTACAGCAAGCAGCAACTTTGGTTTACAAGAATTAGAAGAAGCTGCTACCATAATTCAAAATGCCATGAACGAACAAGCAATCTTTAAATATGGTTTTATTGTTAATGATGCACTCGAGGAAAAAGTTCGAGTAACAATTATAGCAACTGGTTTTGAAGAAAAGGGTAAAACTACTTTAACCAAAAAAGGAAACACACGATATAGAAACATTGATAAAGATTATTTTAACGAAATACGAAAAATATCTGAGATGCCTATCGAGGATAAATTTGATATACCAACATATATAAGGAACAAAGAAGAGTAGAAAATTGATTTGGATATTATTATTCTTAGTGTCTGCTTTTTCTTTTCTGATAGGTAGCGTACCATCTGGTTACTTAATAGGAAAAAATAAAGGTGTTGATTTAAAATCAGAAGGTAGTGGTAATATCGGAGCCTCTAACGTTTATAGAGTGCTTGGTAAAAAAGAGGCTTTGCTAACTTTAATTTTTGATATGACAAAAGGTTTTATAGTTGTATTGGTACTTAAACTCCTACCTTTTGACCAAAATGTAAAAGATATTTTAATTCCTATTGCTATAATATTTGTTGTTTTAGGACATGATTTTTCGATTTTTTTAAAATTTAAAGGCGGCAAAGGAGTAGCTACAACGTACGGTAGTATTTTATTGTATTCAAATTATGCTTTTGTTGGTTTATTTGTGTGGATTTTAATACTTAAAGTTACAAAATACGCATCTGTCGCTTCTCTATTATCTTTTACTGTTACTACACTTTTAGTTATAATATTTGAGAGTGGTTTTAAAATTAAGTTAGTTTTTCTTATTTTATTGAGCTTGATGGTAATAAGACATTTTAGCAACATAACTAGATTATTTACAAATAGTGAACATAAAATAGAAGGGAGCGTTTAAAAATGGCATTAAATGAAAAAGAAATTAATTTTATTGCAGATAAGATAGTTAATGCAATAATAAAAAAAGGTCTGGTTCAATTAAAAAAAGACAAGATGGTTATTGTAGATTTTGTTAAAAAATCATTAGAACAAGATGCGCTAAAAGAAAAAGAAATAGACCAAAAAACGTATTTATATATTGAAAATTATAAAGAACAGATTATTCAGGAAAACATTGATCAAACAAAGTTTTTTCAGATGATGAAAAGAAAAGTTGCAGAAAAAGAAGGTTTTGTTTTATGAGATACTCAAAAGATAGAATACGCAACATAGCAAGAAACATTATAAAAAATCTTGAAAATAATAAATTAGTTGACTTTTTAGCCTCAAGAGATATTCTATTATCAGAGATAGAAAACGTTATTGATGATTATTTTAAGATAAATACTCAAGCCTATGAGGCTGCTTTAGATGAAATTAAAAAGAAGAAGAAAATTATGGCTGGTAGTATTGAGTGGGATGTAACATTTAATCAACTATATGAGCAAGAGTTAAATAAAAGGCTGCTAAAATGAAAAAAGCTTATTTGGTATTAGAAAACGGTATAATTTTTGAAGGTTGTTCATTTGGTTCAGAAGGAAACNCAATAGGTGAATTAGTTTTCAACACAAGTATGAGTGGATATCAAGAAATACTTACTGATCCTTCTTATAAAGGACAAATTGTACTTATGACATACCCNCAAATTGGCAACTATGGCGTAAACGATATTGATATTGAAAGCGAAAAACCTATAGCAGAAGGATTTATTGTAAAAGAATTATCGCCTATAGCATCAAATTTCCGAAGTAAATATACACTTGATGAATATCTAAAGGAATACTCAGTGGTTGGCATTTCTGATATTGATACTCGATATTTGACCAAGATTTTACGCCAAAATGGTAGCATGATGGGCATGATAACAACGCAAAACTACATAAAAGATGAACTTATAGCTCAATCGAAAAAATTAGGCACAATAATTGGGAAAGATTTAGTTCAGTATGTTACATGCTCGTNTTCTTATAAATGGGAAGAGCCATTATATCACTTTGATTTTGAAAACAAAAAAACGNCACAAAATTTATCCCAAAGACCAAAGGTCGTTGTATATGATTTTGGGACAAAAAGAAACATTTTGAGACACCTATACAGCGCTGGTTTTGAGGTAATTGTTGTAAATGCTTATACCAGTTACGCAGATATTAAAAAACTATCTCCAGATGCTATTTTTTTATCAAATGGTCCCGGAGACCCAAGAGGCTTAAAAGACGAGTACTTGAAAGAAATAAAAAAAGCACTTTTACAATATCCTACATTTGGTATATGCTTCGGACTGCAAATAATCGCAAGGNTATTTGGAGCGGAAATTTATAAATTAAAATTTGGTCACCACGGTGCTAATCATCCAGTAAAAAATTTACTTACAGGAAAAATAGAAATAACTGTTCAAAATCACAATTATGTAGCAAAGGCAGACAGTTTAGAAAATAATGGTTTTGAAGTAACGCATAAAAACCTAAACGATGGTAGCATAGAAGGCATAAAGCACAAAAATTTACCAATATTTGCTGTCCAATACCANCCAGAAGCAAGTGCTGGTCCGCATGATTCACAATATTTATTTGGTGAATTTTATAAAATGGTTACAGGAGGCACAAATTGAGAAAACAAAGAACAATAAGTGAAATTGTCAAAGTGTCTGGTATAGGTGTACATACAGGTAAAAAAGTAGATGTTGTAATTGAGCCAGCCCCAGAAGATACAGGCATTGTATTTTATAGAACAGATAAGAATGTTTATATTCAAGCTAATGCAGGTAATGTTGTGGATACTACGTTATCAACCACATTAGGAATAAATGGAATATATGTGAAAACTGTAGAACATTTATTGTCAAGCTTATATGCACTAAATATAGATAACTGTATTATAAAAATAGACAATGAAGAAGTACCTATACTTGATGGCTCGAGTGCCCCTTGGGTGTATCTGTTAAAAAGCGCTTCATTTGTGGAGCAAAAACACTACAAAAAAATTCTTATTGTCACTAAACCTGTAAAAATTAAAGATAGTGGTAAATTTGTTGCACTTCTACCTTGTAGAAAATTTAAAATAAGTTATTCCATTTCATTTGATGGTACTTTTATAAATAAACAAAAATATGAATTAGAAATAAACGAGCATAACTTTATAAAAGAAATCAGTAAAGCAAGGACATTCTGCTTTTTAAGAGATATCGAGTATATGCAGCAAAATAATTTAGCGCTTGGTGGCAGCCTAGATAATGCTGTTGTAGTTGATGATTATGGCATAGCAAATGAAGATCCACTAAGGTATGAAAACGAATTTGTTAGACATAAGATATTAGANGCAATTGGTGATTTATCAATTTTAAATTATGATTTAAAAGCTCACTATATTGCATATAAATCTGGTCATAATTTAAATTACAGGCTTGTATCAAGTTTACTTAAAGACAAAAAATCTTATGTAGTTATAGGNTCGCCTAAACAAGAAACGCAAGTTTTAGAAAGTTTGGGCTATTTAAGTCCAATTGTTGGTTGAATTTTAATTGGTAGCTCGTTGCTTTAACTTCGCATAATTTACATTATGTCAACTTGAGGTAAAATAATGAAAGTTTTAGTCACAGGTGGTGCTGGGTATATAGGCTCACATACTTTAAAAGCTTTAAGAAACGAAGGAATAGAAACATTAACATTTGACAACTTATCTACTGGTCATGATTGGGCATTATTGGGAAGCAAATTGTATATAGGTGATCTATCTGATTTTGAATCAATAAATAAAGCGATTTTTTATTTTAAACCAGATGCTGTTATTCATTTTGCTGCATCAATACAGGTCGGAGAGTCTGTCCTTAATCCATTATTGTATTATACAAACAATCTAAAAAATACAATAAATNTATTAAACGCTATGATAAAAAATGATATCAAAAGAATCGTTTTCTCATCGAGCGCTGCAGTTTATGGCACACCACAAAATAATAAACCAGTGCAAGAAACATGCACAACTGCACCTATTAACCCCTATGGACAAACAAAACTTATGACAGAAAAAATTTTATCTGACATGGCTTGTGCAAACCAAATTGAGTATATAGCATTAAGGTATTTTAATGCAGCAGGTGCAGATAAAGATACAGAAATTGGTCAAGCGTATAAATTTGCTACACATTTAATAACAAGAGCNTTAAAAACGGCTAAAGGTGAGTTTGAAAAACTCGAAATCTACGGCACAGACTATCCTACACCGGATGGCACTTGCATTAGGGATTATATACATATAGATGATTTGGCTTTTGCACATGTACTTTCACTAAAAGCACTTTTTGGTAATATTAAAAATGAGATNTTTAATGTAGGNTATGGAAACGGCTACTCCGTTAAAGAGGTTATAGGCAAAGTTAAAAAAGTAACAAATATAGACTTTAAAGTTAGTGAATCGGCACGCCGAGAAGGTGATCCTCCTTTCCTTGTAGCCGATAGTTCAAAAATTAAACAATTGCTTGGCTGGCTACCAAAGTATAATGATTTAGAATATATTATAAATACTGCCTGGGAATGGGAAAAAAAACTCAGCAGAATCCAATAAAATTTTATGGACCTTGATCTATGTGATTTTGAATCAGCAAAGTTTTATCAACCAAAAAATGGCTATCGATTCAGTTTTGAACCATTTGTTTTAGCTGACATAAACATAACAAAACGCATTAAACAAGCAGCTGATATAGGCAGTGGATGTGGAATCATTGCTATCTTATTGGCAAAAAAATTTTCAATTGATCGTATTTATGCAGTGGAAAATAATATAGGATTCATCGGCATCATTAAAGAAAACTTAAAATTAAATAACATCAATAATGTTGAAATTATTGATAGTATAGATAAACTACCAAACAATTCTTTAGACTTAGTTATTAGCAACCCACCCTATTACATCAAATCCAGCTTTAGAATATCAAAAAAATATGAAACACAAAAATTTGAAAACACTTCTTCTCTTAAAGAAATGCTTAACAAAATGAGTATAAAACTAAAAAATGCTGGGGTTCTTAGACTTTCATTNCACCCTACTAGATTGTTTGAATTATTTTGTGAATTAGCTAACAATAATTTTGGCGTAAAAACTATTCAGCCTATATATGGTAATAAAAATAAAATATCAAAAGCTTGCATAGTTGAAGCTAAAAAAAATGCTAAAGCCTATATAACAATAAAAAAACCTATTTTTTTAGAAGACTATAAACTGTAGCTATAAGGTTATCTGTAGATAAACCGTACTTTTGGCGCAAAAACTCAGGCTCACCCTGCTCTATAAATGAATCTGGCAAAGCCAAGTGAACTATTTTGGGGGTCTTTCCTATCTTATTTAAATACGCAAAAGCAATTAAGTATTGGCCCAATGAACCTATATAGGTGTTTTCTTCCATTATAATAATATTATCAAATGTATTTAGTATATTCAAAAACAAACCAGTATCAAATGGTTTTATAAACCTGGCATTAACAAGATTAAGATTTATCCCTCTTTCTGCTAAAATAGAAGTAGCTTGCATTGCGTATTTTACACAATTTCCATATGTTATTACGCAAATATCAGAAGGATTTGAGTTGTTTAAAACTTGCCACTTACCAAACTCAATCGAATCAGCAAATTGCTCACCAAAATCAACTGATTCCCCTCTAGGATACCTAATAGCAAACGGCCCAAAATTATTATTAATAGCAAAATTTAGCAAAGCATCTAATTCAGTTGCATCCTTTGGCGCAGTAATAACCATATTGGGTATTAAATTTAAGTAAGAAATATCAAAAATACCTTGATGAGTTTCCCCATCGTCACCCACTATTCCAGCCCTATCAATAGCAAATACAACATTTAATTTTTGAATAGCAATGTCATGTATGATTTGATCATAAGAGCGTTGTAAAAATGTAGAGTAAATTGCTACNATTGGNCTCATGCCAGATATAGCAAGTCCGCCTGCAAATGTTACAGCGTGCTGCTCAGCTATGCCTACATCAAAAACTCTATCTGGAAAATTATTCTTGGCTTTTTCAAGACCAGTTCCTATAAGCATCGCTGCGCTTATTGCTACAACTTTAGGATTACTCTGCATAATATTAATTACACTATTTCCAAAAATTGATGAATAGCTGGATCGAGTGTTTTTTTCTAATGTTTCTCCTGTTTTTATATCAAAAGGACCAATGCCATGAAATTTTGATGGGTTTTCTTCAGCAAATTTATAACCCTTTCCTTTTTTTGTCAAAACATGAACAAAAACCGGTCCTCTTAAATTTTTTACATTCTCAAATATCGTTACTAAGTCTTCTATGTTTTCACCATCAACAGGCCCAAAATACTTAAAACCAAATTCTTCAAAAAGCAAACCTGGTGAAAAAAATTTAAAAGATTCTTCAATTTTCTTTGCTAATTTTAGAGCAGGCTCATTTAAGACTGGAAAACCTTTAATTGCTTTCTCAATTTCCCTTCTTAGCGTATTGTACGTAGGCCCTGTTAATCGTTTTGTTAGATAGGTAGATATTGCACCTAAAGATTTAGATATAGACATCTTATTGTCGTTTAAGACAACGATCAAATTTTTATCTAGCTCACCAGCATTATTCAACGCCTCAAAAGTAATTCCGCTTGTAAGCGCCCCATCGCCGATAACAGCTACGACTTTGCTGTTAACTTTCATTAAATCGTTTGTAGTTGCCATACCTAGCGCAGCAGATATAGCTGTACTTGCATGACCTACATTAAAAGTATCATACTCACTTTCGGTAATCTTTGGAAACCCGCTCAAACCAGCGTATGTTCTCAGCGTTTTAAATTGGTCTCTTCTGCCTGTTACGATTTTATGTGCGTACGCCTGATGTCCTACATCCCATACAATTTTATCTTTAGGTGTATTAAAAACATAATGTAGAGCTAATGTAAGCTCAACAGCACCTAAAGAAGAAGCTAAGTGACCACCATTTTTTGATGTGACATCAATAATAATATCTCTTATCTCACTAGCAACAACATATAAATCTTTTATTTTGAGTTGCTTTAAGTCGTTTGGTGCATTAATATTTTCAATCATTTGTATTTTTCTAAATAAACTTTTGCTTGCTTTGCTTCTTGAGAATTTGGATACGTTTTTATAACTTTTTCTAAAAGAAAACGTCCATCTATTTTATCGCCTAAGTTAATAAATGATAAACCTTCTTTTAGCATAGCTAAACTTGCAAACTTGCTTTTTGGATAAGTATTTACGATTTGGTCAAAATTAATTATAGCTTTATCGTATATTTTTAAATTATAATAGCTATCAGCAATATAAAAAATCGCCTGATCGTTTAATTTTGAATTTTTGTAGGTTTTTTGAAAAGTGCTAAAGGCCTTGATAGCTTGATTGTATTCCTTAGCGTCAAATAGTGCTTTTGCTTTTTTAAAATCAGCTTCTTCTGGCGAAAGTGGCGATGCTTGAGTAGATGCTTGTGGCACACTAGCTTGAGTAGATGATAAAGACTGAGAAGACACCTGCTGTTTTAACGCATTTACCTCTGCCTCCAATTTATCAACTTTTTCTTTGATTTCTGGAGAAGCGCCACTGCTTGTTTGAATACTTTCTATTTTTCTAGCCAAATCATCGATTCTGCCTTTCAATTCGCCATACTTTACAAGCAAATCCTCTATCTTTAGATACAAGCTAGCTTGATTAGACTGAAGCGTCTTTATATCCTGCGTATTTTTTGATATCTGCTCTAATTGAGAACTATATGGATTTTCTTGAGCAAATGCACTACACGAAAAACTTAGTAATACAACCAAAACTATCAAAACCTTTTTCATAGTTTTACCTTAAAATAAAATTATTTTGATAAAATTACAAACTGNTCATTTCTGTTTTTAGCCCANGCGTATTCGTTNTNNGCNGGATCCACTGGTTTTAGTTTACCATTGCTTAGCGTTTCAATCCTGTCTGCTGCTATTCCATGCATTACAAGATAATTCTTTGCTGAATCTGCCCTTCTTTGACCCAATGCTAGGTTGTAGGCTTCTGTTCCGCGCTCGTCGCAGTTTCCTTCAATTTTAACTTTAATATCTGGATTTTTTGCCATGTAACCTGCTATACCATCTAAAACTTTTGGTACATCTTGATTAATACCCCATTTGTCAATATGGGTTAGGTTTGACTTGTCAAAATTAAAATGGATTCTTTGAAAGATCTCTTTGAGTACCTCCTCCTCATTTACCTGAGGTTGAGCCACTGGAGCTGGTGCCTGCTGTTGCACCTCTTGTTTTACTGGTGCTGGCGCTTCTGCTACTGGTTTCTTTGGTGTTGTACAACTACAACTGTAAGCCAAAAAAGATGCACTAACAATTGCTGCGAGCGAAAGATAAGTCTTCTTCATACTAATACCTCCTATCAATTTATTTTTTTACTAACATCTAAACCGCCAAAATCAGAATACAACTTATTAGCCCCAATTGCAAGTGAAAAGTTACCATTAATTGTATTAATTATATATATTCCTTCTTTAGAGTCAATACTACCGTATACAGCAACATACCTTGAATCATATGACCAGCTAGGAGAATCAAGATAATAGGAGCTGATTATATTTTCACTGTTTCCGCCATTTATTCCCATAATATTTAAAGCAAAATTGGAACCTGCACAAATATAGGCAATTTTTGTACCATCTGGAGAAACAGCTGGGGATTGGGAGTTTGGACAATCGTAAGTTAATCTACTCGAAACGCCTAAACTCAAATCAAGAGAATAAATTTGAGGCGATCCTTCGGAATTTGAAACATAAATCATTTTGGATAAGCTCGGTGTAAAATAAGGAGAGATAGTAATACTATGATTATTAGTCAACTGTTTTACTATTTGACCCGATTTATTAACCAAAAAAATATTTATATTAGAATCTTTATTAATAGATACTGCATAAAGACCATCTTTATAATAAGTTGCGTTTTCGCTAAAATTTGAATTCGGTGATAAATGAGTGATATGACCATTAGACAAATTCAATAAATACACACTTGGGTATTTATTTAAATATCCAGTAAAGCTTACTTCGTCGTTGGTTACCCACATCGGAATGAGCAAATTGCTATTGTAATGAGTAATCTGTTGAATATTTTCTCCATCAAAATCTGCTATATATAAATTCTTCACTTTATTATTTCCTGCTGAAAATATAATTTTACTTTCAAACGGACCATATATACCAGTATCGTATAGCATAAAATTATCCACCAACTTATGCGAAACCCATGCAAAGTTATTAGATGTTATTTTAGTATTTATAACAATTTTTTGATTTGTAACATTGTAGACTTTTGCATCTAACACAACATTACTATTGCTTTCATTCACACTGCCAAAAACTGCATAATTACAACCGCTAACGCTAGAAGGATTACTGATTGTTGTATTAATATCGTTTGCTTGGTAAAAACCAGTCATATTTAAATCTCTAACTATTACGCTTTTTACTTTTTGGGCTAGCACAGGATTGGAAGATTCGAGATTATAAACATTTATCAATATTTTTTGATAATTTGGGTTTGTTATATTCAGCTCATAATTTTGAGCATATGATACACCAATAACANTTAATAAAAATGCAAAAAATAAAAATATAATCTTTTTCATCGTATCCTCCTTACTCTTTTATAAAGAAATTTAAAACTAAGTCAAGAGTATTTCTATTATTCAAATAGCGCTTTGGCACTGNAGGAAGTGTAGAGTTATTTATAGCGGTTATAACAGTTCTATCATAATAAGGATTGCCACTTGATTTGACAATACTTGCATTAATAATTTTTCCATTTGCGTCAATAACAATTTTAACACGCGTTGTGAGTTTGTTGTTTGGTATTAAATTTTGATCAACAAACCAATTTGAATGAATTATACCTTGCACCACAGATAAATAATCAGAAAAAAGCTTATCTTGGTTACCTACACCACTGCCTTGAGCTTTAATGTTGCCCGTCCCAGATTGAGTTTGAGAATTTTCTTTAAGCTGTTGAGCAATTTCTCTAATTTTATTTTCCAGCATAGCTTCTTTTAATTGCGTAATTTTTTCCTGCANAGCTTTTGCTTTTAATTGTTGAATTTTATTTTGTATATTTTTTTGTACTTCTTCTTTATTAACTATTTTAGGTTTTGGTACTGGTTTTTCAACTTTTTTTGGTTCTACNAATGATTTTTCTAGCTTCTTCTTTTGTTCTGGCTTAACTTCTTTTTTTTGTAGAATTTCTTCTTGAGTTTTTTGAATTTCTTTATTTATCTTTGGTGGCAGTGTTGTAGCTGGAGTTGGTATTTCTTTGGGCGATGTAGTTAAGGGCTCGATAGTGTGCTGGTTTCCTGCCCTACCCTCACCTGGTGTAAGCAAACTAACGGTGTAAGTTGGTAAAGTATGTGTTGCAATATTCCTAAATAATAAAAATAGCAACCCAATAATTATTATATGTATAGCTAAAGATAATAAAAAACTAATCAGTTTCATCTATGTTTTATTAGATTTATTAGTTGTCGCAAGGCCTACTTTTTCAATACCACTTTGTTTGGCTATGTCAATGATTTTTACTACAAGCCCATATTCTATAGCCTTATCTGCTTCTATAACAACTTCATTTCCGTGATTATTTTCAAATGCTTTTTTTAAGCCATCTAAATCTGTTTGCTGTTTATTTAAGTATATCCTTCCCTGATCATCTATACTTACAACTAAATCTTTTTTTGTAATGTTGGTGCTACCTGAGTGCGTTTTTGGCAAATTTACTTTTATACCTTTAACTAGCATTGGTGTTGTAACCATAAATATAACAAGCAGTACTAACATTACATCAACTAGGGGCGTTATATTAATATCAGAAAAAACTCCTTTAGAGCCATTTAATTTCATTCAATTGCCTCAAGGAAATTTTCTGTTTCTCTGATTATAGAAGTATATAAAGAATACAATAGATTGTAGCCAATTACAGCTACCACAGCAACAAATATACCTGCTGCAGTCGTAATCAATGCTTCGGATATTCCTGGTGCAACCACGCTTATGCTTGTTGAATCAGATAAACCAATATTTCTAAATGCGTTAATTATGCCCCAAATCGTTCCAAATAATCCAACAAAAGGCGCAGTTGCACCAACAGATGCTAGTATGCTAAAACCTCTTTCTAAGTGATTCACTTCTTTTGTTAAATAAGCTTTTGAAACAGAAAGCGATTGTTTGCTCAGCATGTAAATTTTAGCATTTAAGGATTCATTTATGCGAGCGAAACTGTTTAGTGTACTTTCGCTTTCACCATCAATAAATCTCTCTAAAAAAACATTATTTCTTGTTTTTAAAGAAGATAATTGGATCCACTTATATATCATTATAGTCCACGAAATAATCGACATAATAAGCAAAACGACAAGGACAATAATTGCAATAGAGCCAATGTGCTCAAATCCAATACCTGAAGACATTATTTTTCTCCTTCAAACAAAACATTTAATATGTATTTGTACTTTAATAGACCCTTATTGATATTTTCATATTCTGGCGTGTTAGGCTTTTCTTCTTTAAGCTTTGATTCAAGCTCACTGAGCGCTTTAATTGTTTCTTCTTTGTTAATATTGTCTTTTGTAAAAACTTCATCGCATAGTATATTTGCAACATTGTTATCAAACTCTAAATAACCACCTGCTACAACATATTTATCCTGCAAGTTATTATAAAAAAGCTTGACAACACCTACATCCAAAATGCTTATAAAAGGAACGTGGTTTGGCAAAATACCAAACTCACCCACAATTCCTGGCGCTATAACCTGGTCAACTTCTTTGCTTACTATCAGTTTCTCGGGCGTAACTATAGTACAATTTATCTTTTCCATAATTACCCCTTAAGTGTTTTTGCTTTTTCTATAGCATCTTCAATCGTGCCAACAAGGTAGAATGCCTGCTCTGGCAAATCATCGTGCAAACCATCAATGATGCCTTTGAAACCTTTTATTGTGTCTTGTATTTTAACATACTTACCCTTCATGCCTGTAAAAGCTTCTGCAACGAAAAATGGCTGAGAAAGGAACCTTTGGATTTTTCTTGCTCTTGTAACAATAAGTTTGTCTTCTTCTGATAATTCTTCCATACCTAGTATTGCTATAATGTCTTGAAGTTCTTTGTACCTTTGGAGTATTTCTTGAACATTTCTTGCTACTTGGTAGTGTTCTTCCCCAAGTACATATGGATCAAGGATTCTTGATGTAGAATCTAGTGGATCAACTGCTGGGTATATGCCAAGCTCGGCAAGACGTCTTGAAAGAACAGTAGTAGCATCAAGGTGAGAAAAGGTGGTAGCGGGTGCTGGATCTGTTAAGTCGTCTGCTGGGACGTATACGGCTTGAACTGATGTAATTGAACCATTCTTTGTAGAAGTAATGCGTTCTTGAAGCTCACCCATATCTGTGCCTAATGTTGGCTGATAGCCCACAGCAGAAGGTATCCTACCCAAAAGCGCAGAAACTTCGCTGCCTGCCTGAGTAAACCTAAATATATTATCAATAAACAGTAGAATATCTAGTTTGCTAGCATCTCTAAAATACTCAGCTATCGTAAGACCCGTTAAGCCAACACGAGCTCTTGCTCCAGGCGGCTCGTTCATCTGTCCATACACAAGCGCTGCATTTTTTAATACGCCCGATTCTTTCATTTCATTCCATAAATCGTTTCCTTCTCTTGTTCGCTCGCCAACGCCACAAAATACTGAGTAACCACCATGCTGCATAGCAACATTATTGATAAGCTCCATAATAAGCACGGTTTTACCCACTCCTGCGCCACCAAATAAGCCTGTCTTTCCACCTTTTGCGTACGGACAAAGCAAATCTATAACTTTAATGCCTGTCTCAAACATTTCACTAGTTGTAGATTGATCTTCAAGTGGAGGTGAATCTCTATGAATAGGCCATCTTTCTTTAACATCAACGGGTCCAAGCTCATCTACTGGATCGCCAACAACATTGATTATTCTACCAAGCACTTCTTTACCAACTGGTGCAGTTATATAGTTGCCTGTATCAACAACCTCTGTTCCTCTCACAAGGCCATCTGTAGAATCCATTGCGATTGTTCTTACCCTNTTTTCACCTAAATCTTGGGCTACCTCCAAAACAAGGTCAGAAGTAGCATTTTCGATAAATTCTTTTTTTATTATCAATGCATTATAGATAGAAGGGACTTGACCCTCNGGAAACTCAATATCAACTACAGCGCCTAAAACCTGAATAATTTTACCTTTATTCATACCCTTTACTCCTTTTTTATTTCATTGCTTCTATACTTGTTGTTATCTCTATTAGTTCTTTTGTAATAGCAGCTTGTCTAGCTTTGTTATAAAACAATGTTAATTTTTTAATCATATCCTGGGCATTCTTTGTAGCTGCTTCCATAGCAAGCATTCTAGCTGCATATTCACCGGCTAGTGACTCTAAGAAACTATCATAAAGCGACATATAAACATACTTTATTAGTATTTCATCCAAAACTGCTTCTTTAGAAGGTTCAAATGTAAATTTTTCGTATTTTTGCTTTTGATCGTCTTCACTTTCGAAACTGATAGGCAAAACCTTCTTGACGGTAGGTCTTTGAACAAGCATATTCACAAATTTATTGTATATAATGTAAACTTCGTCTGTTTTTTCATCGAGAAAATCTTTAATGGCAACGCTCATAATCTTTTTTGCATCAACAAACCTTGCCTCATTTTTAAGCATACCTGTATAAAAATGCTTTGTTTCTAAGCCTTTAAAGTGAAAATAATCGTAAACTTTTTTACCTACAACTGTTATAGACACAGACTTATTTTTAGATGAAATGCTTTTTATTAGGTTCTCTGTTTCTTTAACAATATTGTGATTGAAGCCACCGCATAGACCTTTGTCTGATGCTACAACTATAATCTCAACAGACTTCACATCCCTCATAAAAAGGAACTTGTTTTCGTAAGGAGGCGTGTACTCAGACAAATACTCAATGACTTCTTCAAATTTCTCCATATACGGCCTAAACTGCAAAGCTGTATGCTGAACTTTTCTAAGTTTTGCAGCTGCTACCATCTTCATGGCTTTAGTTATTTGCTGTGTTTTACCTATGCTGCTTATTTTCCTCTTAATATCCCTTGAACTTGGCATAATTTAACCTCAAGCCTTAAATATAGTTTTGAATTCTTCTAATGCTTTTTCCATTTTTGATTTTAGCTCATCATTGATTGCTTTTTTATCTTTTAACTCTTGGAATATATCAGGGTATTTGGTCTCAATAAACTTATAAAGCTCCTCTTCATACTTCTTTAAAGCTTTATTTGGTAAATCATCTAAAAAGCCGTTATTGCCCGCATATATAATGAGTATCTGCTTGTAAACGGGAAGCGGGGCAAAAGGAGGCTGTTTTAACACTTCTACAAGCTTTGAACCTCGGTTTAGCTGTTGAAGGGTTAATTTATCAAGGTCGCTTCCAAACTGAGCAAATGCTGCAAGCTCTCTGTACTGAGCAAGCGAAAGTCTAAGCATACCAGCAACCTGCTTCATAGCTTTAATCTGAGCTGCACCGCCAACCCTTGATACAGACAAACCTACATTGACAGCAGGTCTAATACCTGCGTAGAATAAGTCTGCTTCCAAGAATATTTGACCGTCTGTAATAGATATAACGTTCGTAGGAATATAGGCTGAGATATCGCCTGCTTGTGTTTCGATAATTGGTAAGGCAGTTAGAGAACCCCCGCCTAGTTCATCCGACAATTTGGCAGCTCTTTCAAGCAGTCTTGAGTGAAGGTAAAATACATCACCTGGGTAGGCTTCTCTGCCTGGTGGTCTTCTAAGCAATAGGGACATTTGTCTGTATGCTTGAGCATGTTTGCTTAAATCATCGTATATCAATAAAGCGTGTTTTCCNTTGTCCCTAAAATGCTCGCCCATTGTAACGCCAGCATATGGGGCTAAATACTGCAATGGGGCTGGATCTGAAGCGGTTGCTGCAACAATTGTGGTATATTCCATAGCGCCTAGATCTTCCAGCTGTTTTTTCATACGGGCTATAGTAGAGCGTTTTTGACCAATTGCTACATATATACAGTAAACATTTTCCCCTTTCTGATTAACAATGGTATCTAGAGCTATTTGAGTTTTACCTACTTGCCTATCACCAATAATCAATTCCCTTTGGCCTCTGCCTATTGGAATCATCGTATCTATTGCTTTAATACCTGTTTGAAGCGGCTCTTTTACAGGCTGCCTTTTAACGATACCGGGGGCTTTAATTTCTATTCTTCTATAGTGTTGTGAGTTAATAGGACCCATACCGTCAATGGGGTTTCCTAGTGCATCTACAACTCTCCCAACTAGCGCATCCCCTACTGGCACCTGAGTAATCTTGCCAGTTCTTTTTACAGAATCGCCTTCTTTAATGCCAGTATCTTCACCTAATATAACAGCACCTACATTGTCTTCTTCGAGGTTTAAAGCCATGCCAACTACGCCGTTTTGGAATTCAATAAGCTCATTGGCCATGACATTTGTTAGTCCGTATATACGCGCGATACCGTCACCAACNCTCAAAACTTTACCAACTTCGCTAACTTCAACAAAATCTTTGGCTTGTTCTATTTCTTTAGCGATTATTTCACTAATTTCGCTAGGTTTGATATTCATCCATTCCCTCCTTGAGAAATGCTCAAATTATTTAGTCTATTGGATATATTTGCTAAATAAGTCTTTATGCTGCCATCGTAAATTTTACCCTCTATTTCAACTACAATACCGCCTATTAAGTTTTTATCTACAAAAAACTCAAAATCNAGTATTTTGCCTGAGATTTTGAAAAAGATATCAGATAATACTTTCTTTTCACTGCTTGCAAGCTCAATAGCGCTGGTAACTTTTGCTTTTGCTTTATTTTGGCTTTGAAGCATCAATTGGTTAAAACTATCAAGCACATCAAAAGCAAGGTCTATCCTTCCGTTTATAACCATAAACTTTAATAAGTTATAAATAACACCGTCTGAGATACTTTCGAGTATTGTTAGTTTGTTTTCCATTGGATAAATAGACACTTTCAATAATTCAAGCAATTTTTTGTTTTCTTGAAGCACTGCGCAAACGTCACTTAAATCCTTATAAGCTGAATCCAAGCTAATGGACTTAANCTTGCAAACTTTTTCTAATGCTCTTGCATACCTTAGAGAAATTATCTTATTTATCATACTCAACCCCAAAAGAATCAAAGTAGCGTTTATTTATATTGCGCAGGTCCTGATCGTTTAAAGATAAAAACTGCTCTCTGGCTTTTGAAATGGCTTTTGAGATAATCTTTTCAATGAAATTCTTGTAGGCTTTATTTAAAATCATGGCTTTTTCTTGCTCTATGCGCTTTTTAAATATTTCTTCTAACTCTTTTGCGGCATTAGCGTAGTCTTCTTTCTCTTTCTCACCCATTTGTTTGTAAATTTTTATTATGCTTTCAACTTCGCTTGAAAGTTTAGATAGCAAGTTTTGGGCCTCATTAAGCGCATTCTGAGCTTCTTCTTTGGCTTTTTTGGCATTTTCTATCTCTTCAAATATTTGTTTTTTTCGGTTTTTAAAGTAGTTTACGATGGGCTTTCTCACAAAATATACAATTAAAGCAGCAAAAATAATAAAATCGACAACACGCCAAACCATATGTGCACTGCCTGATTGAGATTCACTCGCAAAGGCAGCAACTGGCGTTGCAATTAAAATTAACAAAGAATAGATAAATTTCATCTCTAGCCCTCACTTTTCACAATATTTTTCAATAGAAGGCTCGATATCTGATTTGCAATTGAATCGATGTTTTGAGCTTCTTTTTGTATATCTTGCTCAACAGCGCTTGAAAAGGCTGTCTGTTCTTTCTTAAACAGCTCATTGATTTGAGAAAGCTTTTCTTCTTTTATCTTCTTAGCTTCTTCAAGCATAGAGTTAAATATCTTCTTGCCTTCTTCTTCTGCATTTAGTTTTTCTTGATTGTACTGCTGTAATTTTGATTTTACTTCTTCTTTCAGCTTCTGGCTTTCAGCTAATAAACTTGAAACAAACTCCTGCCTTTTTTTAATCATTTCAAGCACAGGTTTATATAAAAGGAAATTGAGAATAAAAAGCAGAACTATAAAACCAAGCATTTGTGCTGCTATAAACTGCCAAACCAAATTAACGCTTATCACGCGCACCTCCTTATCAAAA
>JGI24721J26819_10001361_pt1 | contig 27487 bp, 17 predicted proteins | sample YelNatPaOPGAMG01_FD_26819 | JGI IMG/M metagenome (IMG submission 26819) | reverse complement strand
CCCCGCCGCAGCCGTCGGTTCACGCCGCTCCGGCTCGCTAGCGGGAGCCGAGGCAGCCTCGGCTCGGGGCGAGTCCAGGAACGAGAAACTTTCCAACACTACACCCAGCTTGGTGCGTTTTTGGCCGCTTTGCTTATCTTCCCATTGATCCATTCTGAGGCGGCCTTCGACCAACAGGGGGCGGCCTTTCTTGCAATAGTTGGCGATGGTCTCGGCCTGCTTACCGAATGCGTCGATATCCACAAAGGTGGTTTCTTCACGCACCTCGCCGGTCTCGCTGGTCCAGCGGCGGTTGACCGCTAGACCCAATTTGGCAATGGCCACGCCTTTGGGCGTGTAGCGCAGTTCCGGATCTCGAGTCAGGTTGCCGACCAGAATGACTTTGTTGAAGTTGGCCATAAGCTAGGCAGTTTGGGCGACCGGGCTCGGAGCCTCGCCAGGCTTGGGCGCAAGGGTGAACATGACGCGAAACACGTCGTCGTTGAGGGCAAACCGGTTGCGGAGCGACGCGATGGACTCCGGTTTACCCTGGAAAATGATGTTCACATAGTAGCCGCTGGTAAACTTGCGGTTGGCCACCCGCGCAAAGGGTTTCTTGTCCATCTTCTGGACGGTCTCGATCTGCGCCCCGGCAGCTTGTAGCTCGGCTACAATCCGATCGATGGCGTCTTTGAGCCCGTCCTCTTTCCCGTCTTTGCCCGGGTTCAGGACCGATGTTTTCAAAATGAACAAGCCTTCGTATCGTCTCACAGTCACGTTCTTAGTTCAACATGGTTGCCCGGATATTCATCCGGCAGCGGGCCGTTGAAGCGGCTCATGGCCGCATCGATACCCTCAAGAACCCAACATTCAACCTGCTGGCTGGCGCGTGTCAAAACTTTTTCCAGCCGCTGAGCCTCTGCCGGCGTAAAATCCGACAGCACCCAGCCTGTGATTTCCCGACCCTCGGTCGGCGGCCGGCCAATGCCGATCCGCAGCCGCGGATACTGCATCGTGCCCAAGTGCTGGGTCACCGATTCCAGCCCGTGATGACCCGCGGTGCCGCCGCCTGGCCGCAGCCGCAGCTCGCCGAAAGGCAAATCCGCATCGTCCACCACCACCAGCAACCGGTCCAACCCGATTCGATAGTAGTCCAACACCGGACGCACCGCCTGGCCGCTGGCGTTCATAAAGGTCTGCGGCTGACACAGAATCACAGGCCGGTCTTGCACTCGGGCACGGGCTAGTCGCGCGCTGAATGCCTGGTCAAACGCCCAGTTCGCTTGCCAAGCCTGCGCCAGCCGGTCCACCAACATAAAACCNGCGTTATGCCGATGACGCGCATAGGCCGGCCCGGGGTTGCCCAAACCCACAACCAAATACGCGTTGTCCATTCGCCGTTGCCCAACCGCCTTGGCCTGGCCTGCCCCGGCCCATCAAGCTGGCTTGCAGCTTCTGGCTGGCGACCCGGCTACGGCCTACCGGCCGAGTGCAGACCTTGCCCAGGCCACCGCCTCAGACCTGTCAGCCGCCCCGCGGCCCAGCCCATGCCCTGATACACTATTTCTTCTTCTCAGGTTTGGGCTCGGCCGCTTTCTTCTCCGGCTTGGCTTCGCCTGGTTTTTCGGCTGGCTTGGCTGCGGCTGCAGCCGCCTTCTCAGCCGGTGGCTTGGCGGTAGCCTCCGGCTCGGCCCCGGCCTCCTTCTTCTCTTTGATCATCTCCACTTCGCCGGGCGCAGTAGGCTCAGCGGCCACGGCAGCTTCCTTCTCCTCAGTGATGGGCGCGGCTACGGAGAAGACCGGGAGCTGCTTGTCGCCCAAAATCTCCACCCCCGGCGGCGGCTGAATGTCGCCCAAGTGAATGGTCTGGCCCAGACCTAAGTGGCTGACGTCCACCCGGAGCACTTCCGGCAAATCCTTGGGCAAAGCCCGCACCTTAAGCTTAAACAGCACGTGTTCTAGCACCCCGCCGCCGGATTTAACCCCAACGGCCTCGCCGACCGGCTCGACCGGCACCATGACGGTCACCTTCTCGGTCTCAGAAACCTCATGCAAGTCCACATGCAGGACCTGGCCGCTTAAGGGGTGGTGCTGCACCTCTTGCACCAGCGCCAACCGGTTAGGCCGCGGATCCCCAGCCACGCTCAAATCCACCAGCAACGTCTCAGCTGCTGCCCGGTGGAGGAGGGTCACCAGCTCCCGAGCGTCCAGCTCCAGGTTCTGCGGTGGGCTGCTCCGGCCATAAATGACGGCCGGTACCCGGCCTTGAGCCCGAAGTTTCTTGGCCCCACCCCGCCGGGTGAGCGTCCGCGGATACGCCTTCAACGGTAACGATTTCATTGATCAGCCAAAATCTGCAGCTTGATTGCAGCCGACCCGGCTAACCGGCCCGGCCGCCTTTGAACTCGAACAGCGAGGTGACCGACGCATTGTTGTGGATGCGGCGGATAGCCTCGCCCAGCAAACCCGCCACCGACAGGGTGGTGATCCGCACCCCTGGGTAAGCGGGCCGTAAGACTGTATCGGTGGTGATCAGTTCGTCAATGCAAGATTTGCGCAGCCGTTGCACCGCCATGTCGTTGAGCACCGCGTGCGAGACCGCCGCGTAAATCTTGCGTGCGCCTTTGCGGCGCAAGAGCTCCGCCGCAGCCGTCAGTGTCCCGGCTGTCTCGGTCAGATCGTCCACCATCAGCACATTCTTGTTGCGGATCTCTCCAATGACAGCCAGCGACTCGACCTCGGTGGCGTTCCTGCGGCGTTTGGCCACAATGGCCAGCCCGGCTTTGAGCACCTGCGAATAGGCATAGGCCATCTTGATGCCCCCAACATCGGGGCTGACCACCACCAGGTCTTTCAGATCCTTGGCTTGCAAATACTCATAAATGACCGGCGCCGCATAGAGGTGGTCCACCGGGATATCGAAAAACCCCTGAATCTGCTGCGCGTGCAGGTCCATCGTCAGGATCCGATTGGCCCCAGCCGCCACCAGCAAGTTGGCCACCAGCTTGGCCGTAATGGGCACGCGGGGCTGGTCCTTGCGGTCCTGACGCGCATACCCGTAAAACGGGATCACCGCCGTAATTCGAGCGGCACTAGCCCGGCGCAGCGCGTCGATCATGATGAACAACTCCATCAAATGATGGTTCGTGGGCGGCGACGTGGACTGGACCACAAACACATCTTCGCCCCGCACGTTTTCCTCGATCTTGACGAAGGTCTCGCCGTCGGGAAACGAGCTGACCGTGCTTTTGCCCAGTTGTAATCCAATCGACGCGGCAATGGCTTCGGCCAAAGGCCGATTCGAGTTGCCGCTGAAGATTTTCATGGTGCTTGGTTCCTGTGCCTAGGCCCCTGGCGCCTGTGCCATGGAGCCCACCGCCGGCGAGCATAAACACTGGCTGCGAAGGCGCAAGGTGTTTTGCGCCCAGCACGCGGGCCGCGGTCTGCCCTGCCCTTCAGCCCAACGGCACACCACAATATGCTCCCTAACCGGGCCCGGGTAAGACACCGAGGCTTTCGACCTACCTCCGAAGCTCATGGCGTGGTCAGTTCCTTGAGCTTCCCATACACCACCGGGTCATCAGCGGCGCCATGGAACTCGAAGGGCACGTATTGATTGAGCTTGTTGAGCATCAGCCCCCAGGAAGCCCCATGCGCCACGCACAACGCAGCCGCTTGGGCGGCCTCAGCACCTTGCTTATCGTCTTCGTTGCACACAATGGGCTTGCCGTATGTCTTCAGTGCATGAATGCGGGCGGGAATGTCAGCCAGGCTGGTGTTATTGAAGTGGATCAACAGAAAGTCCGCTGCCCGTGCCAGAGAGTCTGGGTATCGGCCATGACCGGATGCGCTGGTGGACACCAACAGGCCTGGAGCGGTCTGCCGGGCCAGGTTCATCAGCTCGATCTGGCCATCGACCGACCGCAGAATCGGGTGATCAAAGCCCGGATGATCAAACTCGTTGGCTACCTCCAGCACCACGTTGCTCAAGCCGGCCCGGCGAATCCAGGCCGCCACGTTGGTCACCGCCGCTCGCACCGCGCCGGCATCAGGCAAGACCTGATCTTGTCGCTGATAAAAACAGCCCAAGATCACCGCTACACCCAGCCGGTCGCACGCCTCGATCACCCGCCGCACCCGGGCTAGATACGCCGGACGCAACGCGCCGTCTGGCTCGAATGCCGAGTTTAACGCCCCCTCGTAGCCCGGCATGCCACCTTGTAAACACAGCGTGAACGCACGCACACCATGCGCCGCGTAGTCCGGCAGTCGAGCCAAAAACCGGTCCGTATTGGCCTCCGGATCGAACTCGGGCTTACGCCGATCCTCGAACACCGCGTTGACCATCCGCACATTCATCAGCAGGCCTTCAGCCGCCGCGCCCCGGTAAGTCACCTGGCCATTGAGGTGCCAGCGGCCTTGGTGGATCGAGATAACGGTTCGCGGTCTGAACGCTTGTGCCACCTGCACCCACAGGTGCCCTTGGGCTGTCTCACCCCGCGCATTGGTCCTCTGCACACGGACCAAGTAATCGCCTGCTTGATCGAACCGGTGCGTGGTGATGGCATAGCCTGCCGGATCGTGCACGCGCGCGTTGCCGTCCGATCGGACCTGCACCGGCGGTGTGCCGTCCCCAAAGTCCCATGTCTCATGCCCCTCTTGAGTGCGAAACGATCGGACCTTGAACGTGACCTGATCTCCTGCGCGCACGTCGAACGTGGGTGCGTAGGCGGCATGGATGGTGGGCGGCAACTGGTCAGGCCGGGTCGGGTCCAAGACCTGCACCACGGCAAAGTCCCACGCCGCCCGCCCGTGCCGGTCGGTGACCTTGAGCACCTCACTGTAGGTGCCCGGCCGGTGGTAGGTGCGCCAGGCAACCGGTCCCGAGGTTGTGGTCCCGTCGCTGAAGTGCCACCGGTACTCCATAATCGAGTTGTCAGCACTCCACGATTTGCTGCCGTCCAAAACCACGGGCGCACCCACAGCCGCCAGTTGATGCGGACGCGCCACCGCCACTAGCTTGGGCCGATACTCGTTCCGCCAAGCTTCCCACACGTAAGCGTAAGCCTCTTCGATGCCCCAAACGCCCGAGGGTTGACGCCGCGTAATGTCGAAGTGCAAATGCGCCCAGCCGCCACTGCNGCCTTCCTTGCCCAGCAAGCCCAGNCGTTGGCCCATCCGCACCCGTTGACCTGCCCGCACTTCTACCGTCTGCAGATGGCTGTACCGATAATACCAACCCAGCTCATCGACGATGTAAATTACGTCCGCACGCGGCCGCACCGGTGAATCGGCATACCCAGCCAACGTCTGCCCAGCGGCACTGACCACCAGGCCATCGGTGGCACTGACCACTTCCACCAATCCCTCGGCACCGCCGAAATCCAGGCCGTAGTGATAGTAGATATTGGTGTGGCCTGGGCGCTCGTCGCCGTTGACGAAGGTGGGCTCGTTAGCCATTTGCGTGTCGCTCACCAGCCACCGCTGGCGCACCGGGCAGGTGAACGTGCCAGGCCGCATCCAAGGCCAACCGCCGGGCCAAAGTCGAATCCGCGCATCCTTGTAAAGGCCCCAGGGATTAGCCTTCGGGTTGGGCAGGGTATAGCCGCCGGTCACCGGACAGTCCACTTGCACCCCCGCTACACTCACCGGTAGATGGTAAGTGGCCGCCGTAAGCATCAAACTGGTGCCATTGAGCTGTAGCTTCACCCGGGCTTGCCGCACTGCCTGCCGGAGGCTGTCCCGCGTCTCCTCCAAACTCAATAGTTTCACCCGCACACGGCTGCCATCAGCTAGCACCAGTTCCTGCTCTTCGCCCACTGCAAGGTCCACGCTGCGCACCAGGGGTTGGGCTGCGGCTGGTTGCTGGGTCTGCACGGGTGCAGCAGGCAGGGCGGCTTGAACCTGAGTCAGCCCCACCAAGCCACTGATGGCCACATGAAAAGTTGGCTTTGGCATGCAAACTCGATGATTTCTGCAGGCAAGACGCCGCAGGCTCAAGCCTCATTCAGCCAACCCGCCCAGCGGGCCGACTGCTGGAGAAACGGCCGAGCTTGGCCCCAAGCAAGCCCTTGTCCAACCCGCCGCCATAGGGCTGCAGCCTCTTCCGAAGTTGAAGCCCGAACTCACTGACGATCGGCTTGTCAACCAGCCCGAAAATGGCGAGCTTGGGGCGCAGTCACAACCCGATGGCGACGCAGACCTTATGAAGCGACAACCGAACCAGTTGACCCGTCGAGAAGCCCTGACGCAGACCGGTGCGCTGCTCGGGGCAGCGATGGCCGGTGCCGGCTTGCCCGAACGTGCAACCGCAGCGCCTCAGCCCAGTTCCAGCCCGTTCATTTTTTGCCTCAACACGGCCACCATCCGCGGCCAGAAACTGGGTATCGTTAGGGAAATCGAAGTGGCCGCACAAGCCGGCTACCACGCTATCGAACCCTGGGTCGAGGCACTCGAACAGTACGTCAAAGCTGGCGGATCGTTGAAAGACCTGCGCCAACGGATCGCCGATGCTGGCCTGACGGTCGAAGGCGCAGTGAGCTTTGCTGAATGGCTGGTCGATGACGACGCCCGCCGCGCCCGTGGCTTGGAACGAGCCAAACAGGAGATGGACCTGGTGGCCCAAATCGGTGGCAAACGGATCGCTGCGCCCCCAGCTGGTGCCACCCGCCCGCCGGTAATTGACCTGGCCAAAGCCGCCGAACGTTACCGCGCGTTGCTGGACCTAGGCGACCAGATGGGCGTGGTGCCAGCCCTGGAAATGTGGGGTGCCTCAGCCAACCTCTCCCGGCTGAGCCACTGCCTGCATGTGGCCATGGAAACCAGTCATCCCAAAGCCTGTGTCTTAGCCGACGTGTTTCACCTTTACCGCGGCGGCTCGCCCCTGGATGGCCTGAAGCTGGCCAGCGCGCGTGCCTTGCCCGTGTTTCACCTCAACGACTACCCCGCTGAGCCGCCTCGTGACAAAATCAACGACAGCTTCCGGCTCATGCCCGGGGACGGCGTGGCGCCGTTAACCCAAATTCTTCAGGACCTGCGCGGTGCCGGGGGCACCGTGGTGCTGTCGTTGGAGCTGTTCAACCGCAAATACTGGGAACAAGACGCCCTGGCAACCGCCCGCGAGGGCTTGGCCAAAATGAAAGCCGTGGTCGCTAAAGCCCTTGGCTAGAGCTCCAGCAGCCCCTGCGCATAGGACCGGGGGGCATCCGCCCAGCCAAAGCCTTGCATCCGCGTTCAAAGATGCGTTTGGACTTGGGGCAATTGTAGGCAGCGGTAGCGCTGTAATTGCCAAGGGCCGGCAGTTTCAGTGTGACCTCTTGCATCTGCCCCGCCCGCCAGAGGGTCAGGGCCACTTTCCTGCGCCCAGTTCGGTTTTGGCAACGCTGACAGCCTGCCCCAATTTGGTACCCGCGTCGTAGGAAAACGGATTGCCGCCCACGCCCAGGATCACGTCCCCAACCTGAAAAATGCCCTCCGCCGGCCCGCCTTTTCCCCCTTTGGTAACAAGAATCTGCCGCGCATCGGTGTATTGGCATCCCTCTGCAAAAATCGCCATTGTCACATTGACCGGTATCCTTTCATTGCGCCTGTTCGAATGAACGCAGTTGCACGGGCCCAAGTAGGCCGGATTCGTGCGGGCCGCCGATGTGCACTCTTTGGGTAATGCGCGTGACGCGTTTTTCTCTCGGGAGTTTTGAATCGCCGACGAGTCGGTTGGCCCAGAGGTTTACGATTTGAATTTTCAACTCGTTCGTTCCCGTGCGGACAAGGCTGGTGACGTCGTAGCGGTAGGGCGGTTTCCAGACAATCCCCAGCGGTTTGCCGTTCAGCGTGGCATCGGCGACATTGCGGACCTCCCCCAGGTCAAGTTCCAACCGCCGGCCATGGCCCAGCATGGAGGGCGGCACCTCGAACGCCTTCAGGTAAGTCGCGGCACCGGAAAAATACTTGATCCGGTCATCCGGGACGCTTGTCCAGGAAACGAGCTTGTCGAAAACGTACGACGGGGGTGCGCCCATGTTTGTTTGGAAACGGACTTCCCACGGGCCTGTTAACTCCAGCATCGCGGCCAACTTGCTGGTCGGCTCCGGTGCAGGAGGCGAGGCTGTTTCGGTCGCGACTCCGGAAAACACGACAAGCACCGAGCCGGCGGGCGGCAATCGCAACTTCAGCTTCATCCCGCCGGCAACACTCGTGTAACCCGTGCAAGGTTCGATCGTACCAGTGTCTGGATGCCAGAGCTGCGGCACACGTTGCCTGACCCGGAAGGTACACTCGGCCACTGCCTCTTCCATTCTTGTGTTGCTGACGAAGTAGATGTCCGCGTTCGGGGTTCTGCGGTGGATGTAATCCAGATCGGCTTGGTTACCCACACTGGTGTAGGCAAAATCGGGGCCTAGGCCGCGCTGTTGAAGAATTTCGCGCACACGCCTACGGTCCCCAATGACCCGGCCTTTGCCGTAAGGACGATCGATACTCTCCCCAGCCTTGCCGGGGCCCCACATGCGTTCGGCCACGGCCTGAACCTCTTGGTCACAGCGGGGATAATCAGCAAGAGTCACGTCGCGCGAGGGCTTGGGACCGAGCAGTGTCGCGCCTTCGAGAACGAGTTTCTCGAGTTTCTTCAGTACGGACAGTGGGATATCCGTGCGTTCTGGCAAGACAATTACAGAATAACTCACGCCATGCGGCAAAACCAAACGGCCGTCTCTAAATTCCATCAGGTTCTCGATCACGTCAGAGTTGACCACGTCGTAGTCGTATCCGTAGCCGAGCGCGTCGGCCGGAGCTGGGTTGGGTCTTCCACAATGTGCGCAGGTAGGACCGTCCAGGCGCTTGGAGTCCGGGCCGATGCGCCGGGTGGCTACAAGGTTTGGCGCGTCGTCGCCGTAGTAGAAGCAGACATCGGCGACGGGCAGGCCCAGTTGCAGCAAATAGCAGCAACGAGAGAAATAGGACAACATGGGCGCGGACTTGGGCCACCATGTCGTGTTTACATCGAAGTGTTCGCCGGCATGGTACATATGGCCAGGCACACCCCCCTGAGTCGGGGTATGGGCAAAGGTGTGAAAGGTGATGCGATTCAACCCGTCGCAAAACGCGGTATCGGCCAGGCGCTTGTATTCCAACGGCCCGTCCTGCCAGTGCCGCCAACCTGTAAACGACTCCGCATCGACAATCTGCCGGCCGTAAATGTGCGCCGCGGATGCTGCCTCTTTCACGACCCAGAACGGCGCGCCGTTCCAGAATTCGCCACGCGGAACATCCACCACGCCGCAGGCGCGCAACGGTTCGGCACGCGGGTAGCCGCCATGGCCCGCCTCGGCCACCAGTTTCATCCCATACCTATTCAGAAACTCGGCGCCCCTACGATAGTGGCCGTCAATCCACAAATCGCTGACAGTCTTGCGATAGTCATGCCGAAAGCGCGCGGTGATTTGGGGGTCGGCGAACTTCTTGCCCTTGAGCACGGGCAAGTAGGGGATCGGGTCGTAGCCACGCCGTTTCCGAAATTCCTCCACAAAGGAGTCAGTCCAGTCCGTTTGATTATCCACTTCCACGCTGTCAACCTCCATGTAGCGCAGCGCATCAAGACTGGGACGGACGCTCAGGATTTGGTCGATGATGTACCGGAAATGCGTCTCGATCGCGTTGCCGTCGAGGTGATCTACCAGCAGACCGTTTGAGTTGGGGCTTGGTACCATCAGCTTCTGGCCGGTGTTGCTCGTGATGAACCGCGCAATCACCCATGACCCGGGCGGAACCTCCCAGGTGAGCCGTCCGTCACCGTCCATTTTATCGCTGAGGTTGATGACGGCAGCGGTGTCCCTGATGGTGTTATCCGGCGACTGCGGAAAAGCCAGCACAGCGATTTCCTTGTAATAGAGCGGCAGGCCATTGGCGCCTTTGGGCGCGTTGCAGGCAGGAAAAGGCAATACCCGGGACAGTTTGGCCGGGCCGCTGACAGTGAGTTCGCTCACGTAAAGTCCCTTCATCGCATCCCGTGGCTGAATCCAACTGCCGCCTGCATTCCAACTGCTGGAAGCCACAATCCCCAGGTGCAACCCCAGTCGGTCGGCCTGATCGATAGCATGGTTAATAGCTTTGAGCGATTCAGGGCTGAGGAAGGCCGGACCTGCCGGAATCGGGTCTTCCCGGATAGGACTGATAACGCCAATGTCCCAGATCTCTGCTCCGGACATTCCTTTGGCCTTCATTTCCTCCAGTTCGTACGTCAGTCTGTCCAGGTCCACGTTCCCGTTCATCCAAGCCCAGAATGCCCCGGGCCTTGCCTCGATGGGCGGTTCTTGAAACAGAGCCGGCATGGGGTCGCGCTCTGCAGCCGGGCTGGCATGTTCGATGACGAACTCAACAAGTTCCTGGCACTGGAAAAATCCGTCCCAAACGTTATGGCCTTGGCCAGGCGCAATCCGGAGCCGCATAGAACCACCCAGCGCGCGATACCGATTAGCCAGCAGCCCTGAATTGTCCGACAGAGGCACCACCTCATCCTTATCGCCATGGATGTGGAATATGGGTACTTTGGCCTTGGCGAGCGGGGCAAGACGGTCAACAGGGTTGTGTTGCGCCAGTTCGTTGCTGAGTTGTTCCCGGCTCAGACCATAGGCGCCGCAGGCCTTGTCTAAGCCTGGCCAACTGCGGAGATTGCAGACAGGGTAAATCCCGGCAATACCGCTCACTGACTCCGGATGTTCTGCCGCCCAATTGTAATGCATGAGCCCGCCGCGACTCCTGGCCAGTAGACAGGGCTTGCGGCTAAAACCACGCCGCTCTACCAGCTCGCGATAAAACGCGGAAAAGCCGGCACGACCCTGAGGACTGCCATACGATTCGCCGATATCAATCCCGGCAATGGCAATCCCGGCAGCAAGAAAACGCTCGAACATCCAGCGTTCGCGCGCTTCCGGCAAATTGGGCAGGGTGGGCGCATACCACACCCATGGCATGGGCCGATTGGTGTAGCGGTTCTCGATGTCAGGGACAATGACAAACGCGGTGTGGCCGGCGACCTCAAGGACTTCTCCCGGAAGAGGCAAGGCTTTTTGCGGCCTTGCCGGTTCGGCACTCCAAACCGTGTTCAGCAGCCACACCACCGACAATGTCAGCAGCGGTGTGCGCGACACTCCGATCCAAACTCTTCGGGTCTGTGTTGTCTGAATGATGGGAGTTTTCATGAAGGCAGCCTTGTGTCGAACCTGTTCATGACGCTTGCAGTTGGAAGAAGCGTTGGCCGTTGGTCGGGACGGGGATGGTCACGCGCCACTGGTTGTTTGTGAAAACGGCGGTGTTGGTCGCCGGTGTCCAGATCACCGGCGGGGCGAGGTTTGTGGTGGAATGGAGCGTGAAGTAACTCGCCGTGTCGGGCGCGGTGAGGACGAGGCTGGAACCGGCGATGACGGCCCGCAATTGGGGCGGTTGCACAAGGAGGACGGTGCCGGTCAGTTCCAAATCGAAGCCGAGATCGCTGCTGGTGAGCGCCGACTGGTGAACTTCGGCGGCAAGCAGGTTCCAGCCGGGCGTGAGCAGGGTGAGGGTCGAGGGTGGAAGGTCGAGGGTGATCCAGTTGGTTTCGCCTGCGCCGGTGACGGCGGCGAGGGCTGGCGTCTGATTGGTGATGAGGCCGACGGGCAGGTTGGGATCGCGCCAGATTTCCGCGCCGTTCAAATACAGCACCGCGGCGTCATCGCGGGTGAGGCGGCCGCCGACAGTTTGCACGTGAGCGGGGTCGGGGATGTAGAACGCGCGGCGGAAGTAGGTCGTCCATTGCCGGTTGCTCGCAACTTTGGTGACTTCGCCGTCATTGCCGAAGCCCAGGCGCGCGGGGCCGTTGCTCCAGGTCACGTCGCTGAAAGAGTTGCTGCGCCAGCTCGTGCCAAGGTCGTTCGTCTTGTCGAAATAACGCCACACCGCCCCGGCCGGCACGAAGGTGTGGTTCATCGCGAAGCCCAACGTCACGTTCACCACCGCCGAGGTCAGATGCAGCCCGCCTGCGTCAGTGGCCACGGCATAGAGCGAATGCACTCCGGCCANGGCGTTGCTCCAGGTGAAGCTNTAAGGCTCGGTCGTGTCCTCGNCCACCTTGCNGNCATCGGCGTAGAAACTGACCCTCACCAGGTTGTTGTCCGGGTCGGTGGCAGTGGCGGTGAGCGTGGGCGGCAGCGCGACAAGTTGTCCGTTGGTCGGCGACGTGAGCGCGCACGAGGACGGCGGTCTGTTCACATGGTTCACCGTGACCGTGCCCGTGCCGCTGAAGTGCGCGTCCTTGTTGGTGGCGGGAGAACTCGCCGACCCATACACACCAGGAGCCATGTTGGTGCCACCGAGTTTCAAGGCCGAGATGGTTCGCGTGCCGCTGTAGTTGAGGTTGACCACCGCTCCGTTGCTGATGCTCAGGGCGCCAGCGCCCAGCGAATCCGGCGTGGAGCAGGACAGTGTGCCGGCCCGCACCACGGTGTCCCCGGTGTAGGTGTTGACGCCGGACAAGGTCAGCGTGTTGCCGCCCGTCTTGGTGAAGCCCCCGGCGCCACTGATGTTGCCGCTTATGGCGACACTGTAAGTCGCTTGCACGGTTGTATTCGAGTTGAGTGTCACAGGTCCCCGCCACACAACACCCCAGCCGTTGGCGGAGTAGAACGTGCCGCCATTCAGAATCAAGGCATTGGTCGCACTGACCCTCTCAAATTGCAGCGTGGCTCCGCTGTTGAGCGTGACGGGCCCGGTGCCCAAGGCATAATTGCATTCGGGACTTATCCCATTGACCATGGTGCCCCAAATGAGCGTGCCGCGGTTGATCACCGTGCCACCGCTGTAGGTGTTGGGGCTCAGGCCGTAAATGCGCAACGAGCCGGAGCCGTCCATCGTCACTCCGCCCGGTCCGCCGAGGGTGCAGGCGAGCACCACGGAGCCCGCCGAATTGGCGACGGTCAGATTGCTCATCACCGTCAGGTTGCCACCGGCCAGCGTGTAGGTGCCGCTGAAGTTCGAGAACGTGACCCGATTGGCAGTGACCGGGTCCAGGGTGATGGTTCCCCCGGTGCCGCCCGCACCAAACCAGGCATTGTAATAGTCGGCCCAGTTCACGTTCGTGGTGCCGTTCCACCAAGTATTGGTGGAGTTGAGCCACACGCCCCCGCCATCGCGCACCCCCGTGCCGGTGCCATTGGCGTCCCAGGTCAGGTCCGGCGGCATGAACGTGATGGGCGGGCTGATCGCGGCCGCCAGGTTCATCCCTGAAACCGCCGAGGCCATCAAAGTCATGGTGTCCGCCGCTGAATAGGTCGCGCCCGAAATGACCACGCTGCTGCTCCCGTTAACAATCGTGCCACTGAGCGTCCCGCCCAACGTCCCGGCGCCCGCGTGCTTGCTCAATTGCACCGTGGTATCGCTCATTACCGTCTGCGGTTGACCGGCGGCGTCCTGCGCCTGCACGGTCACGCTGAAAGGATATCTTGCGGGGGGATTGGCCGGCACCGAGACGAAAGCCAGCTTGGTCGGCATGGTGAAACTCAACACGTTGGTCGCCCAGACGGAATAGGTCGCGTTGGTCGCCAGAAACGTGAAGTAGTAGGTCGTGTTCGTGTTCATCGCCAGTCCCGTGGCGATGAAGGAAATGTTCGTCGAAAGAACGTTGGTCCACCTGCCCACAACGGCCGAGTTGGCCCACGCCGCCAGGTTGGTTCCTCCGTTGGCCGTGCCCCAGCAGGCGAGCACCGTGGCGTCGGTTCCGCCGTAGGCTAGCGTCAAACCCAGGCGGGCATTGAGCGTGGCCTGACTGGCCGTAATCCCCGTGGCTGGCAGATTGGTGATGCCCAGGGGCACGGGCACGGTCACGGTGCCTGGGCCGGAGAAGTGCGGGACCTGATGGGTCGCCGGGGAATTGCTGGAACCATAAATTCCAGCCAGCTTGTTCGTGCCGCCCAGTGTCAGGCAGAAGATGGTCCGCGTGCCGGAGTAATTGAGGTTAACCACGGCGCCGTTGCTGATGCTCAGGGCGCCAGTGCCCAGCGAATCCGGCGTCGAGCAGGATAGCGTGCCGGCCTGCACCACGTTGGCCCCGGTGTAGGTGTTGACGCCGGACAAGCTCAGCGTGTTGGTGCCCGTCTTGGTCAAGCCGCCGGCGCCCCTGATGTTGCCGCTGATCTCCATCCCGTAATCCGTGCGCACCGTGGTATTCGAATTGACGGTGACCGGTCCCTTCCACGTCACCCCCGCGTTGTTGGCGGCATGGAGCGTGCCGCCATTGAGGATCAACGCGTTGGTCGGACTCGCGTGTTCGAATTGCAGCGTGGCGCCGCTGTAGAGCGTCACCGGCCCGCTGCCAAGAGCATGGCTGCAGTCGGGACTGACCCCGTTGGTCACTGCGCCCCAGATCAGCGCGCCGCGCTTGATGATCGTGCCGCCGCTGTAGGTGTTGGGGGTCAGACCGCAGATGCGCCAGGTGCCCGGGTTGGTGAGCGTTAGCGAATGCCATGGCCCGGAAATAACATTCGAGATCACCACCAGCCCGGTGCCCGTGCCTCCCAGCGTCGTGGACACATCCAGCTTCAAGGGCGTGTTGATGACCACCGTGCTAGCGCTGTTCTGGTTGATCTGGGGATAAGACCCCACATCGGCCGTGAGTGTGATCGGGTTCCCGGTGAGCGTCACAGCCCCCGAAAAATTCAACTGGTTGACCGCATATCCGCCGTAACCATATCCGTTGCTCAGGTCGTTGGTCGCCACACAGCTTCCCGACGGCGCGAACGTGAGGCGGTAATAGGAGTGCCCGCCGGCCTCGGGGGCGGTGGCGGAATCCCAATTCGCTCCCGCACTCCAGTTGCCCGAAACGGCCCGCTTCCATGTGAACGTAACCCACCCGCCCCAGAACTCATTGCTCGCAACCGGCACGTAACCGACTTCCAGGCCCGCAGGCGGGGTGACCAGCAAGGCCGGGTCAACCTCGGCCAATGTTCCCATGGTCGGCGGGGCAAGGTAAGTGCCGCCATTGGTCCAGGCGCGGTGAATCTTCTCCACGTTGGCCTGGAGTTGTTCGCGCTCGGCCGGGGTCAGGCCGGCCTTCATGATCGCCGGCTGGTCGGCGAAGCGAAACCAGTAATACGTCACTACGTTGCCATCCTCGAGCCGCGCCTGGAACGGGCCCGCCGCCGGCCCCGGATTTGTCCAGACGGGGTCACTGGGCACCGTNTAGGTCCCGGGTGGGGCCGGCGGACTGCCGCTGTCAAAGCTATAGCTCGCGAGCTGCGAAGGCACGGCCGTCGCCGAAACCGGCGTCCACTTCCCTGCTTGAAGCTGATAGAATTCCGGCATCACCACGGCCGGCGTCCCGTCAGCGAACTGGGTGTAGGACACTTGATTCGTCCCCCATTTGAAACCGAAAGTTGCCGAATCCGGGGCGTAGAAACCCAGGCTGTTGCTGATGGCCAGGGGCAGCGAACCCAGCGGAGAACCTTGAACATTCCAGCCGAACGACCCGCCGGTGATCGTCTGGAGGGCGGCTCCCCGGGCATTGAAGGGGCCGACCGGCGCCGGGCCGTTGTTGGTGAACCATTGTTGGGCCGCATTCCAGAGCGCGGTTTGGTTGTAAACGGTGGGACTGTTCAGCGCGATGCTGCCATTCGTCCCGTGATTGATGGCGCAAAATACGGGAGCCACGCGAAAGAACGATCCTTCGGGACCGTCATACTGTCGGCCGGGAACATTGTGGGACTCATTGGCGATGGATTTGTTCGGCCCGGCCCAGCACGAGTCCAGCATCTTCCCGGCGGCATTGGTGTTGTCCTTGGTCACTTGCGAGTAGAAGTGCGGGGTGATAACCGCAACCGGGCCTTGGAAGTTCCGGGTGTTGAAAAACAACGTCCACCAACGATCGCCCGTGGGCACATTGACGCCATCTGTGGTGGCCTTGCCCGGCAGCAGCGGCAGCGCCAGATAGCCGTAGCCGACCAACTGGCCCTTCGTGCCGTTACGGAACATTTCCAACCGCGGTGGAAAAAGGAGGCGCGGGCTGATTTGGGCCGCGCCATAGACGCCGACGCCTCGGCCGCTCGATACGCCGTTGGCAAAATTGGTGAAGCCATTCCCGGCAACGGCGCCGATGCCGAACCCATGGTTGCACCAATGATTGCCATACCCACCGCCGACCCCGGGGCCGCCCTCGATATCGCAATAGACGCCGGGGTTGCACTGCGAACCCATCCAGGTGCCGATCTCCAGGCTGGCCTCGAAATTGGGTGAATAGTACGCGTACTGTGGCCGCCCCAGCAGCGCCACATACATGGAATACCCGGCATTGTACGTCTCGGACACCCCGTTGTAGTTCACCCCGATGTAACCGCCCAGACTCATCGAGGTGAGCGTTTGCGCCTGCGTGGGCAGAGCACCTGCCCCGAACAGCCAAGTGGCCACTCCGATTACGCAATTGTGAAGGGAGGAAATCCTCATCGCAGTCATTTCTACATCACGGGAAGTCCTGCGGCCCTGCGGGGATTGTTCATGTAGCCGCTCATTCTGCCATGCGGCCCGGCGAACTTGTGCCCCCCAAGTGCCGACGGCGCTCTGGCCCTCGGCAGATCCTGCGTGCTGCGCTGCATCCCGTCGAAGAAGGGTTGATGGCCCGTGGCCATGATTGGGTGAAATCGGGAAGCGGCGGCTCTTCTGTCGCCCTCGCGGCGTGCGCCTCCCTGCGCGCCATGCCCAACAAGGGAGCTCTCGCCATCGTTGCTGCGCACGCAATCTGTCTAGCTTGGGTCATGACGGCGATTCTGTTTCGTCTATTGTATGACCAGGTGGTGGATTTAGCAAACTCGTCCGCGTCACTTCGGCCCTCCCACACGAGCAGGTTCCCGCGCCCGGCGACTCCGTCGCTGCCTCCATCCGGAGAAAGCTGCCTCGATTGTCCGGACTTCTCCCCCGGCGCGGAATCCAGCACGGTGCGCCGGCCGCTGGCCAGGTCAGAACGCGCCTGCATTCCTTCTATGGCATCCGGCGCACACTCAGGCCTGGATGCTTCATACCCGCTGCAGGCGCCGACGTCAGGAGGCGTTGCGGGCCAGGGTGCGCACAATATCGCCTCCTCACGTCGGCGCCTACAATCTGTCGCGGTTTCATGCGGGGTGCGAAATGTCCGGGCTAGAACCGTGCAGCCGGAGCTGTCGGGCAGCCATTCGGCCTGAAACCGCTTCGGGCGGAATTCGTCCCGGGTGCAAATCGCGCGAAAGCGCGCCTCCGCGCATTCGAGCAGGGCCACATGGGCAGTCTCACTGCGAACTTCCGAGATGCCCAGCATGGCAACGATGCCAGCCAGCCAAACGCATGAACAAGGAGGGTTGGTCTTCATTTCGCTAGCGCTGCATCCTCAGTGTTGGGCCTTCAATTCCTGCCGCGNGGCAATGGGCACATAGCCGGCTTCCAGNCCGCGCGGTGGCGTCAGAATCAAGGCCGGATCCAGACTCGCCAGCGTGCCGACCTCCGCCGGGGCATGGTAGTTGCGGTCCTTGGTCCAGGCGCGATGGAGCGTTTCCACGCGCTTCTGCACCCCTTCGCGTTCCTCCGGCGTAAGATCGGCATTGAGCATCGCAGGCTGCTCGGCGACCCGATACCAGAAGTAGGTCACCACGCTGCCGTCACCGAGGCGCGCCTGGAACGGACCGGCGGCCGGGCCGGGCTTCTTCCAGCAACTTTCAGGATCATCCGGCGTGGCGCGCGGTTCCTGCGGCTTTTCCTTCGGGCTTTCGAAGCGGTACTGCGTGAGGCCGAGTTCCGGCAGCACCTCCTTGGCCGACACGACCGACCACCGGGGCCGTTTGCCGTCCGTATCGAGCCGGTAGTATTCAGGCAGGGTGACGAGCGCACCGTTCCTGCGCGTGAGTTGGTCGTCCCACCGATAGCCGAAGGTGACAGGATTCGGCGTGAAAGATGTTGCGAAGGACTTCCAGGGCAGAGGCGCCTTCTCTTCGCGCGGAGTATTGGGGCCATAGACGCTCCAACTGGAGCCGCCGCCCTGCCGAAAGGTATGCACGGCGGAGGCTTCGGCCTTGATCAGGCCCGTGGACGGAGCGCTGCCGTCGAACCAGCGCTGCACGTCGTCCCACAGCGCCGCCTTCTTGTAGGCGGTGATCCGGTGGAGCACAATCGAGTTGCCCTCGTGATTGATGGGAAAGGAAGTCGGCGCAACGCGGGCGTAAACCCTGCCCACCGCGTTCGTGCTCAGAATGGCCGGGACGCGCTGCGTTTCCAGTTGAATGGCCTTGTTCGGTCCGACGGGTCGCAAGTCCAGCATCAGACCGGCCCACTCCGGATTCTCGAGAGTCGCCTGTGACCAGAAGAAGGGCGCGAAGAAGGCCACCGGGCCAAAGAGGTAGCCGGCCATCTCGGCGGCTTGAATCTGGTTACCGGTTGGCGTCACGGCCGGAACATTTCCAGAACACAACGCCAGCAGCAGGGCGGTGAGAAGGGCAAGAATGTCGAGATATGTTTTCATGGGACNACCGGTTTCCGTGTTCGAGCTGGTCAAAGATCGCCTTGTCCGCCTTGATTTGATTTTGGCGGTGTTCTGGCAGCGGCCAGAATCTGTTGAACCCTGAATTGGCCCGGGCCTCCCCCATGATGGCCGCGATCCTCTTTACGACATCCGGATGGTCCGCCGCAACGTTATGGGTTTCGCCGATATCCGCGTCGAGGTCATAGAGTTCGATCGGCTCTTTGGTTCCCCCAAACCGGACGCCTTTCGACCGGCCCAGGCGAACCGCCTGTTGCTTGCCCATGTGAAATTCCCAATACAAATACGCGTGCGCTTGCTGTCGCTCCGGACGTCCGAGCGACGTCGGAACCAACGAAATCCCATCGGTGTGCGCGGGCGCCGCGACCCCAGCCAATTCCGCCAACGTTGCCATGAGATCGCACCCTGCAGCCGGGATGCGACTGGTGTGGCCGGGTTGGATGCGGTCGGGCCAGCGAGCGATCATGGGCACGCGGATGCCGCCCTCATAGAGAAAGCGCTTCTTCCCTTTCAACGAACCAGTCGCTCGAAATCTCTGCGTACATTTGTAGTAACTGTTTTCGTCGCCGTTGTCGCTCGTGAACAAAATGATCGTTCGGCGATCAATCCCCTGATCCTTCAGCTCTTGAATGATGCGGCCGACATGGGAATCGAGACGCGTGATCGCCGCCGCATAGAGTTTCTCCAGATGAGTCCATTCCCGGTCGGCGTAAGGTCCAATATCGGGCACCTGCATTTCATCCCCATCCTTGGGAGACCGGCCATGTGGAATCTGCGTCGGGAAATAAATGAAAAAGGGCGTGCCTTTGTTGTTCCGAATGAACTGCAGAATTTCCCTGACGAACAGATCTTGCGGATAGACTCCTCGATTCCCGACAATCCCCGGCCGTCGGATGTCGTCGGGCCGATTCTCCTTGAAGGTGATCTTTTCATCATTCTTCCAGAGCGTCAGAGGATAATACTGAAAGGTGTCACCGGTGCCTTTGAAACCGAACCAGTAATCCCAGCCATGCTCGGTCATCTTGCCCCTCGGCAGCGGGATTCTGGCTTCCAGTTTTCCAAATCGAGCGGTCCTGTATCCGGCCTTCTTCATGACTTGGCCCAGGGTGGGAAGTTTCGGGGGCCACAACTCGAGTGGATACTCCTCCAGATAGCCTGAAAAATCTGGCCGATGAGGCAGGAAGTTGTCGCGGACGGGAGCATGACCCGGTTGCATCCCCATCAGCATGCTGACTCGTGAGGGCACGCAGACGGTATTGTCCGCATAGAAGTCCGTGAAACGTATTCCGGCCGCGGCCGGTGTATCGAGTCGGGTGTGAGGATGAGTTTCTGCCCGTAACAGCCCAGTGCCGCGTAGCCGAGATCATCCGCCATGATGAGGATGATGTTGGGCTTGTCAGCCGGCTTGTCGGCGGCGTTGAGTGTGGCCAGCGGCGCGAGCAGCAGAACAGTTGTGAGTGAACGGATGGTCGTAGTCGTAAAGGCAACAGGGCGATGATCTGTCAGCGACGCTGGGACTCCAGCATTTTGAGGTTGGCCTCGGCGAAAGCTTTGCCCATGAGCGCAAATGTCTTCGCGCAGCCAAGGTAGTGGTAACCGGCGTTGGAAGCGCCACGTTTCCAGAGCGCCGCTTCGGCTGGGCTGATGAGCTCGGCCTCGAACTTCTTGATGAACTCGCGTTTCTGCTCCTCGGTCATCTTGCCGTCCGCGTTGGGATAGTCCTTGTGCTTGGAGTCGAGAAACCAGCGCATCTGGTTGACCTTTTCGTACTTCTCGGCGATGGCACCGAGTTCATCGGACCAGAACGGGGCAGTTTCCACAGCCACGACATTGCCTTTGAACTCAGGCATGTCTGCGGGCGCAGCCATCGCCCGCCGGAAAGCCAGCATTTCCGACGACTTGTTTTTGAGGCCGCCAACCCCCATCACACCGATGACGAACGGCATGTTGGGCGCATTAAGGTCCTTGCGCACGTCGCGAATGAACTGGGTGAGCAATGCCGAATAGAGGGCGAAGCGATCCGGCTTGCCATGGTCGGGATAAACGTGGCCATCGACCATGTCGTTCCATCCCTGAAGCCAGACAAAACCGGCAAGTTCATAGCCCTGCGCAGGATCATATTCCAAACAGACCCGCTTGAGATCGGCGAGCACCTTTTTCACGTGCTCGATCATCAGCCGGTAATAAACCCCGGTAGCCCTGGCCTTCTCGACTTTCCACTGCTCGAAATCCTTCGGAATGCCATGCCCGCTTTGCTTGGGATAATTTTCCCGCTGAAACCAACTCAGTTGATACGGACCCGCGCTGGGCGGACGGAAATCCGTGTGCAGGCTCTTGCCGCCCCACGCCGCCTTGATGATCAGGAGCGGCTCGCCCAGCGCGGCGTGCATCGTCAGCCCAAAGGTGAATTCGGGGCCGATCTTGTCGCCGGGCTTGGTCGGATCCAGCCCCCACATGGACCCGTAGCCGGCAGTCAGCTTGCCAGTGATTTCGAAGTTCTTTTGGCCGTCGCCGGTGAGATACGAAATCCACACGTGCTCGCATACGGTTGGCTTGCCGTTGGGGCCCCGCATCATCTTCAGCAACGGCGCAGTCGCCGGATCGTCCCCGATGTAATCAAAGGTCTTGATGCTCGCCGGCCCCTCCATGTTCGATTGGCCGACAAGAATGAAGACTTTCAGCGGCTTGGCTTGGATCGGCACAACGGCTGTGATGAGGACGCCGAAAATGAGGGCTAATTTCATGGTCTGGTGTTCTCGGTTCGGTTGGCCGGGCCGAGCTGGCCCAGCACGTCTGTCGCTAGCGCGTCTCATTTGAGACGGATGAGTTCCGGGGTGTCGGTCGAGGCTTCAATCGCCGCGATTGTCTCCCGGACGCACTTGGCTTTCTTCATCCCCAGGTCTTTCGGAAAGTCCTTCTCCTGCTTTTCGAAATAATCCGCAATCCCAGCCAATTCTGGGATGACCGCTTTGGCGTGGGTGCCGTAGCTGAGCAGGATCTTCATAAGTTCCGGCGTCCGGTGTTCACTGGCCCACGGATTCTGGTTACGGACGTAATCCACGCAAGCGCGAATCCCTTCCTCAATGCGATGCTTGGCCAGGAGGCGAAGGCCCTCCAGCCGAATCGAGTCGGCAAACATCTCGCCGCTGGGGGCATATTCAACCGTCGCCTGATAGATGGCGGGCAACAGGGGTTTGATTTCTTCGTAGGACAGGCTGCGATAGACCGATGCGATACTGCCGCGGGCGCGACCGTCCTGATTCCTGAGACCGGCCCGCACGGCCTTGTAGAGCGCCTCGCGATCCACTCCCTCCAGGGACCGGCTCAGCATCCCGCCATCCGCATCAAACAGGGCAAAGCAAAGATACCGCTGCTGCATGCCGCGCGGGTCGTTCTGCGGGTCGAACCGGGCCAGCAACTCGAGCATCTCCGGCACGGCTTCCATTGCCGGCTTGCCGATCGCAGCGAGCGCATCGGCGGCCTTGATGCGCAGCCAGAGGTCATCAGAGTGAAGCGCCTTGCGCAGCGCCGGGACAGCGGAAGCAGCGCGGCCTTTGAGGTGTGCAATGGCCTGGCAAACGCCGAGGCGGGCATCGAGTGACGACGATTCGAGCAGCTCGATCAGGCGTGGAACTGGAACGTCTTTGCGTCGGCCCAACGCGATCCCGGCGCGTTCGCGCACGATCGGCGACCAACTGCCGAGCCTGGCCAGCAGGTCGTCAATGCTCAGTTGATCGTAAAAGCTGTAGCGATCCTTGTTGTTCCAGCCACGCCCGGTGAGAATGAACTGCTCCGCCTCGGCGGCGCTGAGCTGCGGGACCTTGCCGGGTCGCTTTCCGGTGAGCCAGAGACTTTTGAGCGGCACCGCGTAAGCCAGCAGAATGGCACCGGTGCTGTCCCAGCCTTCGTAACTGTCATTGTCCGGCTCCGGCGGGCCCTGATGAGCGAAGGTGCCATCCCACTGGCGGGCGAGGTCGTAATACCAGCCGCCGAATTCCTTCATCCATGCACCGGTCGCGTGCGGTCCGGAAAGTGCGACTCCGGGCATGGCCCAGAGGATGTTGAAATAGTTTCCTGTGTGACCGCAGTCGCGTTCAGGGCCGTGTGAGCAGAGGCTCATGCGCGCGAAAAACTCGGCGCCCTTGTTTTCATCCACAAGATTGAACAACACGGCGGCCATTCCACACTTGCCGTTGTCCTCGTGAGTTTCCATCCATGGAGCGTGGTCGCCATAGGGAATAGCCCCCTTGCCTATGTAGAAGCGCAGCAGTTTCAGGCTGCGATCAATGGCGCGGGAANCCGCCGGATCGTCCACACCGGCAGCGCGCGCCATTACAAGCGAAATCGTCAACGGCACGCCCGGCGAATTCATCATGCCGTAGCCACCCAGCCGTCCGTCAGGCAGGGCAAAGCCGTGCCCCCACGATCCGACAGCACTTTGGCCGTTGGCCGCCTCCAACGCCAGCCGCCGCAGCCCGGGCATCACCGAGTCATCACCGGTGGCCAGCTCGTATTCGGCAAGGAACATGGTGACGTANCCGTAATACCANGTCGCCATGCTCTTGACGGAAAAACCGGATGCCCACTGCGCTTCCTTGCGCACAAGGGGAAGATACTCCGGCTTGCCGCTGGCCAGCAACGCGAGCGCATTCAACGAACGGAGGATCGGGTTGGGATCATAGGACGGGGCGGCGACGCGTTTTGCCAGTGCCGCGCAGCCCCGTTCGTAGATACGTTTCGATTTCGGGCAGTCAAACGGAGCTGTGCTGCTGTAGCTGCCAAGAACCGGCAGCCTGAGGGTCACTTCTTCCGTTTGACCGGCGCGCCAGCGCGTCACCGCGAGTTTGCCACCGCCGGCCTCGGATTCCGCGACAGTTATGGCCTTGCCGAACTCGNTGCGCGGGTCGTAGGAGAACGGTTTACCGCCAACGCCAAGGATCACGTCACCGACCGCAAGGATGCCATCCGCGGGCGAACCTTTCTCGACCCTGGTAATGTAAATCTGCCGCGCATCNGTGGTNACCAACTGATCGCAGAACATCCAGCCGCGCAACCCGGTGGGGCCGAGGTTCCAGTCGTGCTTNGCGCCTGTGGGAATGGTGTCGCCGTTCGTGAAGTCGGGGATTTTCAATGGTTGTCCCCTACCGGCAGCCAAAGCGGGAACCGGTGCGGTGAAAAAAACCGCGAGGACAAACGAGAGGAGTGTGGTTTTCATCATGGTATTGTGGTTGTTTGACACTGTTCGGTCAGNGTTACAATTGCTTGCCAGAGTTTACCGATCGGCTTCGCCCGGAAGCCATGGATTGATCGAGCAAAGCCNTNAATTCTTTCACGATCTCGGGACGCTCGCAATAGAGGTTTCTCGTTTCGCCAGGGTCGTCCTCCAGATTGTAGAGCTGGCCCAACGCGCCGGGCGCCGTTTCGGGGAGAACGAACGGCTTGAGTTCGGGCTTGTTTTGGTAGCGGTTGCCGCCGGAACCGGTGTGATCGAGGTATTTCCATTGGCCACGCCGGATGGAGAGAGTANGAGCCCCTCCAAAGGCCTGCGTGAGCAAATAAGGGCGGATAGGACCGCTGTTTCTGCCGAGCAACGCAGGGAGCATGTTGAAGCTGTCCTCGGCTGCATTCTCGGGCAGCTCGGCGCCGACAATCGCAGCGACGGTCGCCATAACATCGGTCAGGCTGACAANCTGCGCGGTGGTCGTNCCCGGCTTCACCTTGGCGGGCCACNGGACAAGAAACGGCACGCGATGGCNGCCTTCCCATTGGTCTCGTTTCATGCCGCGCCACGGTCGCGCGCCGTCGTGGCCGTGGNCGGCACGCATGTGGACGACGCTGGTGGTTTCGGGGCCGTTGTCGCTGGTAAAGATGACGAGGGTGTTGTCAGCCACCCCGAGTTTGTCGAGCGTGGCCAGGAGTTCTCCGACGACGTAATCGAGTTCATGAATGAAATCCCCGTGAGGGCCGGCTTTCGTCCTGCCTTTGAACCGGGCCGCAGGGAACGAAGGCAAGTGAACCGCCTGCGCAGCGTGGTAGAGAAAGAACGGTTTGCCGGGCGTGCCACGGACATGCGATTGCAGAAACTCGCAGCTTTTCTTAAGGAAGACAAGGTCAATTTCCTCCATCGGAAAATTTGTGGCGATCAGGCCGGCGCGACAATCGTTGGCGTAGGGATGTTTGGGCAGTTGCCTCTTGTCGATCTTGCCTGCAGGCGGGACCGGCACGCGGTCGTCCTCGATGAACGCGTAGAGCCAGTCGGTGGTGGGACNGCANGCGGTGCCAAAGAACCGGTCGAAGCCGTGGTCCACAGGCCCGCCTTCGATGCGGCGCGAGAAATCCACGCGCTGGACGGCCTCGACGCCGTTTCCACGCACGGGCCGGCCGTCCTTGTCGAAGAACGTCAAGCCGATGTGCCACTTGCCGACGCACGCGGTGGCATAGCCGTTGGCGCGCAGCATCGCCGGCAGGGTAAGCCGACCGGGCGCAATGAGCGACGGGCCGCCCACGCCCTCGAAGACCCTGCCGCCATTCGGCACGCGGAAGGCCATTTGGCCGGTCATCAGGCTGTAGCGCGAGGGCGTGCAAACGGTGGCCGGGCTGTGGGCATCGGTGAACCGCATGCCATCACGAGCAAGGCTGTCAATGTTCGGCGTGCGGACTTTGGCCTGGTCGTTGTAGCAACTCACGTCGCCGTAGCCGAGGTCATCGGCGAGGATGAGCACGATGTTGGGATTCCCCGCCGCGCGGGCAGGAATCGGGGAGAGGGCGAGACGGGCAAGCAGGAGCGCGACAAGTTTTATAGCTGGCAGAACAAGGATGAAGGCCGAGGACAGAAAGCAGTGAAGAGGCATCATGGGGGTTCTTGCTGCTGCTTCAGCCTATTCGAGTCAGGGCTTTCCTGCGCGGCTTCGATCTTTTTCTATCGCTTCGCACACCCCCGTCGCGGCTCTCGGAAGCAATGTTCCTCCTGCGGGTTGACCATTCAACCGCCAGGCCGTGGGTGGTCTGACCCAGCGGCCCGGTTGCAAGGAGTGGAAGGAAGTTTTTCATGGTCATCGGTGTTTTCATCTTGGGCATCTGGTTTTACTGACGCGCAGGCGGCTGGTTCAAACTGGATCTTCGCAATGTGTCTTTTCCCCTTCCTTGAGTTGCATCCGGTAGAGCCGTGCAAAATGCTCAAACTTGCGCGCGTGGTCTCCGCAGAAAAGCAGGTTGTGGTGCCCCTTGACGGCGCACACATCCGCGCAGTTTGTGATCTCGATCTCGACATTGGTGGTGCAGCCGCCCGCCGGGGGCATTTCGTGGGATTTCACCACTTTTCCGGAATAGACATCGAGAGTCGGCTTGCTACCGGCGTAGTAGTGCATCATGGTCACAGGATCGCCCGGTTTCCAGAAAACCTGGATGGCCGTGCAGCCTTCATTCGTATGGCAAAATCGCCGCAACAGATACGGAAGATCCGGGCCGCCGGGACCATATAGTTTGATCGGACACGTGCAGTGCGAGGCGTAATAATGATTGCTTTCGGTTTCGAACGCCGGGTTGTGTTGAAATCCCGGACGGCCGGTCAGCATTTGGCCCAGCATCTGTCCGTGAGCCGCGGCGAGATCATTTTCGCACGCGGCCGGAACCAGTGCGCTGTTGAGGAGCGAGAAGCCCAGGCAGGGTTTGAGCATGCCGCGCCGCAGGCAATTCATCGTCACTCCATCCGCGTTTTCATCGGCCATGAGCTTCCGCAGCGCAAAGTAGGCGCGCATTGCGTTTTCCAGCGATTCACGGGTCACGCGCACCTGCCGGGCCTTGCCGGTGACAGCCTTCAGCACCTTGCGGGCAGCATCACCGACCTCAGTCCTGGCAAACTCCGCCGCGTATCGGGCAAACGGAACCACCTGCGTCGTCACCCCCAAAAACGGGTCGGTGAACTCTCTGGGCTCGCCCTCTGTCACGCTCAAAATCCTGTTTTGGCCGATCAACTTTTTCGTGTTGATCATCCGCATGCCGTATTCGATCGCGTCGAGATTGTCCATGGACTGGATGAAATACAGACCGGGGCGGCGGTACTGGCCGACCGGGCCGTGCTTCACGCCCAATCCAATGTAAAACACGGCCGGAATACGCGCCTTCTCGACCGCCTGGAGTATCGTGTCGGCGTGCGCCAGGGCGAAGTTGTGCAGCAGAACCAGCAGGACCCCGTCCGGACGGTCGGCACTCACGGCCTTGAGAAACTGCTGAGCGCCTTCGGCATTCTCGACGGGCTTCGGTTCGACGAGAATCTTCATTCCCAATTTCTTTCCCATCTCGCCGAGAGCCGCCGTGTATTTCTTCTGGTGTCCCTCCGCGTCATAATCCGTTCCCGGCCAACTCCACCAGCCATTGGGGTCCCCGGCGATCCGCTGCGACGGCGTGTAGATGAATGCCGCCCTCACCACCGCCCCTTGCTTCTTGCGAGCGGGCAGCGGCGCGCTAGCGGCGGCAGCGACAGCGAACTGCATCCATGCCATCGCACCCGTTGCCAGACTGAGGTTGGTTATGAAACTCCGCCGCGTGCAACCGCGCGCGCAGCGACGTTCTGTAAGTCTGTCGAGGTAGTTCATAGGCGTTTTTCAGGTTTGACGTTGGTCCGCCGCGACGTCATCGCGCTGGTGGAAAATATTCTCCGGCTTCGTTTCATACGGGAGCACGCTCACGCCAACGACGGTGTCGGGCCGGGTGTGATTGATGGCCGGCGCGCGGTTGGCTTGCCTCTCCGCCGCGGTGATGGCGCTGACCATTTCCGTGCGCAGGTCGTGGGAAGACGGGTTCATGACAATGGGTGGTCAGGGGCTTTTCTGTTCAGCCAACATCTGAAGGTTCGCCTCGGCGAGAGCTTTGCCCATCAGGGCGAAGGTTCTCGCGCAGCCGAGGTAGGCGGTAGCCGGCGTTGGAGGCGCCGCGTTTCCAGAGCGCGACTTCAGCGGGCGTGATGAGGTCAGCCTCGAACTTCTTAATACT
>JGI24721J26819_10001346_pt1 | contig 27638 bp, 21 predicted proteins | sample YelNatPaOPGAMG01_FD_26819 | JGI IMG/M metagenome (IMG submission 26819) | reverse complement strand
GAAGTACTCACCCCGGAGAGGGAGTAATGCTCATCCAAAGGAAGCGGTAGCGTCCTTGCTCATTTTTAAAAGGCCTGAGCGAGCTTCAAGCTGAAGTTCAATCCTTCCCTGAGAATTTCCCTTTCCCAGTTGTCAATTGCAAATTAGAGGGGTCCTCTTTAATTTGCAACCCCTACTAAATTTTTACAGTATCCAGAGGGCTTCCTTTTCTCTTTCAGACGGGAAAAGGGTTAAGGAGTTGCGCAGGTTGGAAAGACTGGCTAAACCGGATAGAGGAGAGACCACGGAAAGGGACAGAGATTGGTTACCCTGATAAATAAAGGAGAATTCCTATCTATACAAAAGCGTGGTCAATTCTGAGAGCTCAAGGCTTTCCAGAATTTCTTTTGCGGGTTTTCCTGTTCGGGGGTCAATTTTCCTCAATTTGTAGTACTCCTTGAGCAGCTTCTCGTCATCTGGCGCAAGCCCTTGAGTAGGGCCGTGGGGAAGAGGTGTTTTTAGCTTTGCAGGAAGCCTGTCATCCCTGGCCTGAACGCCGAAAAGGTTATCAATTCCCCTCTTTAAGTACCAGATCTTTTCCCCTCTCTCCATCAAGTCTTCCAGGGAGTAATCAAAACCTGTTACCAGGTTAAAAAACCTCACAGCTTGAGTAGCATTGAGAGCTGAACCACCAAATATGCACCAGATGGCGGAGTGATTGAAAAACATGCCAAAGTTCTCGGCTTTCACGGCGAGCTGGGGTTTCAAATCCTCAGAATGCGGGTCTCCGAAATCAGCCAGCTCTGGTATTTCAGGGAAATACATAAAGCCAAAAGACACGGGAAAAACCAGAGAGGAAACGTGACAGGCTCCCCTCACAGCCAGCCCGTATCCCAAAGCAAGCGCAAAGTTGGACCTGGGATCATGCATAGGCGCTTCCAGCCCCTTTATGGTGGTTAAGAAGGCATTAGCCTTCTTTCCAACTTTTCCTGCAAGTCTTTGGCTCCCTAAACTTACAAGTTCCCCAATGCCCCTTTTATAGGCCAGGTCCCTTACAATCTCTAAAACAGCCTCCTTGTTCCCGAACCTCAGGTCTCTGCCCTTGAGAAAATCTTTACCAATCACACCGTTTTCGTACATGTCCATGAGAAAGGCAATTGTGGAACCGGCAGTGATAGTATCGAAACCCATTCTATTGGCGATGCTGTTTACATGGGCGATAAATTCAAGGTCCGGAATCTGGAGCATGGCACCGAATTCGGCAATTGTTTCATATTCAGGACCAGGACCTTTCTCTGTCCGGAATGGTCCACCCTTTACTTCAACCACCCTCTTGCAGGCTACAGGGCAGGCGTAGCACGTCTCAATCCCTACAAGGATTTTCTCTTTGTAATAAGCAGGCCCCAGAAGCTCCCCCTCAGGCCAATCTCCAACGCTCCAGTTCCTCAGGGGAAGGTCCCCCATCTGCAAGCTCAGATCGAAAGAAGAATTGCTCCCTGCATCCTTCAGGGCAGCCATTAAGGGGTTCTCCCTGTAATTTTGGAGAATCTCTTTTAAAAAAGAACTGTATTCATCCTTTCTGGCAATCTCCACAGATTCTGAACCCTTTGCCACGACGGCCTTGAGGAGCTTGCTACCGAAAACAGCACCCATACCGGTTCTTCCCGCAAGATGACCCTTTCTGTGGACAATGGAAGCAAATGGAACAAGGTTTTCCCCGGCAGGTCCAATGACTATAACTTCGCTGTCCTTTCCGTTTTCTTCTTTTAAAGCCTCCTCTGATTCATAAGTATCCAACCCCCATAATTTTGAGGCATCCCTGATCTCCATAGAATCGGGAGAGACAAAAAGATAAACTGGCTTTTCGCTTTTCCCGGTAATGACTAAACCGTCCAGGCCGGCAAACTTGAGTTTAGCGGCGAAGAAACCACCACAGTTAGATTCCCCCCAAATCCCTGTGAGGGGAGAAAGCGAAGAAATGGTAAATCTGGATACAGCTGGTGTAGGCGTGCCAGCCATTGGCCCTGTCATTATAATCAGCGGATTTTCCTCGGAAAAGGCTTCCAGCCCTTCTTTATAGTGCTCTAAAAAAATTTTAGCGGCAACTCCTGATCCTCCCAAGTATTCCCGGTAGAGAGACTCAGGAATTTCCCTTATGATTAACTTTTTACTGGAAAGATCCACGTAGAGAATTTTTCCTTTATAGCCAAACATCAATCTACCTCAATTAAATCCTCTCTTCCGATCTCCTTCAGATAATCCCTATACATCTGATAGGTGGGCTGGAGCACGGGTATGAAAGACAGGACTCGGGGGACAGACCCCTTCACTACCATGAGTTTTCTGGTTATGGCCATCGTGAGGTTAAGCTTTCCAAGCCAGAATTTATGAGCAGTATCTGCTTTCATATCCATGTCAACCTCGGGCTTCTTCTCCCGGTCGTTGTAAGTTACAAAGATATTTTCTCCGTCGGTCATGTCCAGAGTAATAGAAAGTTCGGGCTCAGAGTAGTTAAAACGAATGAGAATTTTGGATCTGGCAAAATTTTTAGCGAATTCCTTGTCGAGAGTTGCTTTTTCAAAAAAACCGCCTAAAACTTGCTTTAATTCCCCAGCATCCTTGAAAAACATAACAGCCTCCTTTTCAATACGCTTTATTCAAAATTTCAATTACACCCTCGAGGGTTTCCTCCCTTGGATTATAAACAGAAGTGCCATCTTGCAGGGTTTTCTCCGCAATCAGGGTAAAGTTCTCCTGGGTTACGCCCACCTCCTTCAGTCTCAAGGGCAGCCCGGAAACTCTGGCAACCTTCTCTTCAAAATCCCTGACCTTTTCAATGGCCAGTCTCCCGTTTTCTTCTTCTGAAAGCCCTTGACGGTAGACGTTCAAAACTTTGGCCAGCTCCGCAAATTTCTCAATCCGGGAGGGCAGATTAAATTCCATTCCATAGGGGAGAACAATGGCATTAGCTATGCCATGAGGAACTCTGTGAACTGCTCCCAGCGCATGGGCAATGCCATGGACTATACCGCATTCGGAGTGAGAGAAAGCCACCCCTGCCAATGTGGCTCCCACAGCCATCCAACTTCTCTCTGTTAAATTGTCTCCCTCAATGCATGCCGGGATTAAATGAGAAATGACGATGGAGATAGCTTCTCTGGCAAACATATCGGAGAAAGGTGTGGCGTCCACATCTATGAAGGCTTCCACAGCATGGGTGAGGGCGTCGAGTCCAGTAAAGGCAGTGATTTTGGGAGGAAGGCTTTTAGTCATTTGCGGATCAAGGACAGCCAAGTTGGGAATGAGAAATCTATCAACAAATTCGAGTTTGGTCCGGGTTTCTTCATCATAAATGACTGCGGCATTGGTCACCTCAGAACCGGTACCGGCAGTCGTAGGGACCGCGATCAGGGGAAAAAGGGGTCCCGTAAGTACGTTCGCTCCAGAATAGTCTTTTACCAGGTCTCCTCCATATTTAGCCAAGATATTGGCACATTTGGCCGAATCTATGACGCTTCCCCCACCAATGGCCAGAAAGGAGTCAGCCTTAGCCCGGTGAAACAGCTCAGAAATTTTACTCACGACCTGGGTTGAGGAGTCTTGAGGTACTTCCGCGAAGATCCCCCTTGCCTTGAGGCCATTGGCTTCTAAACCCTTCATCAGGTAATCCACTAAGCCCAGGCCCACTATGGTTTTATCGGTTACGATGAAGGGCTCGCGGACCTGAAGTTCGCTCAGCTCAAGGGAAAAATCCTTAGCTATTCCTTTCCCGAAGATAATCTTCGTGGGAAGGTAAAAGGTGGCAAATTCTGGTAACTGCACAGTTCTCTTCCTTTAAATTTGTACAATTCCCTCTTCTAAATGCTCGTTCCTATTAAGAAACCTGCTTTCACGGCCTCAAAAATTCTGGCCGGAGAGGAGGAATCCCCAATATTATAGATTTTCTCGGCCACCCTGTTCCTGAGACACTCATAATAAAGTTCATTTTTAGGCTTGAGGCCCACAGCTAAAACGATCAGGTCTGCTTTCAATTCCAGGGTCTCCTCCCTGGGTTCAATCTGCTTCAAAAAGGGGTTTTTAACGTTTTCCGGAAGCAGGGGCTTCCAGACCTCGTAAGGATTGGGAACATTCCGAGAAGTATTCCGGGAAACTCTGACAAACCCTTCCTGAACGCTCACCAACCTGGTGAGGTTCATGAGCCTGACACCTTTCCTTTCCAGATAGTGAATTATGTGCCCGCGATTGGCTGTGCACACTCCCTTCATGAAATAAGGCAAAATTTCAATTACAGTCACCTTTTTATCCAGCTCATAAGCCAGAAAATAGGCGGTTTCACAACCAACGGCACCCCCGCCCACGATGAGGATCTCTTCATGGTCCTTTGCGATTTCAGGATTGTTCAGCAAATCCACGGCCTGGATCACGTGGGGAGAATTAATGCCTTCCGCCTCAATGATCCGGGGGACTCCACCTGTGGCTGTAATCACAACATCAAAGGCCAGGTCCTTGAGCTTGGAGAGATCGACTTCCGCGTTTTTGAACACTTCCAGGGAGAAATCTTTGGAAGTCGATTCAACCAGGTTTTCAAGGTACTCCAGGTAATTTAGCAAGTCCAGTTTTATTCTGGGCCTGGAACCGGGGACCAGCATTCCTCCAATCCTGTGCTCCTTCTCAAAGAGAGTCACATGGTGGCCCCTCTGGGCTAAGGTCGTGGCCGCCAAAATCCCAGCGGGACCTGCACCCACCACCGCGATCCTCCGGGGAAGGGAAACATGGCGCACGACCTGGGGATAGATATCTTCGTTGCCGGTGCGAGGATTTACGGAACACTGGGGATGCCCACCTTCCACGAATTCGTTGATGCAGCCTTCCTGATCCCCTATGCAGGGAATAATCTCGGCCACTTTTCCGGCATAGGTTTTATTGGGCCAATCAGGGTCGGCCAGGAGAGGACGGGCGAGCATGACCATGTCGCAAAACCCTTCTTGCAATGCTCTCTCCGCCAGGTCGGGATAACCCAGCTTGCCCACCGCCACCACTAACACATCACTCCCCTGATTGGTCTTAATATCCTTTTCCCGAAAATAATCCCTAGCTATTTTGGCCGCTTTCAGGAAGCATCCTGGTGGCATGGAAGTGGGTGGATGGGGAAGCCACCAGTTGTCATAGCTCCCCAGATCCACATCGAATATGTCCACACCGGCCCTAACCAGGTTGGCCATATATTGAAGCGTTTGCTCCACTGTGCGCCCGTTGCGGAATTTTCTCAGGGATGGGACCTTGTCCATCTTTTCCCCGTAAGTCTCCTCAAGAGCCAGGGAGAGGTCAATTCTGTACATCAAGGGATAATCTGGGCCTACCCTTTTCCTGATCTCCTTCACAATCTCTATTCCAAATGCCTGATATTCCTTAAATTTTCCCCAGGCTCTTCTATTGAATGCGGGATTGGTGAGCTGTTCCAAGAGATAGCCCTCGTGGCCATGCAGATACACCCCGTCTATCAGAAGGGCCTTAGCGTCTGCCGCGGCCTGGCCTGCATTCTTAATGATCTTCCAAAGAGCTCTATCGGAAAGGGGCCTGCAGGGGATTTCAGGGATGTAGAAATTGGGGTTCCAGGAAGCGGATACAGGCAGGCGGAATTTTTTCACAAGGCACTCCGGGGATCCCACCCGTCCNAGACCAGGGGTCAATTGAATAAAGATTTTAGCACCATAGGCATGGACGGCTTCCTGGATATCCTTCCATCCGGAAAATACCGTCCTGGATTTATCAATGCGGGGGAAATAGCTCCTGTCACCCGGTTCGGTGACCGCAGGGTCGATATAATGGCTCACCGGGATCAGGCCCGTGGTGATAAGCCCAACTCCGCCTTTGGCCCTTTCCTGGAAGTAGGCGATCATTTTGGCGCTGGGGCGGCCCATCTCTTCAGCCATGGAAATATTTCCCATGGGGCCCATCACCAGCCTGTTCTTGACAGTGAGGGAGTTAATCTTGATGGGGGAAAANAGTTTCTCGTAGGGATAGAGCTTTTGGCTCATCTTTCCAGATTCAAGGAGGGAATCTTCCAGGAACCAATCACCGTAATGATCCACAAGGCTTTTTATTTCTTCTTGATAATGCTCCACTTTGGCCTCCAAATACGCAGCCTCAGGTGAATTCTAACTNAAAATCAAAAAAGATTCACTCAAAGTTGGATTCCGGGAAAATCTCCTGGCTTAACCTTTCAATTTCCCTGATCACGGCCTTTAAAGGGATTCCCTCTCTTTGAGCGATCCTCTTACAATCCTCGTATTCAGGGGTGATCTGGACCATTTCCTGGTATCGGGATACCTTCACTCTCACCTTTCCCCAGGGGCTCTCGATCTCCTGAATTTCCCTTTTCGCCATCCTTTTTTCCACCTGATAAGTCCTCACTCCAATAGAGGTGCTCTCCCGGAATATGACGTCTATGATCTCCCTTTCCCGCTCTGGCCTGGCCAGCACTGAGAGTAAAATCCCCGGTCGGGATTTTTTCATAATGATGGGGGTCATGGTGACATCCAGAGCGCCCTTTTGAAAGAGCTTCTCCTGAAGATACTCATAGACCTGGGGGTTCATGTCATCGATATTGGCTTCTACCACCACGTTTTTATCTTCCTCAAATTCAAAGCAGGTCTCCCCCAGGAATACCCGCAGCCAGTTCAAAGGCCCATAATCGTGCTTTCCAACCCCGTACCCCACTTTTTCGATTTTCAGGAGGGGAAGAGGGCCGAAATCCTTAGCCAGAGTGGAAACGATCACGGCTCCGGTGGGCGTGACCAGCTCTCCCTTGACCCCCTGGGAATAGACCGGGATGCCCTTTAAGAGTTCTAAAGTGGCAGGGGCAGGAACTGGAATAGTTCCATGGGAAAACTCAATGAAGCCCTCTCCCAGGGGCAGGGGGGAAGAATAGACCAGGTCGATTTTTAAAAGCTCGAGCGCTATGGCCGTGCCCACAATGTCGATGATGGTATCAATAGCCCCTATCTCGTGAAAATGCACCTCGCTCAGGGGAATCCCGTGAACTCTGGACTCCGCTTCCCCCAATTTTAAAAACATCTTTTGAGATAATTGCTTCACGCTTGGGGGAAGCGAGCTTCTCTCCAGAATCTCTAATATCCGGGAAAGGTTCCTGTGCGTGGTGGAGTCATGGGAAATAACCTCTACATCGGTCCCTTCCAGGATCCCCTTTCTCCTTTTTGTTGTCCTCACTTCAAATTTGTCCAGAGAAAGTTTATCCAGTTCCTTTTTCCAGGTTTCAACGTCTATTCCCAAATCTAAAAGGGCGCCCAATGCCATGTCTCCGGAAATACCGGAGAAACAGTCAAAATACAATATCCTCATCGTTTTCCCTCCACCATCAGGTTGATCATGCTGGCAATGTATCCAGCTCCAAAACCGTTATCAATGTTGACAACCGCAATTCCGGGAACGCAGGTGTTCAACATGGTCAGTAGAGAAGAGAGGCCGGAGAAGTGAGCTCCATACCCAACGCTGGTGGGAACCGCGATAATGGGTTTACTGGTAAGGCCTCCAATTACGCTGGGCAAGGCCCCCTCCATCCCTGCAATGGCGATGATGACGTTGCTGGAATTCAGGGTTTCCAGGTTGTCCAAAACCCTGTGGAGCCCTGCAACCCCCACATCGTAGACCTTTTCCGCATAGCTTCCCAAAATGCGAGCGGTCTCGTAGGCCTCTTCGGCCACAGGCAGATCCGAGGTCCCGGCGCAAGCTATGGCTATTTTCCCTCTCAGTTCCAGAGGTTCCTTTAGAACGGAGATGGTCCTCGCAATGGGGTTATACTGGGCCTCCTGAAACTTTTCCCTGATTAGGGTAAAGACCTCAGGCTCTGCTTTGGTAATCAGGAGCCTGGAGCTCATGGACAGAATGCGGTCTGCGATGCTCGCAATCTGCTCTGGGGTCTTTCCTTTACCAAAAATCACCTCGGAGAACCCCCGGGTTAAGCTTCTTTGATGGTCGACCTTGGCAAAATTTATGTCCTCGTAAGGCAAATACTTTAACCTTTCCAGCGCCTCCTCAATATTTAATTCCCCTCTTTGAACCTTTTCCAAGATTTGTCTAATTTTCTCCATGTTCATCCTCCGAAAGAACCTGGTTTAGGCTTCCCGTGCGATATCCTTCCAGGTCCAAGACCACGTAGGTGTAACCCAGCTCGTGGAATTTCTGGATGGTCCTCTCCCGAATGGAGGGATCCGAGAACAATTCCAGTCTGTTCCTCTCAACTTCAATTCTGACAATCTCCCCGTGGTGTCTGGCCCGGAACTGTTTGAAACCCAATTCCCGCAAAAACTCCTCCCCCTCCTCGATCCTTTTGATCAAATCCAGGGAAATTCTAAAGCCGTAGGGAATCCTGCTTGCCAGACAGGAAAAGGAGGGCTTATCGGCGTTGGGAAGTCCCAGTTCACGAGCAAGCTGGCGAATTTCCCCTTTGCTTAATCCCACTTCTATCAAAGGGCTCCTGATGGCAAGCTCCTGGAGTGCAGTCCTTCCCGGGCGGTAATCGGAAAGATCGTCCAGGTTGCTCCCCTCGATCACTGCCTCCACCTGATGGGCCCGGGCAAATTGGAGGATCTGAAAAAAACTTCTCCTTTTACAGATGTAACAGCGGTTTTTCCCGTTGCTTAAAAATTCCTCATCGGAAATGGCGGGGTTTTCCATCTCGATTAAGCGCTTGACCCCCAATTCTCGGGCTATTTTCTTAGCCTCTTCCATCTCCCTCTGGGGATAGAGAGGGGAAACGAGGAGAACTGCCCAGAGATTGTCCCCTAAAACATCAAGGGCAACTTTAAGGAGGAAGGTGCTGTCCACGCCCCCGGAAAAAGCCACCACTGCCCTGCCCATCTGGGAGAGAAGCCCTTGAAGCTCTCTTAGTTTTTCCTCAGTCTTTGAAATTTCCAAAATTGGGCCTTTTTTGGCGTACTTTTAATTCCTTAAATATTTTCTGGGAAGTGGACGTCACTGACAAACCACCAAGACCAGTGCAGCGCAATTCCGGAGGTAACATCCTTCCAATTTGATCCATGGCTGTTAGTGTTTCATCCAGNGGAATAACTTTGTCATAACCCGCTAAGGCCATATTAGCGGAGGCTATGGCGTTAACGCCTGCCATTATATTCCTGCCCAAGCAGGGCCACTCCACCCGATCCGCCACAGGATCGCAAACTAAACCCAGTATATTTTGCAGGGCGATAGAGGCGGCATTCACGCCTTGCTCCGCACTCCCTCCAGCCAGCTGCACCAGACCAGCTGCGGCCATACCTGAGGCAGCACCACATTCAAGCTGGCAGCCACCCACTTCCGCAGCAAAACCGCTTTTTTCCGCAATAAATACCCCTATCATCCCTGCGGCTAACATGGCCTTCACTGCCTCATCAAGGTTTAACCCCATCACTTCAGCCGCACCCAGGATGGTACCGGGTAAGACGCCACACGCTCCCGCAGTGGGTGCGGCCACGATCACACCCATGGAGCTTTTCACCTCCATCATAGAAGTAGTATAGGATATGACTTTGTTTACGACATCACCCGGAATTAATTTGTTCTTGTTTTTCTCGATCAGATAAGCCTGCGGTCCGAGGATCCTGTCTTCGTAAGAAGTACCTTCAAGCCCCGCTTCCAGGGAGAATTTCATCAAAACCACGATCTCCCTCATCCTCTGGAAGACGCTCTCTGGAGAAATATCGCCTCTGAAGCCTTCGTACATTTGAGCCAGCTCCCAGAGTTCTAAATTCTTTTCTGAGGCGACCTTCAGCATCTCCCTGGCGCTCCTAAAGGGCACGGCACAACCTTTTCTGGACAAAATAGGAAGGATAGGAGGGAGCTCTAAAACTTTCGTGACCTTTCCAACACTGGCTATGGACTCCAGCAGCCTGGAGGGCAATTTATAGGTGGTCTTAACATCGATCAGGCCATGAAGGTGATCCCATGAGCAATCGCAGAAATCAAAATCCCCTATCAATGTCTTGAGGTCCTCTGCCATTTGTTTCAGTTCCAGCTGGTCTAAATCGTTCACAAAAATTAGCGTTTCGTAAAAATCGCCAGCAATGCTGACTTTCAATCCCTCAATTTCTTGAATCTCGATCATGCCGCCCCCAACTGAAATGGCAGTGAGGCTTATTCTCTCTTTCTGGTCGCTGAAGATAGTTATCCTGTAAGTATTGGGGTGAGAGGCAGGGTAATCCACAACTCTGAAGGTGACATTAATCCCTTGATTTAAGGCTAAGTCAAGGGAAGCTGGCAAACGGACATCGGCGGGATTTAAGCCCAAAAGCCCTCCTACCAGGCCTATATCTGAACCCTGGTCATGATAGGTAGTTGCCAGAGAGCCTCTGGGATCAAATTCCACAATTACATCTTTGAGCCTTCCCTTAACCATTTCCCTGGCCAAGGTGCCAATTCGATTAGCTGCAGCTACATGGGAACTGGAGGGTCCAATCATGACGGGACCGATTACGTCATTAAAAATACTGGCCGGCTGTTTAATCAATTGTTTTACCTCCTCTTTGGAACCTGGAGCCCGGCCTTTCCTCTGTCCGGGAAGCCTCTCGGATGGCCTGGGCTGCAGAGCGCAAGGGCTTAAACTGGAATGCCTTTCCAGGTCTGAGTTCAGTTATAATAATAGCGACTTTAAAAATTGAGGTGAATATTAAAAGAGGAGAAGCACGATGCGCGTGGGCGTAAAAGTCTTTGCTACTTTGACCCGACATTTCCCCAATCTCCCTTTGGGATCAGCCTTAAACGTGGAGCTGGAGGAAGGGGCCACGCTGGAGGAGCTTTTGAAAAAAATTGGAATTTCCCCCTCAGAAGTAACCCTGGCTTTGAGAAACGGAAAGGCCTGTCAAATCTCCCAAACGCTGGAGGAAGGAGACATCCTCAGCCTGTTTCCCCCAATCGGGGGAGGCTAAAGTAAATTTTCTCCTAAGCCTCATCAGTACTGAACTTCAAGCTTCACTTTACATTGACAAGCCCCAAAGGCAGGTCTAAGATGAATTCATCCTGCCAATAGTGGAGGTGTGATGTGCAAAAACTAATACGTTTTGAACCATCCAAATGCATTGCCTGTAAGATGTGTGAGTTAGCCTGTTCCTTCAAGCATTTTTCTGAATTTGCCCCCTCGAAAGCAAGGATTGTGAACGAGGCCTTTCTGGAAGAAGCAGCCTACATTACTGTTACCTGCCTNCAGTGCGAGGATCCCTGGTGCATGAAAGCCTGCCCCACCGGAGCAATTACCAAAAATCCTCTGACTGGACTGGTGACAATTAATGAGGACAAGTGCGTTGGTTGCCGAGCATGTGTGGCGGCTTGCCCCTTTGGCATGATTAAATTTGCTGACTGGAAGGGGAAAGCAGACAAGTGCGACCTTTGCTACCCAGATTTTCCTGAATGTGTGGCCTTTTGTCCCACTGGTGCTCTGACTTATTCCGAAGAGGATGTTCCCCTCCGGGGAAAGGTGAAGAAGTTCGTCCAAGCAGTGAAAGCAGGAGAATTGGAGGTGTAAAATGATCGGGGGATGGATTGGAAAAATTCTCAGGATTAACCTCACTGAGGGCTCGATAAAAGTTGAAGATCTGAATTACGAACTGGCGGAAAAATTTCTCGGTGGCCGNGGGCTGGCCACTAAATACATTTACAATGAAGTTGATCCCAATATCGATCCACTTTCTCCGGAGAANAAGTTGATCTTCGCTACTGGCCCCTTAACTGGCACTTATGGGGCAGCCAATGGCAGATACATGGTGGTTACAAAAGCCCCGCTCACGGGGACAATCGGTTCTTCCAATTCCGGAGGCTATTTTGGTCCAGAATTGAAGTTTGCCGGCTATGACATGCTGATCGTGGAAGGAAAAGCGGAAAAGCCGGTTTACATTTCTATTTACAACGATAAGGTGGAGATCAAAGATGCTTCTCATCTTTGGGGAAAAACCACCCATGAAACTGTGGATGCCCTGAAAGCTGAATTTCACGAGGATGCAAAAATTGCCTGCATCGGCCCCGCAGGAGAAAGACTTTCCTTCCTGGCCAACGTGATAAACGATAAGCACCGCGCNGCCGGAAGAAGTGGTGTAGGCGCAGTGATGGGCTCAAAGAACCTGAAAGCGGTGGCCGTGAGAGGCACTAAAGGAGTNAAAATCAGTGATCCTCAGGCTTTTCGCAACATAGCTCTTAAGGCCACAGAAAAGATCAAGGCCAATGCTGTGACCTCAGGAGGCCTTCCTGCTTATGGCACAGCGGTTCTGGTGAACATCATCAATGAGAACGGGCTCTTTCCCACAAAAAATTTCCTTCTGGACTACTTCGATCAAGCTGTGGAGATTTCTGGGGAGAACCTGGCTAAGACCATTCTCAAGCGCAATAAAGGCTGCTTCGGTTGCACAATTGGGTGCGGNAGAGTCATCCAGATCGGAGTGGACGGAGAACTCAGAATCGTGGAAGGACCAGAATATGAGTCCATCTGGGCTCTGGGTGCAGATTGTGGCGTTAGCGATCTCAAAGCTGTAGCCCGCGCTAATTACTTGTGTGACCTCTATGGCATGGATCCAATTTCCTTAGGGGGTACCATAGCCTGCGCTATGGAGCTNTACGAGAAGGGAATCATTCCTCAAAAGGACGTGGAAATTCCCTTGCAGTTCGGGGATGGTGAAGCCTTAGTAAAGATGGCGGAAAAGGCCGGAAAGAGAGAGGGCTTTGGGGACAAGTTAGCTTTAGGCTCTTACCGCCTGTCCCAGCTTTACAACGCTTCAGAATATTCCATGACCGTTAAAAGGCAGGAGTTCCCGGCTTACGATGGTAGAGTAGCACAGGGAATGGCCCTGAACTACGCCACGAGCAACAGGGGAGCCTGCCACGTGAGAGGATACATGATCTCTCCAGAAATACTGGGGATTCCTATGAAAATGGAGCCCACGAGTGTGGAGGGAAAGGCCCAATGGACCAAGATTTTCCAGGATTTGACCGCGGTTGTGGATTCTGTAGGCATGTGCCTTTTCCTGACCTTCGCCATCGGCGCTGAGGAAATCAGCGAATTCTTCAATGCTGCCACAGGAAAAAGGACCACAGCAGATGAGCTGATGCGCACTGGAGAGCGTATCTGGAACCTGGAGCGCCTTTTCAACTTGAAAGCCGGGATCGATCCTTCTCAAGATACCTTGCCCAGACGACTTTTAGAGGAGCCGGTGGCTAACGGGCCGAATAAGGGTTCTTTAGCCAAGCTCTCCATCCTCCTTCCTGAGTACTACAAGGAGAGAGGCTGGGAAAATGGAATCCCAACAGAGGAAAAGCTGAAAGAGCTGGGTCTGGTTTAAATTATGTACTTTGATATAGTGATTGTGGGAAACAGCGCTGCAGGGCTCTCCGCTGTTAATACACTGAGACGTTATAATCAATATTCCAGCATTGCCCTCTTTGACCGCGAGGATTGCCCGGCTTATTCCCGGGTTTCCCTGCCCTACTATATTGTGGGTAAAGCCTCACGTGACAAATTGTTCATTGTGGACCCCGCCTTCTACGAACGTATGGGAGTCAATGCCTTTTTAGGACAAGAGGTTGCAGAAATTAACCCCTTAAAAAAGGAAATCCGCACTCTGCAGGGATTAAAATGCTCCTATGGCAAACTCTTTCTGGGAATTGGGGGTGAATCCAAAAAAACCGGATTAGAACAAGAAAAAGCAGAAAGGCTTCGACATTTGAAAGACGGGGATGCCATTCATTCGGGGATTGCGGAGGCTAAAAGCGTGACTGGTCTGGGAGCCGGTTTAGTCACGGTTCCCCTTCTTTCCCACCTCAAGGAGGAAATGGAAAAGAACCTGGTGATCTCCTCCGACCGCATCCTCTCCAGGGTGGTGGAAAGGGAAGCCTCTTTCCTTTTAGAGGAGGAAATGGCCAAAAAGGGCGTGCGCCTCTTTAAGAAAGATGACGTGACGAAAATTACAGCTAATGGAAAATTGACGTTGCATTTGAAGTCAGGGAACACCATTCTCACGGATTTTCTGATAATCGGCAAGGGAGTGGAACCCAATATCGAATTAGCTCAAAAAGCTGGGATTGAGGTCGATCAAGGAATAATCGTGGACGGAAAAATGAGAACCAGCGCAGAGGACGTATACGCTGGAGGGGACTGTGCCCAGGGAAAGGACTTCATCACGGGAAAGCCCGTGATCCAGGGAAACTGGTTTACCGCTGTTGAACAGGGAGAAGCTGCGGCCAAAAGCATGTTGGGGCTGGACTTCCAGTACGAAGGGAGCCTGAAGCACAACATTACCTACATTTTTGGCAAAGAAGTAGCAGTAGTGGGATACAACCGGGAGGATGCTCCTTTTAGCTACAGCTACTACAATTCCAAAACTGGGCTTTACCGTTGTGTATTTCTGGACGAAAAAGAGAGGCTAATCGGTGCTACTCTAATTGGAGAAACTGACGAAAGCGGGATTTACTACTATCTGGTGAAGACCAGAGCGAAAATCCCAGGAGGAAGGCTGAACCGCACCCTGAACTACGCTAAGATCCTAAGGGCTCTTGACTTCAAATAGAAAGAAAGTGCAAAAACGTTCCGGGCACTCCCAGATGAAGGGGAAGGGGAATAAAGCTGGGAGTGCCTTTCTGTATATCAACCGGCTTCAGCCACAGGATTCCGGAGGCCCGAAAGCATTTCGGTAAAGTCAGTTTCGTTCTGGAAAGCGNTTTAAAGCAGAAACATCTACCGGAAAAGGNAAGGAAACTGAAAAGGCCAACCAGGGACTGGCTCTGCGGCTNTGGTTCTGGCTGTCCCAGGAAAAAAGAAAGCTGGCGCNATGAGAAAAAAGGCAGGGAGGAGGAAAGCAAAGAAGAATCAGGCTTGAAGTCCCCATAAGGATAGCCAGCAATCAAGCTCTTCTGCATTAAATCAATGATTTGCCTCTCCCTAATGACCGGGAGCGAAAGCAAGAAATTAAGAGAAGCTATTTCAAATAGACGATGGTCACACCCTGGCCACCTTCTGTAGCTTCCCCTGTACGGAAGCGAAGGACAGAAGGGTGATTGCGCAGGTAATTGTGAATAGCCTGTCTCAGGGCGCCTGTTCCCCTCCCGTGAAGGATGTAGACAAAGGGGAAATTGGCTAAAACGGCGTCGTCCAGGTACTTGTCCAGGACCTGGAGGGCGTCCTCCACCCTGGCACCATGTAGGTCTATCTTCCAGGAAATATCCTTTTTTAAAGAGATGGTTGGCCTCTCCGGGATTTCCCTTTCCTTCAAAACCTCTGGAGTCTCTTTGGCTTCCAGGCGTTCAATTTCCCTTTCTTCCACGCTTGCTCGCATAGAACCGACCTGAACCCTGGCTTTCCTTTTTTCCAGGTCAATCTCCACAATTATCCCCTGGGCTTTAAAGCGGGGAATCCAGACCAGATCGCCGACGTGCAGATCATCTAAAGAGATGGGAAGACCTCGCTTCTCTGCAAGCTGGACGTGCTCATCTATCTGGGATTTAGCCTCCTCCACTTCCTTTTTAAGGGCTTCGGTGCGCACTGAGACTTTGGGCTCCTGTCTGAGCTTCTCCAAGAGCTCCTCCATCTGGGATCGAGTGTCATTGATCACCTTCTGCGCCTCCTCATAGGCATTGCGCAGTATCTCCTTCTTCTTTTTCTTGATTTCCTCGCTCTGCTTTTGATATTCCTGGCGAAGCTTCCAGGCTTCTTCCTTCAACTTCTCGGCTTGAGCCTTTTCCTCTTCCAGCTTTTGCCTCTCGTCCTCCAGGCGGGCGATCAGCTGATCCAGCTTTTCCCTCTCCACTGTGAGGTGCTTTTGGGCATCAGTTAGCACCTGGGAGAGAAGGCCCAGCCTTTTAGCAATCTGGAAAGCGTGGCTGCTCCCAGGGATTCCCAGGCGCATGCGGTAAGTAGGAGCAAGAGTATTCAGGTCAAATTCCATGGAAGCGTTCCTGGCATCCCGATGCAAGTAGGCAAAGGACACAAGTTCCGTGTGGTGTGTGGAAGCAATAGTGGGAATGCGGTTCTCATGCAGATATTCCAAAATAGCGGAGCCCAGAGCCGCACCTTCCCTTGGATCGGTGCCCGAGCCCAACTCGTCTAAAAGCACCAGAGATTGAGGAGTAGCCTCTTTCAGAATTTTCACAATTTGCGCCATGTGCGCACTGAAAGTGGAAAGGGATTGTTGAAGGGACTGTTCGTCCCCAATATCAGCAAAGACGTTCTGAAAGATGCCAATTGAGGATTGGGCAGAAGCAGGAATGTGCAACCCAGCCTGGGCCATCAAAACCAGCAAACCTGCGGTCTTCAGACTGACAGTTTTCCCTCCAGTGTTGGGGCCTGTAATCACCAAAGTATGGAAGCCCCTCCCGATCTGGATATCTATGGGCACAACCTCCCCCTTCAGCAGGGGATGCCTGGCGTTTACCAGATCCAAATAAGCCCCATCCTCTATTTTGGGCATGTTGGCCTTCATGAAGTCGGAAAGACGCGCTTTGGCGAAGATAAAATCTAAACGGGCCAGAGCCTGGATAAAGCGCAGGAATTCCCCCGACACCTCACCCACCTTTTGGGAAAGGGCCATAAGGATGCGTTCCTCTTCGTCCCGGATTTTCATCTGGGCCTCACGGAGCTCGTTATTGATGTTAACCGTATCTAAGGGTTCGAGGAAAACTGTTTGACCGGATGAGGAGCGGTCGTGAACCACTCCAGGCAGTTGGGCTTTGAATTCCGCTTTTACCGGAACAACGAAGCGCTCGTCCCTGACAGTTATTATTGGCTCCTGAAGGTATTTTTTCACAGTAGGAGATTCAATCAGGCTCTGGAGCTTTTCTTTCAGGCGGCTTTCAATCAATCGAGCTTGTTTTCTCAGACGCAGAAGATCATAGGAAGCAGAATCCAGAATTTCCCCAGAAGGGGAAATAGACTTTTCGATTTCTTTTTCCAGGCCTGGAGGGAGATGAAACTCCTTGGCCAGAGAAGTAATAAGAGGAAAGGATTTGGATTCCAAAACCTTGCTTTTTATCTGCCTCATTGTTCCCAGAAATTCTTTAACCTGGTAAAGCTCATAGGGAGTGAGCATCCCCCCAATTTTTGCCCTGTTTAAAATAGGCCTAATATCTACGTCTGGACCCCAGGGAATCTCGCCATAGCGCCCTAACCATTCCACTCCCTCGGAAGTTTCCTCCTGAGCCTTTCTGATTTCATCCAGGTCATTGAGAGGAGTAAGCTTCTCTGCCAGTTCCCTGCCATAAATCGTCCTGGTTTGCTCCACCAGTTGCTCAACGATGGCGAAGAAATCCAAAACCCTCAGTGCATGTGCATCCATCTTTTCACCTGGAAAGGTATTCACTTCCCACTTCAAAGAAGCGCCAGGGCTTTTCCTTCCATTCTCCAGCGTAGTGCACCCCGATCCTCTTTCCCTGGCCGATCCTTTCAACCTTTTTCCCTTCCTCAATCCAGAGATCGCTAAAGCAGAGGTCCCAGCCGTTCATTTCTCCTGTGATCTGAAGGGCCTGGGTAAGCTTCCCTGGACCATTGGCTACTTCCCTGAGAGACTGGACCCTTCTCCGCTCCAGCATAAGGGGAACTCCCTCATAGGGTTCCAGAGCCCTAATCAAAACTGCTGCCGGATAACCTTCCCTTTCTGTAACCACATTAAAACAATAATACATTCCATAGATGAGATAAATATAGGCAAATCCAGGTGGGCCAAACATCAAGGACGTCCTTTTAGTCAGACCCCTGGAAGCGTGGGAAGCCCGATCCTCGGGCCCTACGTAGGCTTCTGTTTCCACAATGAAACCGGAAAGAAAAATCCCTCCTACCCTGTGCACCAGGAGCTTACCAATTAAGTTCTGGGCTACTTCCAAGGTATCTTGCAGGTAAAAGGAACGGGGAAGGGGGATTCTTAAGCTCAACCCTTTCTCAGCTCGGCTTTCAGCTGGGAAGCCAATTCCTCCTCCAACTTCTTCATGAACTGATTCACTTCCCCTTCCAGGAGGGTCCTCTGGGGATGACGGAAGATCAGGCTAAAAGCCAAACTCTTCTTACCCGGCGGGATGTTGGGTCCTTTATAAAAATCGAAGAACTCCACCTTCTCCAGAAATTCCCCACTGGCCTTCTTGATCAAATCTTCCAGGCAAACATAAGGGACTCCTTCGTCCAAAATAACGGCGATGTCCCTGCGCACGGAAGGAAAACGGGGATAAGGCTGAAAAGTAGGCCTATCTGGTTTTTTAAGGAAGGGCTCAAGGAGAATTTCCGCTACCAGAAGACGCTCCTTCAAATCCCAGAGCTGAAGGACCTGAGGAGCAACTTCCCCCATGATTCCCACCATTTTCCCCCAGAGAAGGAGAGCTGCCTGACGTCCCGGATGCAAGGAGGGACAATCATGGGAAATGAATTTTAAGGGAAACTCCTGGAAGGCGTTTTGGATCAGACCCTTCAAGGAGAAGAAATCCAGATCCTCCTCTTCTCCCCTCCAGTTTTTGAGTTTCTTTAGAGGAAGAACTATACCTATCTCCCGGATTTCTTCTGGAAGCTCGTTGTTCCCTCTGCTCAGGTACACCTTCCCCAACTCAAAAAAACCCAAGGAGTCTCTCCCCGCTCTCTCGTTTAAAGCCCAAACAGAAATCAGAGAGGGAAGGAGGCTTTTTCTCAAAACCGAACGATCCTGGGAAATGGGGTTGAGGATTTTCACCTCTTCCTTTTCCGTAAAGAAGAAGGTCAGCTCGTTCATGCGAGGGGAGACCAAAGGAGAAGTAATGGCCTCCTGAAGGCCAAAATGAAGGAAATGAGGACGTAACTCCTTCCAGCGTGTCCTCCAGAGTGGGGCTTGGCCTTTCCGCAACTCTCCCCTGGGAAGGGTGCTCGGTATGTTTTGATACCCATTCAGACGGGCAATATCCTCGATCAGGTCAGCGTCCTCTTTCACGTCGTTCCGGAAAGAAGGAGCCTCCACCTCTAATTCTTCTCCGTCTACCTGAACTTTGAATTGCAGCCTCTCTAAGTCGGAGACAATCTTCTCTGGGGAATAATGAGAGGCTAAGTAGAAATTTACCCTCTGGGGAGAAACTCTGACCCTTTTAGGGCTGAACTCCACCCCTTTCCGGATTTCTCCCCGAAGTACCTTTCCCGAGGAGAGCTGGGCCAGAAGTCGAGTGGCCAGGCGAGAGCCCATCTCCACCTGTTCTATGTTCGTTCCGCGCTCAAACCTCAGGGAAGCTTCAGTTTGCAGGCCCAGCTTCCTGGAGGACCTTCTGATAGAAAAGGGGGCAAAATAGGCAGATTCAAGGACCACACGAGAAGTACTCTCCTTAATCTCGCTGTTTTCTCCTCCCATTATGCCGGCAATACCGATTCCCTTTTCTGGGTCAGCGATCAGAAGCATGTCCCTTTCCAAGGCGCGCTCCTTCCCATCCAGAGTGGTGATGGTTTCTCCGGGATATGCCCTCCGCACCAAGATTTTTCCCTGGGATACTTTATCGTAGTCAAAGGCATGCAGGGGTTGACCGGTCTGGAGCATGATGTAATTTGTGGCATCCACCACGTTATTAATGGGACGAATACCGGATTTGAAGAGGCGGCTCTTGAGCCAAAGAGGCGATTCCCCGATTTTGATGCCAAAAATACAGGTGGCAAGGTAAAGGAAGCAGAGGTCAGGATCAAGGATCTCTACCTCTAAAAAGGAGGAGGCCTCCTCCTGAGCATACAACTCGGTTTCTGGAAGGACTTCCCAGCTTTTTTCTGAGGGAAAACGAAGGGCTTGGCCTGTAAAGATGGAGATTTCCCGAGAAAGACCGAAAATGGAGAACCAATCAGGACGGTTGGGAGTAACTTTAACCTCCAGAAGGAAATCGGGAAAATGTAAAAGTTCAGAGAGGTCCTGGCCAACCGGAGTACCCGCAGGAAGAAGGGCGATTCCCCCCTCCCCTTGAGGGAGAAGCTCTGGCTCCAAATTCAGTTCCTGCCTGGAGCAAAGCATACCCTGAGAGGGTACTCCCCCGAATTCCCGCACCTGGATTTCCCGATCTCCGAGACGTGATCCAGGAAGGGCTACAGGGATAAGGGCTTCAGGAAAGACGTTTTTTGCCCCGCAGACTATGGTGAGGGCTTCCTTCTCCCCCACTTCCACTCGGGCCACATGCAGATGGGCATCCGCAGGATGCGGCTCCCAGGAAAGGACTTTACCTGTTTTCACCCCCCGAAAGCTGGCATTGATTTCCCTTATTTCCTCCACTTCCAAACCGGCCTCTAAAAGGATTTCAGCCAGCTCCTGAGGAGGAGGGAGGAAATCAAGAAAATCCTTGAGCCAGGAATAAGGAACGATCATTAAAATTGTTCCAGAAAGCGAAGATCGTTTTCCATAAAAAGCCTGATTTCGGGAATGTTGTACTTCAGCATGGCGAACCTCTCCACTCCCAAGCCAAAAGCAAAACCAGAGTAAACTCGAGGGTCAAGGCCCACGTTACGCAGAACCTGAGGATGCACCTGGCCACACCCCAGAACTTCCAGCCACTTACCTTCTTCTTTATCGCCTTTTCTCTCGTTTTCCCAGAAGATCTGAAGCTCGGCAGAGGGCTCAGTAAAGGGAAAATAGCTAGGGACGAACTTCGTTTTTCGTCCTGGACCAAAGATCAGGGAAACGAAGAGCTCCAGAGTCCCCTTCAAGTCAGCAAAGGTGGTATCACGATCCACGACCAGACCTTCTATCTGCACGAAAACATCCATATGTGTGGCATCCACGGCTTCGTGCCGGTAGCACAATCCAGGAACGATAACTTTGATGGGAGGTTTCCGTTCCTCCATGCATCTAATTTGATCCGGAGAAGTATGAGTTCTCAAGAGCATTTTCGGGGTAATGTAAAAGGTGTCCCACATATCCCGAGCGGGGTGGTCCGAAGGAATGTTAAGGGCGTCAAAATTATAGTATTCCCACTCCACCTCCGGGCCTTCATAGATGTCAAAGCCCAGAGAAAGAAAGACTTCCTCAATCTCTTCCCAAACCTGAAGCAGGGGATGTCTCCTTCCCCAGGGACGCCTGATCCCTGGAAGAGAAACATCGATCTTTTCCTTTTCCAGGCTTTCCCGGATTCTGGCCTCCTGCAGTTCCCTCTCTTTCTTTGAGAAGAGGACTTCCAGCTCTTCTTTGAGGGAATTTAAGCGTGCACCCAGGTTTCTCCTCTCCTCTAAAGGAAGATCGGCCAGCGATCTCAGGTAACGGGTCAATAGCCCCTTTCTACCTAAGACGCTGGATTTAAGCTGATTTAACTCCTCTAAGCTGGACAAAAAGTGGATTTTTTCCTGGAGTTCCTGGAGCAGAAGATCCGGATCGACCACAATTTATCCCTGCTTGTTCAGTTCAGATTTAGCAACCTCTAAAAGGTGGCTGAAAGCCTGAGGGTCATTTACGGCAATGTCAGCAAGCACCTTGCGATCAATCACCACCCCGGCTTGTTTTAAGCCGTGGATAAACTGATTATAGGCCAGCCCTCCCTGTCTGGAAGCAGCATTGATTCTCTGAATCCAGAGCTTGCGGAAATCGCGCTTCTTCAATCTCCTGCCCACGTAAGCGTGCTGCAGCCCTTTCATTACCGCTTCTTTAGCTATGCGGTAGCGAACGTGGGTAGACCCCCAGTATCCCTCCGCCATTTTTAAAATTTTTTTCCTGCGCTGCCTGGTTTTAGGCCCGCCTTTAACGCGACTCAATTCTAATCACCTTCCTATTTGCCTGTTATTTTGGCAGTAATCCTTTAATTCGGGGGTAATCCGACTTGGAAATCTCAGTCAAAGTGGTCAGGCGCCGCTTGCGCGCACTGGACTTCTTGGAAAGAAGGTGACCGTGTCCGATGTGGCCACGAAGTATTTTCCCAGTCGCTGTTACCTTAAACCTCTTGACTGCTGTTTTGCAAGTTTTGGATTTTATCTTTGCCACTTTGCTCTCCCTTCGCCCGCTTGGGCGACAGAACCATAATTATTCTACGACCCTCGAGGGTCGGCTTTCTCTCCACGGTAGAAATTGAGCTTAACCTTTCTGCCAGTTTGTTCAGGATCTCAAAACCCTTATTCAGGTAAAGCTGTTCCCTACCCCTGAATTCCACAATCAATCTGGCCTTATCACCGTGCTCCAGAAAACGAATCAGATGATTCAACTTTACCTGGAGGTCGTGCTCGGCAATATGGGCACGAGTAATCTTAATCTCCTTGACGTCCCCGCTCTGTTTCTTTCTGGAATCCCTGGCTTTTTTGGCCTGCTCATATTTGAATTTCCCGTAGTTCATCAGCCTGCAGACCGGGGGGTGGGAATTAGAGGAAACTTCCACCAAATCAAGCTGCATCTCCTGTGCTTTCCTTAAAGCCTCATTCAGGGAAAGAATCCCTAACTGTGTACCATCGGGGCCAATCAGGCGCACTTCTCGTGCCCTGATCTTCTCGTTCACACGAAAGTCCTTACTGATGGGACTTCACCCCCAGGAAAATATTCTCTTTTTCCAAATTCTCTCCTTTCTCGCTCCTTTCTAAATAATGAAAAAGGCTCCAATAATTGGAGCCGCCATTAAAGGAAAAAACTAAATTTTTAACCTTGTTGGCGGCGCCACAAGGTGAGGGGCCGTGCCCCTTCTTCGCTCGCCAAAGGAGAATAGCATAGCTCGAGAGCTTAGTCAAGCGGTTCAACAGCTTTTTTCTGGATTTCCCTCAACATTTTTTCCTCAAGCAAGGAAAGAGGCATGGATCCCAGATCTCCCTTTTTTCTGCGCCTTACGGAAACAGAGCGNGATTCCGCTTCTCGATCTCCTACAACCAGAATAAAGGGAATTTTGAGCATTTCCGCATCGCGGATTTTGGCGTTCATTTTCTCGGAACGGGAATCAATCTCCACACGGATACCCCGGGACCTCAAGAGCTCACACACCTCCTGGGCATATTCCTGNTGCCGGGAAGCTATAGGAATCACCACGGCCTGCTGGGGAGCAAGCCAGAGAGGAAAATCCCCTGCATAATGCTCGATCAAAGCGCCAATGAAGCGCTCCAGAGAGCCCAGGATGGCCCTGTGGATCATCACCGGTTGATGTTCTTTTCCGTCTTCTCCCATGTAGGTCAAATTAAACTTTTCGGGAAAGTTAAAATCCACCTGCACGGTCGGACCCTGCCACAACCTGCCCAGAGCATCTCTGAGCTTGGTATCGATCTTTGGTCCGTAGAAAACGCCCTCGCCCGGATCAACAGTATAGGGAATGCCTTTTCTCTGTAAAGCCTCTCTCAGGGCGGAGGTAGCCCGATCCCAGTTTTCCTGGCTTCCGATAAACTTCTCCGGCTGGGTGGAAAGCCTGACATCAAAATCCCGGAAACCAAAGGTTTCCAGCATAAAGGTCACCAAATCCAAAACTCCTTCCAGCTCATCCAAAAGCTGGTCAGGACGGCAGAAGATGTGAGCATCGTCCTGGGTAAAGCCCCTAACTCTGAGAAGGCCGTGGAGGACACCAGAGCGCTCGTATCTGTACACGGTCCCCATCTCGAAGAAACGGAGAGGAAGATCCTTGTAGGAGCGGGTCTTACTGCGATAGATGAGCACATGATAGGGACAATTCATGGGTTTGAGCACGAATTCCTGGTCATCGATGGTGAAAAAATACATGTTTTCCCGGTAGAACTCTGTATGTCCGGAAACCCTAAAGAGATCCGATTTAGCAATATGAGGAGAGGTCACCAAACTGTAGCCTCGCCTGAGGTGCTCCTGAACGTCGAAATCCTCGATGATTCTCCTCAGTATAGCCCCTTTGGGATGCCAGATTACAAGTCCAGCCCCAGAAATATCCTCGATGGAAAAAATTTCCAGCTCCTTTCCTAAACGCCGATGGTCCCTCCTTTGGGCCTCTTCCAGGAGGTAGAGATACTGGTTCAAGCCCTCTTCTGTGGGGAAAGCCGTACCATAAATCCTTTGCAACATTGGTCGCTTCTCATCCCCTCTCCAGTAGGCTCCAGCCACACTCAGAAGCTTGAAATGCTTCAGGTATCCAGAAGAAGGAACGTGAGGACCCCGACAGAGATCCAAAAACTGACCCAAGCGATAAAGGGAGACAGTCTCATCTGGTATTTCTTGAAGGAGTTCTACCTTATAGACCTCGTTCAGGCTTTGAAAAAGTTTAATAGCCTCCTCTTTCTTCATCTCCACCCGCTGAAAAGGTTCGTTTCGGGAAGCGTTTTCTCTCATTTTTTCCTCAATCTTAACCAGATCCTCCTGGGTAAGAGTCCGAGGTAAATCGAAATCATAGTAAAAACCCTCTGCGGTTGCTGGACCAATTCCCAGCCTGGCTTCAGGGAAAATATCCTTTACAGCCTGAGCCATAAGATGGGAGGTGCTGTGACGCAGAATTTCCAGCCCTTCTTCTGTGTCCGTCGTAACAAAAGTAACGCTTGCTCCTCCAGTGAATAAGGAAAGATCCATTAGACGACCATTCACTTTAAAAGCGATGGCATTCTGAGGAACCTCATTTTCAGGCTCAGGCTTGAACCGACTCATCTCCATCTCCTTCTTCTAATAGAATTTTTTGCATTTTAAGCCCATAGAAGTGATAAAGTAAAGAGAGGACAAAGTACGCCAGAATCACGGAAAAAGGAAGAAGGTAGGGACGGGAAGGAAGAAAAGGCAAAGCCCTTCTTACGAGAAAATACTGAGCAGTGAGAAAGTCCAGGACCAGGGAAAAAAGGAAATAAAGAAAGCTGAGCCAGTAATTCTTACGGAAAAAAGCATGAGCGGTCAAAGCTAAAAAACCGCTCACAAGTAAATAGGCCTGGACCATCCAAAAACGGTCCAGGATAAAAAAACCGGTAAAAATTGCCGAACGGAAATTAAAAAGGTAAATTCCCAGACTCTGCCCTAAGCCAAAAACGAAGCCCAAAAGTAGTGCCCCTCGAAAAACCCTCTTAGGGGAAATTTCCCTTCTTATCACATAAGATAAGAAAAACACGATCAGAAAAAGAAAGAGATAAGCAGGGTTCCATCTTTTAAAAAGAATAACCGGGGGAGAAATTAACCCTCCCAGGAAGGAAAGAGGTGTTGCTAATAGCAGCAGCCCTTTCTTGAATCCTATAGAAAGACGATTAGCGCAGGTCATCCTGCGCTAATCATAAATAAGTTTGCTCCCAAAGCTCAAGCATTTAATTTTTCTTTTTAGCAAGAGCCTCCTTGAGCACTTCATCCATATGGTTCACGAGCACGAATCTCATGCTCTTGTGCACTACAGGCGGAAGTTTCTCCAGCTCTTTTTGGTTAGCTTCGGGAAGAATCATAGTTTTAATTCCCGCACGGTGGGCAGCAAGCACTTTCTCTCTGACTCCGCCTATGGGAAGAATCCGACCCCTCAGGGTAATTTCACCGGTCATGGCCACATCGCGGCGGACAGGCTTTCCTGTCAGGGCCGAGACCAAGGCTGTAGCCATAGCTATTCCCGCAGAAGGGCCTTCCTTGGGAATAGCTCCCTGGGGAACATGGATGTGAATGTCCATCTGGCGATAGAAGTTCTCATCAATGGAGAGATCCTTGGCCCGGGAGCGCACGTAAGTAATTGCGGCTCGGGCAGCCTCCTTCATCACGTCTCCCAATTGTCCGGTTAAGAGAAGCTCACCTTTCCCCCGAACTAAAGCCACTTCGATAGGCATGATATCCCCTCCGTACTCACTCACCCCTACTCCGGTAGCTACGCCAACTTCGTCCTGTTTCTCTGCTGATTCGTAGTGGTAGCGGGGGATGTCCAGGTACTGGGGGACATTTTTAGCAGTGACCGTTACTCCGGAAAATTCTTTCTCCTCCACTTTGGCCCGAGCGACCTTGCGGCAGATATTGGCAATCTCGCGCTCCAAATTCCGNACTCCNGCTTCCCTTGTATACTCCCTGATAATCCTCAATATGGCGCTTTCCGTAATCTTCAGATCATCAGGAGTCAGCCCATTGACTTCTAATTGTTTGGGTATCAGGAAGCGCTGAGCAATTTTGACTTTCTCCAGCTCCGTATATCCGGGAAGGCTAATTACCTCCATGCGATCGAGGAGGGCTGGGGGAATAGTGTGCAGAACGTTAGCGGTAGTGATGAAGAGAACCTTAGAGAGGTCAAAGGGGACCTCAATATAGTGATCGGAAAAGGCGTGGTTTTGCTCGGGATCCAGTGCTTCAAGCAAAGCCGCAGAAGGATCACCCCTGAAGTCCGTTCCCAGTTTGTCGATCTCGTCCAAGAGGAAAACAGGATTCTTGGAACCAGCATTCTTCATCCCCTGAATTATCCTTCCAGGCAAAGCGCCCACGTAGGTGCGCCTGTGGCCGCGAATTTCAGCTTCGTCCCGGACTCCTCCCAGGGACATACGCACGAACTTTCTCCCCATGGCCCTAGCTATGGATTTGGCCAGGGAGGTCTTTCCGACGCCGGGAGGCCCCACAAAACAGAGGATGGGGCTCTTTATTTTCTTGGAAAGATGACGCACGGCCAGGAACTCCAGAATGCGTTCCTTAGGTTCTTTGAGCCCGTAGTGGTCGGCTTCCAGGATTCCTTCTGCTTCTTTCAAATCCAGTTTATCCGGAGTTTCCACACTCCAGGGGAGATCGAGGAGCCAATCCAGATAGGTACGCACTACAGTGGATTCGGCCACCATGGGAGGCATCTTTTCCAGACGGGAAAGCTCTTCCTCCACTTTTTCTCTAACCTGAGGAGGAGGATTCACTTTCTCCATTTTGGCCCGGTAAGCTTCAATTTCTGCAATCTTCTCGTCCTTCTCCCCCAATTCCTGCTGGATAGCCTTCATTTGCTCCCTGAGGAAATACTCCTTCTGACTTTTCTCCACCGAGGTTTTGACTCTGTCTTCCAGTTTTTTAGCCAACTCCAGAACTTCCAGTTCCTTGGAGAGAGCTTGAGCTAATTTTTCCAAGCGGGTCTGGACATTGGTAATCTCCAATATTTCCTGTTTCTCCTTGATGGAGAGAACCATATTGGCGGCAACCAGGTCAGCCAGCTGAGCGGGATCCTCCACGTTCATGATAGCTACGGTGGCTTCGCTCGAGACCCTTTTGGAAAGCCGTGCATAGTTCTCGAATTGCTCCACCACCATCCTCATCAAGGCTTCCAGATCTTTGGAAGGCTGGACAACCTCAGGAAGGTAATGAAATTTGACATGATAAGAAGGGGAAGTCTGAGTAAACTCTTCGATCTTTACCCGACACACGCCCTCCACGACCACAGAAAAAGTGCCATCCGGCATTTTCAGCAGTCTGAGGATCTCCGCGCCCACTCCCACCTGAAACAGGTCGTCGGGGCCAGGGTCATCGATGGACTCTTCTTTCTGTGTGGTTAATATGATCAATCTGTCCTTTTGGACAGCCTCTTCCAAAGATTTGGTGGATTTCTCCCGGCCAACAGTCAAAGGAATAATCATGTGGGGAAAAACGACTACATTGCGCAGCGGCAAAAGCGGCGCCTCAGTCAAATTTTCCCAGGCTGTAATTGCGTTTTCTCGCGCCATGTTATTCACCTCCATTTTCTTCTTGTATTTTAGCACTCTTCATTAAAGAGTGCTAATTCGGGAGGTATTTTTTCTTTTCCTCTTCAATTGCCGTGTACGACAATCGGCTTTTATTTTAAAAACAATCTCACCCTGTTAAAACTTCCCAAAAATC
>JGI24721J26819_10001342_pt1 | contig 27659 bp, 25 predicted proteins | sample YelNatPaOPGAMG01_FD_26819 | JGI IMG/M metagenome (IMG submission 26819) | reverse complement strand
TCTTCCAAGAGAAGCCTTGACCCAGATGGGCCTTTTGTTTGCCGAGGGCGAAAGCCCTCTTCTCCGGTAAGCAGCCGAAAACAGCCCCTGGGCCTTTCCCCGGAAGGCTTCTCAGGCCAGATCGGCCCCCTGGAAGGCCGGGCTCCGCACGCCCGTAATGTCGACATCACGCCAACCGAAATGTTGTCTCTTTTTGGCCACCAACCTTTCGTTCGCCCGTCCGTAATCATGAGACGCCCCGGCTTGCGCCCGGCCTTGCCAGGCGGACGCACAGAGTGCGTCCCTCCGAGAAAACCGCCCCTTGCGTCATCTCCGGGCCTTCCTCCGCAAGGCCATCTCGCCTTGGCTCGCCCCCGCGGAGGGGCGGGCTCCGCACGCCCGTAAAAGCGGCCCGGGCGCAACCGAGGCGTGTCCCCGCTAAGGGCGCGGCCGGCGCTTACTTCTCGGTGATCATGCCATACCCCGGCTTGCGCCCGGCCTTGCCACGCGGACGCGCAGAGCGCGTCCCTCCGAGAAAACCGCCTTTCGCGCGATCCCCGGGCCTTTCTCCGGAAGGCCATCTCGCCTTGGACAGCCCACCCGCGGAGGGGCGGGCTCCGCACGCCCGTAAAGGAAGGCCCCCGCCTCACCGAGGCATATCCCCGCTAGGCCCCCCCGTTCGGCTACGCATCGGGGCGCAACCAAATGCCTTGGCATCCGTCCGGCCTTGCCACGCGGACGCACAGAGTGCGTCCCTCCGAGAAAACCGCCCATCGCGCGATCCCCGGGCCTTCCTCCGGAAGGCCGTCTCGCCCTTGGCTCGCCCCCGGGGAGGGGCGGGCTCCGCACGCCCGCAAACGACCTTCCCCATCCCTTGACCCCTCCTCGAGGCGCCTTTATCATGGGGCCAAATTTCCACCAAGGCAAGCCAAAGGAGCCCCAGGGTGAGCCCTATGATGGGGACCGCTGAAAAGATGATCCATCTGAAGAGGGTGCCCCTCTTCGCCGACCTCCAGACCAGGGAGCTCGCAGCGATAGCCTCCATAGCGGTCCACGATACCTACTCCCCCGGCACCACCATAATAGTGGAGGGCGAGCCTGGAGAGTCCCTTTTCCTGATTTTGAGAGGCAAGGTGTCAGTGATAAAGGGTTTGGGCACCCCTCAAGAACTATTTTTGGCAGAGCTCGGGCCCGGTGAGTTCTTCGGGGAGATGTCCTTGTTCGACAGGGAGCCCAGGTCTGCATCTGTCCTGGCCGTGGAAGAGACCGAGGTCCTGGAACTGGACAAGTTCCAGTTCGAGGAGATCATGAGGCAATTTCCCAAAATTGCCATCCAAGCCTGCAGGGTTCTCTGCGGAAGATTGAGGGAACTCCAGGAAAAGCTCAGAAAGGGAGGGAGCATCCAGGCCAGCCATGCCTCTCGAGCTCCCTGAGCCAGAGCTCGAGATTCAGGATACTCCAAAGAAGCCAATCACAGGGCCTCAAAACCCCTTTGATCCTCAAATCCAACTCATGGACGATCTCGGATCTGTAAATGGGCCTTCTCAGGGTCCTCGGCTCCAGGAGCACCTCCCTCAGGCCGGAGATGGATGGCTCCGAGGAGTCCCTGATCCATGTCCTCACGGGGAATGTGAATCCTACCTTCCTTCTGGATGGTATATCCTCTCCCAAAGCTCGGAGGCAAAGGTCCTTGATGGGACTTTTGCTCCTGCCCGGTTTGTTCTTCTTGTCCCAAGGGGTCGATGCGGCAAATTGGAGAAACCTTCTGTGGAGGAAAGGCATCTTCACCTCCACTCCATGAGCCGAGGCAACCACGGAGGCCCTCTCCAAGAGCCTTCTGCCAACCGTCCTCACATGATACAGGAGGGCTACATCCCTGATCGTTCCGTGGGGGATGGTCTCCATGCAATCTGACCAGGTGGCGAATCTGGCTGAAAGATCCAGGGGCACCTCCAATATCTCCTCTATCTTCCTCGGGTCGTTGAGAAGATGGGCCTTGGGCCTTACGGCNTTGGATACCAGGTTCTCTGGGCCAAGGGAAGATGCTTCCTCGAGCTCCCTGAGCTCCTCCTCCTTGTGGCCTCCAGAAGTCCAGCTGTCGCACCCTTCTCCAGAAAACCAACAAAGGAGATCCCTCTTTGCCGCTTCCTCGCACATGAGCCACCACGGAATCTGATTGGTGCTCACCATGGGCATGAGAGAGGAACTTATCGCCTCCTTCCACGCAGATGAGAACCGAGAAGGCTCGAGCACGATGGGAGTCCAGGATATTCCGAGCTGAGCGCTCAGGGCCTGTGCTTGCGGTCCCTCATCATAACGGTACCCGGGGCATGTGACTGTGAGGGCCTCTATCTCCTCGAGCCCCAATTCCTTCAAACCCCAGGCGATCAATGAAGAATCCACACCCGAGGAGAGGAAGATTCCCACCCTTCCATCCAATTCCGAGATCATGGCCTCGAGGGCCCCCAGGAGGGCCTCCCTGGGATCCCCTATTGCTTCTTTTCTGATCCCTTGGAGCCATCCTGACCAGAGGCTTTCCTCCTCTACCCTCTTCACCCCCAGCCTTCCCTTGAAGAGGGTTCCGGGAGGGACGGACTTCACCCCCTTGAACAAGGTGTTGGAGCCAGCCACATCCTGGAATACCAGATACTCCGGTATTGCGGCCCAGTTGGGCTCAGGATGAATCCCCTTAAGCTCCAAGACATCTCTGGCCGTGTCTGCGAAGGCCAAGGATTGCCCATCATCTGACCAGTAAAGGGGTCTTGCCTCATCTGGAGATCTGGCAAGAAGCCAGGTCCCACTTCTCGAATCCAGGAAGAAAAACCTGAAAGGCTCTCTTATATCCTCGAGAAGGGCCTTTTGCCCTCTTCCTAGGCCGTCCAAGAGGTGCTCGAGAGGAAAATCTCCTTTCTGAGGCTTGCCCTCCGAGCACCTTCCGAGCTCATCAGAGACCAGGATCCCTTGGCCCTTCTTGTAGGCGGGCTCCAGGTGGAGTCCCTCTTTTCTCAGCCTAGGATATAGAATCCCTCCTTCTTTTTGGTCCTCCCATTTTTCTCGGAGTGCCAGTTTCCCCAACACTCTCTCGTGAAGGAGCCCTTTCATGGGATCTCCCCCAAGGCCTCCTCTATCTTGTCCAGGGCCAGACCCATCTCCTCCTGGGACATGGACAGAGGCGGAAGGAGCCTGACCACGTTTCGATATAGCCCACCTGAGATCACCATAACCCCCTTCTCCCTGCACTTTTGCACGAGCCTCCTAGCCAGAGAGGGAGAGGCCGTCTTCTTCTCCCTGTCCTCCACGAGTTCGAGGCCCCACATGGCCCCCCTTCCCCTCACATCTCCGAGCCACTCCACTTTGGCTCTCCAGATCTCCGTCCTTTTGGAGATCCAGCCCTCTATCCTCTTTGGAGCATCCGGGACCATGCCCCCCTCCAGGATCTCCAATAGCCTGCAGCCGGCTGCGCACCCCAGGGGGTTCCCCCCGAAGGTGCTACCGAAGCCGCTTGGCGGGACGGAATCCATGACCTCCCCTCTTCCCACGACCGCTGCGAGGGGGATCCCACCCCCCAGGGCCTTCCCCAGGATCATTATGTCGGGCTCCACACCCTCGCCCTCGATGGCGAACAGGGGCCCTGTTCTTCCTAGTCCAGTTTGGACCTCATCCACTATCAAGAGGATGCCATTTTCTCTGCAAACTTGCCCGAGCCATGGGATGAAGCCTGAGGGTGGAACCACGACCCCACCCTCTCCCTGGATGGGCTCCACGACCACCGCGGCCACCTCTTCCGGCGGTCTTTCCACCAAGAAGAACCTCTCTAGCCCCTCCCTGCAGATCTGGGCACACCCCTCGGGAGATCTCCCCCACGGACACCTGTAGCAATAGGGAAAGGGGATGTGATNGACATCTTGTGCCAAGGGCTGCCCGCCTTTCCTGTAAGGCTTGGCCCTCCCAGTCAAGGTGGAGGTCAAATGGGTCCTTCCGTGGTATCCTCCATGGAATCCCACAACGGCTGGCCTCCCCGTCGCCGCCCTGGCAACCCTTATGGCCCACTCCACGGCCTCCGCTCCTGAATTGCACAGGAACACCTTGGCCCCCTTTTCCATGGGCACGGCTCTCGATATCCTCCCGCAGAGTTCCAGATAGGGTCTGTGAAGGATCACATGGGAGCACTGGTGNACGAGTCTCTGGGCCTGATGCGAGATGGCCTCCCAGATCCTGGGATCCCCATGGCCCAATGGCAATACCCCGAGGCCGCTTGTGAGATCCAAGAGGGTCTCCCCCTCTTGGGTCTTGAGGAATGGGCCCCTGGCTTCAACTGCTATTCCACGGTGAAAAGTGTAGAGGCCTTTGGGAATGAGGTTCGAGATCATGAGCCCTCCCTTGGACTCGATGGTCACCCTCTTGGGTCAGGAGAAACGTGGTGGCAGATCCCATATGGGCGTTTATGGGCTCGTGAGGGGATGTCCCGGAGCCCACCCTCACGAAGGCCGATCCTCCGAAAAGGCTCACCACAAAGGGGAAGTTTCCGNCCTTGAGTTCTCCCCGGCTGAATACTCCGAAAAATCCTTNTGCTGGATCCACCCTCCTCTGGGCAATCCATCTGTTGGGCTCCTCCTCTATGAGCTGAGGAAGCCTCCTTCCCACCTCTTGCGGTGCCATTATCACATGGCGGCCCGAAAAGGACATCCTCCTCTTGAGCACAAAGGATCCCCCCCTGAAGATCTCCTCGTAGAGCGAAGGATCCGACTGGGGAAGGTCTCCTCTCAGGATATGGGTCTCTGGAATCACATCTCGGAGTCGGGGGAATTCCTTTCTCAAGAGAGGGAGAAGCCCCTTGTCCTGGAAAAATGTGGAAGCTAGGGGGTTGACCATGCAGAGGGCTGACCCCTCGAGTGCTCTCCAGAGGCTCCTTGCCCCATGGGCCTCTTCGGGAAAATTTTCTGGCTCCAATAGTCGGAGCTTGAAGCTCTGGGTCGAGAATTTCCTGAACAGGAGATCGATGGGATCCCCCCTAAGGTGTAGCTTTCCGTCTCTGAAGTCGAGCTCTCCAAGCTCTCCCACAGATGTTTCCAAGCCCATGGCCCTGTAATAGTCGGCTATGCCCCTGCATTCCGGAAGCATGAACCATCTTTGGGCTTTGGAAGTCACCAGNGCAATCCTGGGCTTCTCTGGAAAATGAGGCCGGCCTTCCCTGAACTCCTCGTAGCATCCCAGGATCGTCTCCAGCGACTCCCCTCTAGGGTCTAGGAAAATCCCCGTGGGGCTTTGACGAGATGCCCTGAAATAGGCATCTGCAACTATTGCAGGATCGAGCTCCCCTCCAGGACAGCCACAATTCACCTCCAGAAGGAAGACCCTTCCCTCGCTATCCAGTGCCAGGTCGGATCTCAGGATGGGAAGGAGGCTCTTGTATCCATGGTCCATGAGGAGAAATTCCATATCCAACNNGGTCCGCAAAGCCAGAAGCTCCTCGCAGAGATTGCGTTTGCGCCTCNTCTCCCTTGCGAGCAAATCTAGGGAATCCTTTACATCCCTGTGGACCTGCAGCATCTTCGTGTAAAGGNCTCCTTCGAGAAAAAGGGGNGTTGAAAACGAGTATATTTCCTCGGGAGAGCTTCCATGAGATCTGAAGTTCCCATCCCGGATGAGAATCTCGGCCATCTCCAGAAGAAGGCTTTCCATCTTTCTCACTTGGGCTGAACCTTCCATTTCACTGCTTTCCTGAGGTCTTCCACATCTTCCCTCACTTGGTCCTCGTCACCCGAGCACAGCACGACGAAAAGGCCGCACCTGAACCCGTCCTTCGCGAGCCCTACCTCATCTCCTTTTCTCGATCTCAGGACCATCCTCTGGAAAGATGGTAGCCTGGAGATTCTATCGAGCCCATCCAACTCGAGGAGCACCCCCCTTTCTGGCGGAAAAAGCTCCACAACAGCCACCTCCTTGCGCCATCTGGGCTCCCATGTAGGATCCTTCCCAGTGGCCAATTCCAGGTTCATGAGGTCCAAGGAACATCCCCATGCGAGCTCCATCATCTCCGACCTGTATCCACCTACTCTGGGTGCGGCATCCAGCACTTTGACCTCGTCCCTCGAGATGACTAGATCCACATGAAGGGGGGTCAACTGGAGATCCAGGGCTCGAACGAGGCCCAGGACCGCCCTCTGGAGAAGCCTTTCCTCCTCTCCATCTACCTTTGCCTGGGCCCACCTCACTGCCACATGCATATCATCGTAGCCCCATTGCTCAGCTACTGTGAGCTGGACAGGGGGGGTGAAGATCACCTTCCCGCTCCCTCCCACCATGGCATCGATGGAGAAATGTCTCCCCGAGAGCTTCTCCTCCGCGAGGAATGTCCTCTCCAATTGGACCCCGTGGCGACCTTCCGCTTCCTCGATGGAAAGGAGGATTCTTCTTCGAGCGATCTGGAATTCCTTGTCATCCCGACAGGAGAACATGAGTTGGCTCTTGAAGAAATTCCTCGGTTTGAGGACAAAGGGGAAACGGGCCGGCCCCTTTCCCTCCCTGAGGTCCACTTCCTCGAACTCTGGGTTCAGCCAAGGGGCCTTCNTCTGGAGAAAGAGCCTGAGNGAGAGCTTGTCCCTCAATGTCTTGGCTTGCCATAGGGTCACCCCNGGCCTTCCAAGNGCCTGGTTCAGTANGGCATGCTCGAGGACCCTCCTTTCCCTTCGGTTTATCACCCCGGCTACCCTGTTTCTCTTGTCCCAATTGAGGGCCCATGTCTCGAGAGACCACGGATCCTTGGGATCGTATTCCACCAAATGATCTATCTCCTCTGGCCTGGAGATCTTTTCTCCAGGCTCCATGAGGCAAGCGCTCTCGTAGCCCATGGAAGATAGGTTTCTCGCAAGCCTCTGGACGCCTGTGAAAAGCAAAATGGGCCTTTCCATCTTCACTGGCCTTGCTCCAGTCCCATCTCCCTGTAAGCCCACCTCACGATCTCCGAGATCTCCTGAGCAAGGCCTCCACGGGACTCGTCCACGACCTCTCTGAAGAAGACCATCCTCACGACTCTCTCCAGGCCATCTGCCTCACCCAGTGGGTATCCAGGAGGGGGAGGGCCATCCACTATCAAGAACTCTTCCCTGTCCAGGGGGCATTTGGTGAGGGGCAAAATGCCCCCCACTCTCCTGGGCACCCCTTTTTGGGGCAGTGAGTATCTTCCCGAAAGAAGGCCCTTCGCAACCCTCTTCGCCTTTGGCNCTCTGTGAAACAGGATCAANTGGGAAGAGGGNGGAAGGCTTCTATCCCAAGATCGAGCAAGACTTCTAGGGAGCACCCTCGGGGGATGTGGGGCAAAGGACAGGAGGTGGAAGGCTTCGATGGGCGGGACCCCAGAGGCCAGCTCCAAGAGGGTGAGGGTGGGAAAGGCTCCAGTGTACCTGGGGTTGCACTCGAGAAGNAGAAGCTCTCCACTGCTTTTGTCCCAGATGAAATCCANGCCGAATATTCCCCTGTAGCCTTCCTGAGCCATGGCTTCTCCGAGGGAGGTGGAGATGGCCCTCGCCTTCCCTTCCAGGCCTTGGGATCCAGGGATTCCGAGGCCCCATTGGTGGCCGCAAAATCTCCCTATCCCTCCTTCTGGGAGGAGCTCCTCGAGGTCCACAAGTTGCAATTGGAGGGGCGATAGCATCAAACCCCACGGGCTCACGCACACCTCCATGCTGAGAGAGAGACCCTCTATCCAAGGAGAGATCATGAGGGNTCTCGATTTTTGAGGCTCCTTGGGGAAAAAAGAGGAAGGTATCCTCACTGAGTCAGAGGGCTCTCTCAGAAGGAAGCTGGCCCTCCCACCTCCTCTCGGAAAATCTGGAACCTGGACAATGAGCCAGGAGCCCCACCTTTTCATCAGCTTGGAACACAGAGAAGGAGTGAAGTCCGACGCATCCACGAGAATGAATTCCACAGTGGGAAGCCCCATTTGTTTGGCCCTCTCCCTGAAAGAGGCCTTGTTCTCCCAAGCCTCCCAGATTTCAGGAGGATTTGCCATGGCAAGCCATCCCATCTTCGTGACAANTTGCCTTATGGCCTGCGTCTGGCGATANAGGACAAGGCGACTGCCGGGAGGTGGGAGAATGCCCCTCTCTTGGAGGGCGGCATTTCCCAGGATCCCCAAGGTGTCCCTGGGATGATCCATGNGGGGGAAGAGCTCCTGGAAGCAAAGGACATTTGCCCATGGGCGGATCTCCTCGATGTCGGCTGTGCGCATTGCGCATATTATGCCATAGTCATCGAGCATGAGGCCGGGGCCGAGCCTGGGATAGGCCCTCTCGCCAATGCCGAATATGGGCCCATCCTGGAAGGACTCCTTCAGAAGGTGCCTCAACTCCTCTTCCCACATCCAGGGGACCTCTTATCCGTAATGGAGGAAGCAAGCGGAGTAATGGTCCTTTTCCACTTCCGCAAGGGGGGCTTCTTTTTCCATGCATCGGGATGTGCAATCCGGGCACCTGGAATAGAATGGACAGGCTGCCTCCTTGGGCGCCAGGAACGAGTCCACGGGACATGCTGGCGGCGGTAGCTCCTCTTTCCTCCTGTCCACTGTTGGGACTGCCCTGAGAAGGGCTTTGGTATAAGGATGAAGGGGATTTTCTATGACGAGGTCCGTTGGGCCCTGTTCCATTATCCTGCCATTGTAGATCACGCATATGCGGTCCGCGAGGTAGCGGGCAGAGGCCAGATCATGAGTGATGAAGAGGAGCGTGAGGGAATGTCGCTCTTTCAGCTCCAGGAGCATATTGAGAAGCTGGGCCTGGATGGATGCATCCAGCATGGATACTGGCTCGTCTGCGACGACTAGCTGGGGCTCCAGGATCATTGCCCTAGCTATGGCCACCCTCTGCCTCTGACCACCGCTCAACTGGTGGGGATAACGGAACATGAAATCCCTGGCTGGCCTGAGTCCCACCTCTTCCAAGGCCTCCACCACCCTTTGTTCCCTGTCCTCGTGTGAGCCCCACCTTTGGACCACGAGGGGCTCGACCACGGTCTGAAAAACCGTCAGCTGTGGATTCAGGGACTGGTATGGATCCTGGAATATCATCTGAACCCTGCGCCTGAACTCCCTGAGAGAACGACCCCTCAGGGTTGCCAGGTCCTGTCCTTGGAAAAGCACTCGACCCGAGCTCGGGCTCTCCAGGTGGACGAGGAGCCTACCGCATGTGGTCTTCCCGCTTCCGCTCTCTCCCACAAGGGCGAAGATCTCCCCCTTTTGAATCGCGAAGGACACCCCATCGAGGGCCCTGACCTCTCCCCTTGACCTCCGCAGGAGGGACTGGGTGGCCCTGTACACCTTGACCACCTCATCGAAGACCACCATTGGCTCTCTCTCCTCCCTCTCCATGGGGACTACCTCAGACCTCCCCTTTGTGGCAGAGAACCCAATGTCCTTCCTTGGCCTGGATCCAAGGGGGTCTCTCTGTGGGGCACGATGCCCCCTTGTCCGGGCACCTGGGACAGAACCTGCACCCTGGAGGCGGATCCATGAGATTGGGCGGCTCTCCGGGTATGGGCTCCAGCTTGGTCTTGGGCCCCCTCAATTTGGGGTAGGATCTCATGAGCCCCCTCGTGTAGGGGTGGAGAGGACGGTCCAGTATCTCGTCTGTGTCGCCGAGTTCCACCATCTGACCGGCGTACATGACCCCCATTCGGTCGCAGGACCTAGCTATCACGGATATGTCGTGAGAGATGTAGAGAATGGCTAACCCCATCTCCAACTGGAGTCTTCTCAATTGTCCCAGGATCTGGTCCGCTACCATGACATCCAAGGCTGTCGTGGGCTCATCAGCTATGAGCATAGTTGGATTGCAGGCCAGGGCCATGGCGATCACTGCCCTCTGCCTCATCCCTCCGCTGAACTGATGAGGGTAATCCTTCATGCGTCTCGGGTCCAGACCCACCATAGCGCATAGCTCCTCGAGCCTTCTCTGGGCCTCTTTCTCGGATAGCTCTCCGTCGTGGGCCATCATGGCCTCGAGGATCTGATCNCCGACCCTATGGACTGGATTGAGGGCATTCATGGCAGCCTGGAATACCATGGCTATCCTCTTCCATCGGATGGTCCTCATCTCCTCGGCATCGAGAAGGAGCAGGTCTCTCCCCTCGAGGAGTATCTTGCCCTCCACCACCTGGGCATTGGAAGGAAGAAGCCCCATTATGGCCATGGCCACTGTGGTCTTGCCACAGCCCGACTCCCCCACTATCCCGAGGGCCTCTGCCTGCCTGAGCTCCCAGGAGATTCCCTCGACCGCATGAACCCTTCCCCTGGATGTGAGATATTGGACCGTAAGATCCTTCACTTCCAGCACGTTCACTGTTCCAGAACCTCTTTCCGAAGTCTAGGGTTCAGTACCTCGTCCATGGCCCTACCGATCAAGTAGAAGGCGAGGGTTATGAGGGAGATACAGATGCCCGGGGGAAGAAGCCAATAGGGGGCCTTGAACATGTGGCCTGTCTTCCACACCCACTGGAGCATCATTCCCCAGGAGACTGTGGACGGATCGCCGAATCCCAAGAACGAGAGGGAGGCCTCTATGAGAATCGCCGATGTGACCCCGAAAGTCATGTAAAGGAACGACAGGGGCAACACATTGGGCAACATGTGGCGGAACATGATCCTCGTATGGGATGCTCCCGCAACACGTGCTGCCTCGACATAGGGACGCACCTTCAGTGAAAGGGTCTGGGATCTTATGATCCTCGATACTCCCGCCCATTTGAGAAGGGCTATTATGAGGACCAGGTTCCATATGGATAGCTGACCCGCAACCGAAGACAGGATCAGTATCACGAGGAGGCCTGGAAGCACCATGACTATGTCCGCAAGCCGCATGAGGAGGGTATCCACGATCCCGCCAAAATATCCCGCAACCATTCCAACCATGGTTCCAATGGCCACAGCCATGAACGCAGCCGAGACCCCTATGAGGAGTGCGACCCTGGCTCCCGTGAGGAGCTGGGACAAGATATCCCTTCCCATGAAGTCTGTCCCCAGCAGGTGCCTGGCAGACGGCCCAACGGATGTATCTATCTCGGGGTCAACGCCGCTCATGGGATGGTACATGGGGTCCAAAAGGGGAGGTATGAAGCTCGCGAGGGCCATGAGGCCAAAGAGGACAAGGAGGCCGAGCCCGCCCATTCCCATGGGGNTTTTCCTATAGATGGCCCAATTCTCCCCCAGATGCCTGAGAAAGTGGGCCCGACCACCAAGGGACCTCTCTTTTCCTATTTCTCTCGAAGAGGCCATCCCTCTCCCCGCACCTCAGTACCTTATTCTCGGGTCCAAGTAAGCGTAAATCACGTCCACAACCAAGTTCGCAACCAGAACGAATGCCGCTATGAAGAGGAATGCCGCCTGGGCCAGGGGATAATCCCCGTGGGCCACAGATGCAACCAGCTCCCTTCCCAGGCCAGGCCAAGAGAATATCGTCTCGGTGAGCGCCCCTCCGTTTATGGAAAAGGCCAGACTCAGGCCCAGGCTCGTGACCACTGGCAAGGAGGCATTGGGGGCTGCATGGCGGTTCCTTATCACCTTTTCGGGAAGACCCTTGGCCCTTGCCGTGAGGATGTAGTCCTCCCTCAGGGTCTCGAGCATGGTGGTCCTCATGACCAGCATGTACCCTCCGAAATGGGTGAGGAAGAGAACACCCATGGGCAGAGCCATGTGGTGAAGCACATCCAGAAACTTGGCAAGGAAGCCAGATTCAGGGTCCAGCCAGATCTCGGGGGATATCATCCCGCTCAGGGGGAACCAGCCGAGCTTGTAGCCAAATACCCATACGAGGAGCAAAGCTAGCCAAGGCAGAAAGAAAGTGTGAGTCAGAAGGCCCAAGAAGCTCATGCCAGAATCCAGAAGGCTTCCCCTGTACCATGCCAAGATCTTGCCCAGGGAGATCCCGGCCAGGGCGTAGAGGATCGTGGCTGTGGTGAAGAGGAGGGCAGTTTTGGGAAGCCTATCTCCGAGGATCTCCACAACCGGCTGTCTATAGTGGAACGAGATCCCGAACTCTCCCCTGATGAAGTTCCAGAGGTAGAGGAGATACTGCCTGTGCAGGGGCTCATCCAATCCGAATTGAGCCTTGAGGATCTGGATCTCCTCCTCGCTCATGAGGGAGTCTGCCACAACCGAGAGGGGATCGCTCGGTGCTAGCCTAAATAGCACGAATAGAAGGGTGAGGATTATCCAAAAAGTCACGACCATCTGTCCGGATCTTACCAAGAGAAACTTTCGCAGGTTCATCTCAGCGAGGTCCCAGAAAGTCCTTTCATCTTTTCTTTGGTCTTATCTGGAGGAAGCTCCAGAGGTTTCCTATGCCACCTGGCATCTCCACCCATCCCTCGAATCTGTCCGCCCTCACGGCTTCGAGGTTCATGGGCACATAGAGGGGGATATACGGGAGGTCCTTCATGAGGATCTCTTGGAGCTTGAAGACCAGGGCCTCTCTCTCCCTCTGGTCCATGGTCTCCACTTGAAGATCCGCAATGCGGTCGAACTCCGGGTTTCTGTAACCGCATGCGTTTTTCCCCTCCGGGACATCTGCTCTGCTGTGGAAGAAGGATCTCAGATAATCCGGATCGTGGCCGAGGGCTCCCCAACCCGACACGAACATATCGAAGTCCCTTTCCGCTTCCACTTTCTTGACCAGGGCCGAAAACGCCATGGGTCTCCAGTTGACCGGGACTCCGAAGTCTCTGAGCCATTGTTGGATGAGGTTTCCGGTCTGGGCCCTCTGGGCGTCGTAGTCAGCGGGTGGGGTAAGAAGATTGAGGGGTGGAACTGGCAATCCGCCTGGGAGCTTGAGTCCCCCTCCCTTTTTCTTGAATTGACCCGCTATCTCCCCGGCCACAGGCTCCACCTCCCAGGTATATCCCGCCTCCTTGAGCTCCTTCTTGGCCGCCTCAACCCTCTCCATCCAGCTCATGGAGTTCCCGTAAAGAGGGGGGTTGTGGAGGCAATATTGGGGGTTGGTGGGAGGCACAACGGTATCGAGCCTGCATCCCTGGGTGTGAAGGATGCGCTGCACGATGAAGTCCTTATCCACCAAGTGTGCCACGGCCCTTCTGAAGGCAGCGTCATTCATGGGGGCCTTTCTCAGGTTGAAGCCCAGGTACCTGTAGCCGCTTTTCAAGGAGGAGTAAATGCGGATATTGGGATTGGCCCTCAGGTCTTCTAGGTAGCCCGACTCTATCCCCCACCAAAGATAGTCTATGTCTCCTTTCTTNAGGGCCAAAATGGCCGTGTCCGTATTGGCATAGATCTTGAAAATCACTCCTTCNACATGGGGGCCAACCTTGTGACCATCTATCTCCTTGTTGAGGGCGAAGAAATTGTCGTTTCTCCTCATGTGGATGTAAGCTCCCCTCTGCCACTGCTGCATGACGAAAGGCCCCATGCTCTCCGGTTTTGTCACGGGGTACGAGGTGAGGAGCTCGAGGGGCTTTGCCAGGGCCGCCACATAGGCCTGAGATCTGGACTTTCCNGCCGCCTCTTGGGATCTCAGATTGTCCTCCAANAGCCTCTCGGCCCTCTGGGCGATCTCCTTCCACCTGGACTTCTGGATGATGACACTCGTGAGGGTTCTCTCCCAGACCGTTGCCATGGGCTTGGTGAGGTGGAGCCTGACCGTCCTGGGATCAAGTGCTTCGACCTTTTGGACGAAGTTCCAGTTGTTCCAGTAATCCGGGATCCTGAATTTGGTTATGAGCTCTGCTGTGAAGACCACATCCTCGGAGGTGAAAGGTGTCCCATCGTCCCANGNCCCTTCCCTCAGATGGAAGGTGATGGTCTTGGTCTCGGGATCCCACACGGGCTCATCGGATGCGAGCCAGGGGACCAACTTCCGGCCACTGGGGTCCTTGTAGTAGAGCCTCTGGTAAGAGAGGAGAAGGACCTTTGAGGCCCATATGTCCTTGGCCCCGAGGACATTGAGAGTCTTGGGCTCCTCCATTAGCCCCACCTTCACCATCGCCCCGTAAGAGGGGACCGATCCCATTGCCATGAAGAGGGCAAGTACCACTGGTCCCATTTTGAGAAAGTTCATGTTCTCTCCTTTCGGGCTTCTCTCCTCCTCTTCACTTCTTGCTCGACGAAGTCTATGACCTTGCACTCGGCCCTTATGCCATAGAGGCGATTCAGGTATGCTATTCCCCCCGGGCTTATGGAGTTTATCTCTATCAGTTTATCGCCTATCACGTCTATGGCAACGAAATAGAGCCCATCTTGCAAGAGCCTCTCCTTTATCCTCTCGCAGATTCTCCTGTCCGATTCCGTAACCTCGTGAGGCTCAGCCCTCGCCCCTGCAAAGAGATTGGTCCTGAACTCCCCCGGCGCAGGCACCCTCCTCATGGCCCCCAGAATCTCGCCATTGAGGAGCATGATCCTCACGTCTCCAGAGCGAACCTCCTCCAAGAATTCCTGCACAATGACGGGATTTCTGTCCTCATATTTCTTGGTGCTGTCCACGTAGAAGTTGAGAAGAGAATTCAAGTTCTCTGGGTCCTTGTTACTCAGTTTTATGACCCCCGTGCCCCTGAACCCTAAGGTCGGCTTCATTATCACGTCACCGCCGAACTCCTCTATTATCTTCCTGAGCCTCACTGGATCCCTTGATACATGGGTCTCGGGGATGATGTCCGGGAAGTTGAGGGTGTAGAGTTTGCTCGATGCCTTTATCTGGCCCTGAATATCGTTGATTATGAACACATCGTCCTTGACGAACTGCAGAAAATCTATGGTCCTGAAGTTGACAGGGGGATTTTTCCTCAGAAAGAGGGCATCGAGCTCGGTTATGTCCTCGAAAACCCTCCTTTCCTGCCTCACGTCCTGGATGAATATGTTCCAGGTCTCCTCCCTTGACAGGCCAGGGGGGGCTGTGAGCTCCTTCATTCTGGCTCGGATCCTGTTGCTCTTCACGTAAAGATCGTGGGGCTCGAGGAAATGGATCTCGTGTCCCCTCTGGGCACACTCGTACATGAGGTGGGCGGTTGTGTCCTTGAGGGGATCGAGTTCTTCCAGGGGATCCATGAGGAAGGCTATCCTCATCTCAACCTCCTCTGGCGAGGTCCATTGCGGCCTCCACTATGCAGGCCGCGATGTCCTTTCGGGTCACTCTCTCCAGCTCCCTGAAACCTGGGGTCGTGTTCACCTCCAGTACCAATGGTCCGTCATTGCCCCATACCATGTCCACACCTGCCACATCGAGCTCCAAGGCCTGAGTGGCCTTGACCGCCAGCTCCTTCCATTCCATGGGAGGATCCCATGGCTCCCCCCTTCCCCTCAAGTGCACGTTGGAGCGGAACTCCCCCCTCTTGGGGACCCTCCTCATGCTGCCAACTGGTTCACCTCTCACAACGACTATTCTCACATCTCCCAGGGATGCCTGGGATATGAACTCTTGCAGGACTATGGCACCTGCGGGAAATGGGGGATGATCCACTACATACTTGGCAAAGGATTCCTCCCCGACCAACTCCACCCCTGTCCCTTGCCTTCCCCTCAGGCCCTTGGCCACAACGGGAAGTCCTCCGAGCTCTCCTATGAGGTGCCTGAGCTCAGTGGGCCTCTGGACCAGGATGGTCCTTGGAACGGGGATCCCGGAAGCTGCGAGTTTTCTCAAGGAAAGAAACTTGTCTCTCGCGATGAAAAGGGATTTGCAAGAGTTCAGGGCCTTGACCCCCGATGTCTCCAGATGGAATAGGACTGCGAGCTCGTGGTCCTCTATTGTGGATCCTATCCTAGGGATNACTACATGGGCCAGGGGCCCTTTGGCAAGCTCCCCATGGGTTGAGGGCAAAACCTTTTGAGGATGGAGGAGAAAGGCCTCGCAGCCCAGCTTGGATGAGGCCTCGAGAAGCCTCCTATTGGGGTGGTAGATCCGGCTTTTGGTTGTGAGGATCGCTATCTTGACTGCCTTCTCACCCATCTATACCTTCCCAGGAGGGATCCAATCCCTCTCGATTGAAATCCATTCTTCTCACAGCCTCAAGTCCGAAGCGGTCCAAATAGAGCTGAAGGTATTCCCTGAGCTTGATGTGATACCAAAAGGGCTTTGGCCCAGGACCGAGAAGCTTGGCTTTGGCCTTCTGGGTAAAAGAGGCGACTTCTCTGGGGGACATTCCCCTCGACGAATGATACTCCATGAGGTCGAAAAAGGGCGTTTCCTTTCTCCTCACAGAGGTGATGGAGAACTCTTCCGGATGCCTGAAGATATGAGTGTCCTCGTAAAGGATGAAGGGATACAGGATGAAAGAGTGAATCGTGTCTTTTTGGGATTCGATGAAGGATATGGTCCTTTGAGCCTCCCTTCGAGTCTCGGTGGGAAATCCCAGTATGAAGCAACAGTGGTTCCAGATGCCTGCCTCCCTGGCTTCTCCGAGGACCTTCTCCATAGTATCCAACCGGGTTCCCTTTCTCATGAGCCTGAGAACCCGCGGGTGGGCGGATTCCACCCCCCACCTTATCTGCCTCACACCTGCCTTGGCCATCTTCCTGAGCCTTTCTCTGGTGAAGCCAGAGACGGGCTTTGCCCAGATGAGCATGGACACCTCGAGTCCCTTCTCGAGAATCCCGTCTGCTAGGCGTTCCCAATACTCGGGAGGCATGCAATCGTCGTTGACCGTGAAGTCCCTCACGCGGTACACCCTCCCCAAGGCCTCCATCTCCATTATCACCCTCTGGGGGCTCAGGGCCTCGAATCTCTCGGAGCCTTGCCTTATACAGAAAGTGCATTTGCCCCAGTAGCACCCTCTAGACATCCTTATGGGCGCATAGGGACGTGGAACTAGGTACTTCTCCCAGTGGATCTCGGAGAAATCAGGGCTAGGCAGGTCCTCCAGGGGCAAAGGAGGATCTGGTGGCACATACTCGGCGCCATCCTTCCCCCAGGTTATGACCCCGGGGATACCTCTCACATCCCTCCCCTCTGCCAAAGATTCCAGAATACGAAAAAGAGGCAATTCCCCTTCGTGCAGGACTGCGCTATGGAAGTAGTCTCGAAAATAAAAACCGTGAGCGAGAATCTTTTTCTCTATTCTCAGAAGATGCTTTCCCCCGACTACAACGTGAACATCTGGAAGTGTCTTTCTCAGAAGCCGAGCAAGGGTCATGGACGCGATGAACTGGTGAACCGTGGATATGGATATCCCCACACACCTCGGCCTCAGAGCCACGACCTTTGGCAAGATCCTCTCTCGAAAGAAAGGAAGGAAGATGTTCTTGCCTTCATTTTGGCAAACATCGAGCAAATCCTTTTCTTCCCAAATGTCTCCACGCCTATAGTAGTTGAAGGAAATGCGCTCCGGCCAGTAAGCCAGACTAGCCATCTCGAGAAGGTCATGGAGACCTTGGACCGCCCTCACTGCCCGATCCGGGTCGAAAAAGAGCTTTTCGTCCCTGAGAACCCCCTTGTAATCATCGACTTTCCGCACATCCGTTTCCCAGGCCTCTAGCTTGTCCCTCGCCTTTTTCAATGGGCCAGGGGGATTGTCATTTTCCCGGAGAAATTTCTCCGCCCTTTTAAGGAGCCCTGAGAGAGTCGCGGGAGAGAGAAGGTACTCGGTGAAGAAATCCACATTCGCGTCCAAATAGGCCACCTTGCAGCCTCTCGACTTGAGATACGAGGAGAGGACTGGAAGTGCCAGATGGGGCACTATGGGGACCCAGACAGGTGGAAATATGAGGAGATGGGTGAGAGGTTCGCCGCCTGTCATCTGTAAGATCTCTTCTTGTCCACCACCTTGCCGTTCTCGATCAATATGACGGTCACTATCTTCTGGCCCGATGCGGGATTCACTCCCTCGTAAATGAGCCTTTTTCTCTTGGCAACCCTTTGGGTGCCTTTTCTGTAAATCCGCCTTTCACTCTCCTGTATCCTATCTGGCTTGCCAAGCCTCTCTCTCACCTCGCTCTCCTTCATTCCGAGCTGGATCTGGCCATACTGGACTGTGTCACCATGCCAGCCTCTGTGGAGCCCTCGGGTGCCAGAGGGCCAATCCCCACCGAAATTCCGAGAAGAACGAGCAGAAACTGCCCCTTTATCCTCGTCGCGAGCGATCTTGTCATGGGATGAACAGCTCCCCGAGTTGTTATATTATCTCCCTGAGTTCGAGCTTCCTCGTGTGGAACTTTAAGGGAAACGCAATGAAAAGGTCAAGCTCTGTTGAGGATGAGGGAGCGCCCAATCGAGGGGAGAGGGGAGAGAAGACAGGAACCCTATTTTTGGTCTCAACCCCCATAGGCAACCTCAAGGACATAACCCTTAGGGCGCTCGAGGTCCTCTCCCGAGTGGATTCGGTTGTGGCAGAGGACCCCGAAGCTGCAAGAAGGCTCCTTTCGGCTTACGGGATATCGAAGCCCATAATCAGCTACCACGAGCAAGGGGAAAGATGGCAAAAAAAGGCTGATAAGATCTCCAGGATTCTTCTTGAGGGAAAGAGTCTAGCTCTCGTGAGCGAAGCTGGCACACCTGGGCTTTCGGACCCCGGTTACGGGCTTGTGAGAAGGTGCCTTGAGCTCCATATCCCACTGGAGGTAGCCCCCGGGCCCTCGGTGATACTCTCAGCCCTCGTCATGAGTGGCATTCCAGCGAACAAGTTCGTATTCGAGGGCTTCCTGCCAAGAGGAAGGGCCCAAAGGAGAAGGACCCTGGAAGGCTTGAAAAAGGAAAGGAGGACTATGGTCTTCTTCGAATCTCCCAGGAGGCTCTCTTCCACCCTCGCGGATATGGCGGAGATCCTGGGAGAGAGAAGGGGGGCAGTGGTGAGGGAGCTCACAAAGGCCTTCCAGGAAATAAAAAGGGGCCTCCTCACGGAGCTGCGCAGCTGGGCCCAGCAGAGCGAGATAAAAGGCGAAGTGACCATAGTGGTCGAGGGTACGGAAGAGTGCTCTTCTGCGGAGCTTGAACTTCGAGAGAGGGTCAGGTTCCTCATGGAACGGTGTTCCCTCGGGCCCAAGGAGACCATGAGGGTGATAAAGGAGGAAACTGGGCTTCCCAAAAAGCTCATTTACGAGGTCATTCTTCGCCAGAGGAGCCAGGGGGCCACCCCTTGACAAGCTGGGTTGGAGCGATAATTTTCATCACAGAAAGAAAAAGCTCTTTGATAACGAACAATTACGAACGAAAGGGGGGTTGGCCATGTTCGAGCTGGTTCCTTGGAGGATGTCTCGAGAGGTGGACCTCTTCCGTCGGGCCGTGGATGACATCATGAGGGACTTCTTCGATTGGAGGCCTCAGTTCCCCTCTTTTGGGGAGGATGCCTGGGTGCCTTCTCTGGACCTCTCCGAGACCGACAAGGAGTTCATCGTCAGGGCCGAGCTCCCCGGAGTTGATCCCAAGGAGATAGAGGTAACGGTCAATAGGGATCTCCTCACTATCCGTGGGGAGCGAAGGCAAGAAAGGGAGGAGAAGGACGAGAACTTCCGCAGGGTGGAGAGGTTCTATGGCTCCTTCTGCCGATCTCTGAGGCTCCCTACGGAGGTAAGGGCCGATGAGGCAGAGGCTAGTTACGACAAGGGGGTACTCAGGATAAGGCTTCCCAAGAGTCCCGAGTACGTGCCAACCAAGATCCAAGTGAAAGCGGCCTGATGGGAGGGTGGGGACCACCCGGAAGGCTGAATGAGATGAGGGGGGCGAGAGCTCCGCCCCTCTTTCTTGTTCCGAGATTCCCATAGCCTTCTTCTTTTTTAGCACCGATCATAACCCCCCATACTGAGGGGCCCTAGGTGTCAAGAGGCCTCGCTTGCCTCCGAGAGAACGACGGCTTTTGGACCTTGCCGCGGCTTGCGTCCGTCCTTGCCATGCGGGCGCGGAGACCGCGCCCCTCCGAGAAAACCGCCTCTCGCGTCATCTCCGGGCCTTCCTCCGCAAGGCCATCCTAGCTCGGACTGTCCACCCCTGGAGGGGCGGGCTCCGCACGCCCGTTAGCGAGACTTCGCTTTCACCGAGGGATGGTCCCATTAGGCCACCGGCCCTTGTTTGCCCCCAATGATTATGTTATGCCTCGGCTTGCGTCCGGCCTTGCCATGCGGGCGCGGAGATCGCGCCCCTCCGAGAAAACCGCCTCTCGCGCCAACCCCGGGCCTTCCTCCGCAAGGCCATCCGTAATGCGCTGGCCCCCCCGCGGAGGGGCGGGCTCCGCACGCCCGCTACGAAACCATCACGCTAACCCCAACATTGCCCCCTTTTGGCAACGGGCCTTTGGCGTACCCTTCCGTTACGGTCACACACCCTGGCTTCCATCTGGCCTTTCGTCTCCCGTGCTCTGGAACGCATCCCCCGAAAAACCGCCTTCCCGAAAAAACTGCCTCCTCGGCACGCTTCCAGTTATTGTCCTTGAGGAAGACCACGCTCGAGGTGTGCCCCTNTCGGTCGCTATGGCTGCCCACTACCATTGAAANGGGTTTTTCTCCCTCTCTCTTACCGGGAAAAGACCCCTCTCCAAATGATCCAAAACCCCCCATTGCCTTGGGCATGTCACCCTGGTAGAATTCACCCCCGCAACTCGCTTCCAAGGGACTCGGCTCACAGGAATCGAGGATCTCTTCGGCTGCAAGGACAGGGCTTTAGAAACAAGGGGAGAAAGACACATGGGCGAGCTCCAAGGCAAGGTAGCTCTCGTTACAGGAGCAGGGAGCAAAGAAGGTATAGGATTTGCGATTGCGAGAGTTCTGGCAGAGATGGGAGCCGCTGTTGCCTTGACGGATCTTTGCCGGGATCTGGAGACTCCGGGCTACTATAGCCTTCCCACTTACCAGGACCTTGAGGAACGTGCCCGGGAGCTTCGGGCCCTGGGTGTGCCCACTTTGGCTGTGAAGGCCGATGTCACATCCATGGAATCCGTGGCTGATATGGTAAAGAGGGTCCTGGAAGAGCTAGGCCCCATAGATATCTTGGTCAACAATGCTGGGGGTGCCCCGTCGCCTGGGCCTCTTCACGCGATGGACGAAGGGGCTTGGAGGAAGACCCTCGAGATCAATCTTCATGGAACTTTTTTGGTCTCCAAGGCCGTTGTGCCCGGGATGATCGAGCGGGGAAAAGGGGGCTCCATAGTGAATATGGCATCCAAGGCTGGAAAGGTCCCGAGGCCCTTTGCAGGAGCCTACTGCGTTGCCAAGGCAGCGGTGATAATGTTCACGAGAGTTCAAGCCCTCGAGCTTGCACCGTATGGGATCCGAGTCAACGCAGTGTGCCCCGCCCAGATAGACACTCCCTTGGAACGCTGGAGTTGGGAGCTCGAGGCCAAAGTCCTGGGCAAAGAGCTCGAGCAGGTGAGAAGAGAGAAGATCTCCCAGATTCCCCTCGCCAGACTGGGGAGACCCAGGGATGTGGCCGAGCTTGTGGGCTTTCTTGTCTCCGAAAGGGCCTCCTACATGACAGGTCAAGCCATAAACCTGACAGGCGGCCAGCTCATGATCCTCTGAACGGGAGAGAAAAAGCAGATGCTCGCGGCGGTCTTTCGCCGAGGTGAACTTGGAATAGAGGAACTCCCCACTCCCCAGCCAGGCCCAGGCGAGGTGAGGGTCAAGGTGAGGTATGCTTCCATATGTGGCTCCGATCTCTTTCTCGTCTCATCGGGAAGGCTCAAGGATGGGACCATACTCGGCCATGAGATGAGCGGCGAGGTAGAAGAANTCGGGGAGGGAGTCGAGGGGCTTTTCCCGNGCCAAGGAGTCATAGTGAGGCCCATAGGATGTGGACGGTGTCCGCCTTGCAGAAGGGGACAAGAGAACCTCTGCCCCAAAAGGCTGGCCATAGGCCTGGGGGAGCTTCCGGGGGCCTTCGGCCAGTACCTTGTCGTCCCAAAGGGGATGATCATTCCCATCCCTCCTGGCCTGGATCTCGCACTGGCGGCCCTGGCAGAGCCAATGGCAACGGCCCTCCACGCAATCCGCCTGTCCCAGATTTCTCCAGGGGATCGAGTGGTGGTCATTGGCGCAGGGGGAATAGGGCTTTGCTGTGTCGCTGTCCTGAGGGCCCTGGGAATAGAGCATATCTTGGTCTCGGAGCCAGCCCCAGGAAGGAGACAGAGGGCCCTAGCTCTGGGCGCCCAATTGGCCATAGACCCCGCGGAGGAGAACCTTGCCGAGGCTTGCGCTGATTGGTGCAAGGGNNAAGAGGTCTCGGCAGTCATAGAATGCGCAGGGAAGGCAGAGACAGTGGATCAAGCCTTGAAGCTCGTATCACCAGGTGGAAAGGTTGCCNTTGTAGGTCTCGCCAAGGGCACACTCCAGTGGGCCCCGGCCCTTGCCATGCTCAAGGAACTCAAGATCCAAGGTTCCTTCGCCAATACTCAGAGGGAGTGCAGGCAGTGTCTCGACATGATGGCCTCGGGGAAGATACAACCTAGGGAGATGGTGGAAAGGGAGGTGTCCCTCTGGGAGCTCCCGGAGGTTTTTCGCTCCCTCATGGCCACACCTGGGGATGGAAAGATCCTGGTTCGAGTGGCCCAAGATTGAGTCCCCGAGAAAAGGGGCAGAGGAACTCTTTGGAGGAGGCTAGAGATGGCTGAGAAGGTTGCAGGGGAGCTTCTGATGGAGAGCTTGGNAGCTCGAGGAGTGAAGACCGTCTTCGCCATTCCCGATGGCACTTACAACGTGTGTTTCAAGTGGGCATTGGAGCATGGAGAGGCAAAGGGGATCAAGTTCGTAAGTCCCAGGCACGAGGCAGCAGGGGCCCACATGGCCGATGGGTGGTTCAGGGCAGAGGGGACGCCCTCAGTGGTCATGGCAGGTGCCGGCCCCGGAGCAGCGAATCTTCTCTCGGGGGTTGTGACGGCNNATGTGGAAGAAATACCGATGGTTGTCATCACGACCCAGAGGAGGCGTGCTGTGATCCAGCCCCCCAAGGGCGCCATGCAGGTCTTCGATCAGAGGGCGTGCTTTTCTCCNGTGGCCAAGGCTAGCTTTCAGGTGCTGGATCCGGGGAGGATTCCAGAGCTTTTGGGGAAGGCCTTCTCCATTGCCCAAANTGGTGTCCCTGGGCCCGTCCATCTGGACATACCCGAGGACGTTCTCAACTCCCAGGTGGCCGCCCCGGAAGAAGCAGAGCCCCCTGGAATTTCTCCTCTGCCGGAAGGAGACAAGGAGCTCATCGAGAAGGCCGCCCGGATTCTCTGGGAGGCCAAGACCCCNATGGTGCACGCGGGGACCGCTGTGGTGAGGTGCGGAGCCTGGGACGAACTCAGGGAGATTGCCGAATACCTAGGGGCCCCGGTGACGACCTCTCCAGGAGGAAGGGGTGCGATCCCGGAGGACCATCCCCTGTGCGTCCCCACAGTTTGCATAGGGGCGAGGGTAGCCCTCTCCCAGTCAGATGTGTGCCTGGCCCTGGGGTGCAGGTTCGGNGAGCTGGAGTTTTGGGGAAAGCCCCCCCTGTGGGGACCACCCTCTTCTCAAAAGCTCATCCAGATCCACATAGCCCCAGAGAGAATAGGTGAGAACAGGCCGGCTCANCTGGCCATTGTTGGCCACCTGAAGCCAACACTCAGGGCCCTGCTCCGGGAGCTCGAGGCCCTGGGTCCCCCGAGGCCAGAACAGGAGCGCCTTTCTGGGCTTAGAAAGACCGTGGAGCAATGGAGAAGGGACCTCGAGGCCACTTACCTCAAGGACACTGTCCCCCTGATCCCAGGGAGGGTCATCCATGAGGTGAGGCAGTTCTTCCCCAGGGATGCTGTGATGGTGATGGACGGAGGGAATACGGGCCTCTGGTGTGTCCATTTCCATCCCGTCTTGGAGCCGCGTACCTTCCTCTGGACCTCGGAATTCGGCCACCTGGGGACAGGCCTTCCCTATGCCATAGGCGCTAAGCTGGCCAGGCCTGATAAGATCGTGTACCTGATATCCGGCGACAGCGCATTCGGTTTCAATATCCAGGAGTTGGAGACAGCGGTCAGGCTCAAGACCCCGGTCATATGCATAGTGATGGTGGATGGGGCATGGGGCATGGAGAAGGCATCCCAGAAGAGGGTCTTCGGTCACGAATCATTCCTCAATTGCGACCATGGTCCCATGAGGTACGACGAAGTGGCAAAGGCCATGGGGTGCTTCGGTGCTCGTGTGAGGGAACCCCATGAGATCAGGCCCGCATTGGAAGAGGCCATGGCGAGCGGGCTTCCCTCTGTGATCCACGTGGATGTGGACCCCACCGCCAATGTGGATCCTCCGGGCATGGACCTTTGGGTGGGGACACACTCGGCGTAAGGACTTCTCCTCGAGGGAGAAAGGGGGATTTATGGGCCAAAACGGTGCTAGCCTTGGCGGCCAGGAAGAGCTCAGGGCATACACCTTGAAGGGCTTGGAGGCGTTCTACCTCCTTGTGCTTCTCTGCCTCACTTATTTTTTCGACTATGCGGACAGGATGGTAGTGGGCTCATTGATCCCCTTCATCAAGGCCGAGTGGTCCCTCTCGGACAGGGAGCTCGGCTCATTGACCAGCGTGATCTACGTGACCATAGCCGTATTCGTCCTCCCCCTTTCCCTCATCGTGGACAGGTGGAGCAGGCGCAAGATGATATCCCTCATGGTCTTTGTGTGGAGCATGGCCACACTGGCCTGCGCCTTCGCTCGAAATTATAGGGAACTCCTCTGGGCTCGGGCGATGGTCGGCTTGGGCGAGGCGGGCTACGCTCCAGCGGGGACCGCTGTCTTGGCGGGAGCCTTTCCCATCGAGGCCAGGGCAAAGACCATGGGCATATGGAATGCCTTCATCCCTTTAGGGGCAGCACTGGGTTTTGTGGCAGGGGGTTACATTGGGCAGAACTGGGGCTGGAGGCATGCATTCGGGCTCGTGGCCCTCCCCGGAGTTCTCTTGGCCATACTGTTTTGGTTTACAAAGGACTATAGGACAGTGCCCCTCGCCGAGGGAAGGGGACCTGCCTCGAGATCCGGGCTTATGGTCTCCATAGGAGGCCTGTTCAAGATTCCAACACTGTGGTTCGTGTATCTGGCCTTTGCCATGAACACAGCCATAACAACTTCCCTCATGACTTGGCTGCCATCCTATTTCAACAGGTTCCATGGGATGAGTGAGCAGAAAGCCGGCACCATGTCGGCGGGTTTGGCCCTTCTTGTGCTTGTGGGGGCTCCCCTCGGGGGATTCCTAGCAGACAGATGGAGGAGGAAAAGGCTCAATGCCAGAATGGTTTTTTCGGGGCTCACCTCTCTCGCTTCAGCCGTTCTCCTGGGGCTGGCCCTGATACTCTCGGAAACCCGTGTTTTCGCCCCCTTGCTTGTGGCCTTCGGGATTCTCACCGTGTGTTATGTGGCCCCATCTGCGGCTGTGACCCAAGACGTTGTGGACCCTGGCCTCAGGGCCCTTTCCTATGGGCTTTGCGTCATATGTCAGCACCTTCTCGGTGGGGCATGGTCTCCCATGCTCATCGGTTGGGTGTCGGACAAAGCNGGGTTGGACAAGGCCCTTTTGCTCCTTCCAATATTCGGCCTTTTCGCTTCAGCCCTTCTCTTTCTTGGCGCCAAGGGGTACGTGAGGGATCTAGAGCGGGCAAGGAAGGTCACCCTGGTTGAGGAGTGAGAGAAGTGGCCAAAGGGATTTGGGATGTCGCGGTAATTGGAGGTGGCATAGTGGGGATGGCCACTGCCATGGCCATCAAGGCCCGATATGACGTGGAGCTTCTCGTCCTGGAAGCGGAGGAGAGGCTAGCCCCGCATCAGACTGGCCACAACAGTGGCGTAATCCACTCGGGACTTTACTACAGACCCGGCTCCCTCAAGGCGCTCAACTGCGTGAGGGGCAGGGAGGCGATGTATGAGTTCTGCGCCAAATACGGAATCCCTCACGAAAGGTGTGGGAAACTAGTAGTCGCAACGAGCAGGGAGGAGATCCCGAGACTAGACGAGCTGGAAAGAAGGGGGAGGGCCAATGGGCTTGTGGGATTGAANCGTCTGAAAGGAGGCGAGATCAGGGACATAGAGCCGCATGCTTCGGGAATTGAGGCCCTTTGGGTTTCTGAGACGGGGATTGTGGATTTCGTTGAAGTCACTCACAAGTTTGCCAGGATCGTGANGGAAAGAGGTGGCGAGGTTCTCCTTGGGCACAGAGTGGTCGCAGTCAATGAGCGATCTGGAGAGCTCATCATCGAGACGACAAAGGGGGAGTTCAGGGCCAGAGGTCTCATAAATTGTGCGGGCCTCCAGTCCGACAGGGTGGCCCGAATGTGCGGCATGGTCCCCACGACCAAGATTGTCCCTTTCCGAGGAGAGTACTACGAGCTTGTGCCCGAGAAGAGCTACCTCCTAAANGGCCTCATTTATCCCGTGCCGGATCCCAGGCTGCCCTTTCTCGGTGTCCATTTCACGAGAACCATTCATGGGGTAAGGGAAGCAGGCCCCAATGCGGTTTTGNCATTGAAGCGAGAGGGCTATTCCAAGGGTTCCTTCAGTCTGAGGGATTCCGCTGAGACCTTCTTCTATGTAGGATTCTGGAGGCTTGCAGTCCGCTACTGGAGGACAGGCTTGGATGAGCTTTACAGGTCGTTTTCCAAGGCCGCATTCGTGAGGGCCTTGAGGAAACTGATGCCAGAGATAACACCTGCCGATCTCGTCCCAGGAGCCTCGGGAGTGAGGGCCCAGGCACTGGGCAGAGATGGTTCGCTGATAGACGATTTCGTTATAATGGAAGGCCCCAAAATGGTCCATGTCTTGAATGCACCTTCTCCCGCTGCGACAGCCTCCATATCCATAGGGGAGACTATCGCCCTGAAGGCAGAGAGGATCTTGGACCTCAGGGCCTCTGGCCAAGGCCAGATGGTGCCATGATCTTCATTATTCTGGCCGCACATTCTTCTATGGATAGCCGGCTCACATCGATCACTGGCATCCCNGGTATCTTCCTGAAGATGTTCCGGCAATGTTCTAGCTCGGCGAGGACCGTCTTGGGGTCTGCGTAATCGGGCGAGTATTTCGCCCTCTGCCTTCTTATTTCCACGACGTGGTCCACATCCGCTATGAGGCCTACCTTTGGAACTCGTGACTCCAAGACCTCCTTGGGAAGATCTTGTCCTAGGACTACGGGCACATTGGCCACCCGCAAGAGGTAATTGCATGCGAGAAAAAGGCTCGTNGGGGTCTTGGACACCCTCGATACTCCCAAAATTATGAGATGCGCCTGATCTATGGTTTCGAGGCCTAGACCATCGTCGTGTCTCATGGTGAACTCTATTGCCTCGGCAGCCCTTAGGGATTCTGCCCTCACGTGGGCAAGAAGCCCAGGGCTAGATATGGGCACCACGTTGAAGAGCTTCCTCACCCGGTCGAGAATGGGCCCAATGAGGTCGAAGAGAATGAGGCCCCTTTTGGCCCCCTCCGTTTGGATGAAATCCCTGAGCTCCGATGAGACTATGGAGTAGATGACCACCCCTTTGCTCTGGCTTGCATTCTCGAGGATTGGGAGGACTTGCTCCCGAGTGCGAACATTGGGGTATCTCGTTATTCTCGGGTGTATGTCTGGAAATTGGAGAAGCGCTGCCGTTATAACGGCTTCTGCCGTCCTCCCTGTTGCATCGGATATGACGAAGACTCTAAGGGGGATCTTCTCCTCGCTCATCTTTGGCTCCCAGCCCCGAGACTTCCTTATCCTTGCTCCCACCGCCTGAAGGCCCACTTTTCGCATGGCCTCCAACATGGCGCCTTGCTTTCACCAGGGTATGTC
>JGI24721J26819_10001321_pt1 | contig 27868 bp, 23 predicted proteins | sample YelNatPaOPGAMG01_FD_26819 | JGI IMG/M metagenome (IMG submission 26819) | reverse complement strand
GTGAGTCGCCTCCTGTGCCCGCCGCACAGCCCTGAATGCTGCGTGTTCGTTTCGGAGCGCGGGGTTAATGCTGGTTACAATGTGGATGCCGCCATGCGCATCCACTACAACGCTTTGCTCGGTACCACGGCGCAGTTTGACACCACGGATGGCAGTTATAACTCGTGGCGTTGGCTTGGGCCAATGACCTCTGGTGGAAGCGGCGGGTCGGCGCTGAGCATTGCTCTACTGCTCAATGGCGCTGGGATGATCACCGGCTACGGAGGTGTGCAGACAGGTGACCCTGCGTTAGACGCGCTTGGTCCGGCCCATGCCTTCCGGGCGCCGGCAACGGGCGAATTTGGCTGGGAACTCGGCGGCATGCTGAACGGTGCTCAGTCGATACTGACTGATGACCTGGGTGTTCTGCCGGGCGGGCTGCACAGCTTCCCAAGAGCGATGAGTCAGGCTGGCGCGATTGTGGGATATTCGGATTCGGTGGCGGTGACAATCCTTACAATTACCTTGGCGTGTATTGGGGAACGAGTGACACAACGCCGCAGGACCTGGGGTCGTTGGGGTCGGTACTACTCGTCTTTGGAAGGCTGCCTGGATCAATCGCAACTGCTCCAGCGACAAACCCGTAATGCGTTCGTAAGTGGCTTGATACACTTTGCTGTCCTTGCGGAATGAGGATCGGATCAGGCCCACGGGATTGGAACGGTGTTGTTGGATTTTTGAGATGGGCACGATATTACACAATAATAAGATACTGTCAGGAGTGACAATGCACTTATTATGGCTACAAATGAAACGCGAAAATGAGATGACTCATTGCTAATCAAGCATTTACACGAAAAAATGAAAGAAATTAGGATTAATAAGCTTGAATACTTTATCAGCTCGTCAATTCGCACATTTGTATTATTTTGAACCTAAATTCTGAGATTTAATTTTTTGTTGAAAAATATTTTCACAGGTGGGAATGCCTTTGTTACATTCAGTGGAGGGCTGGGTTTTACCACGATCCAGTTTGGAATGGCGTGTAACCCGTCGCTCCAGGAAATGCAAGTTGAAAAGGTTATTTTCTGGTCTCAGGCAAAGTTGGAAAACAAATAATGCACTAAAATTTGTAAAGTTTTTAAGGTTGAATCGATTCTGGCTATTAAACCTGAATTCTTTTGTTTTCTGGAAATTTTTTAATTTATTTCCTGATTTTTTGGCAGAATAACGCTCCAAATTCAAAATTCATGGACATGANCCAAAGTTAACCCATACGGGCTTAGAGGCTTTTGTCAGGCTTGGCTTAAATCATAAATGATTTTAATGTTTTCTTCGAAAAAATTCTCATGGTTGCCTAAATTACTTTTTTCGGTTACAAATGTCAGAAGGTATGAAATATCAACTTGAGTTTGAAAAGCCTCTGGCTGAGTTACAAAAAAAACTAGATGACTTGCGTAAACATCCGGAAGTGCACGGGCTTAATATAAAGATCGAAGAAGAAATTCAGCAGATCCAACAAAAAATAGAAGAGACAAAACGTCAAATTTATTCAAACCTGACAGCCTGGCAACGAGTTCAGATAGCCCGGCACCCTAAACGGCCTTATACACTGGATTANATCAGAGGTGCATTTAAGGATTTTATTGAACTTCATGGTGACCGGCGGTTTGCAGAAGATAAGGCCATGGTTGGCGGTTTTGCTACACTTGAGGGCCGAAAGGTCATGGTGATTGGAACCCAAAAAGGGCGTGATACCAAAGAAAACATCATGCGTAATTTTGGGTCGGCGCATCCCGAAGGTTATAGAAAAGCACTTAGATTGATGAAACTTGCAGAAAAATTCGGCTTGCCAGTCATTTCAATTATAGACACGGCCGGGGCTTACCCTGGCATAGGAGCTGAAGAGCGCCATATTGCAGAGGCAATTGCTGTAAACCTAAGGGAAATGATGGTTCTTGAAGTGCCAATTATTGCAGCAGTCGTTGGTGAAGGCGGCTCAGGCGGTGCACTCGGAATCGGAGTGGCGGATAAGGTTCTAATACTGGAAAATGCATATTACTCTGTGATTAGCCCAGAGGGTTGTGCTGCCATCCTTTGGAAAAACAGATCTGCTACCCCAAATGCCGCAGAAGCTTTGAAAATTACCGCAAATGAACTTTATAAGTTGGGCCTGGTCGATGAGGTTGTANCTGAACCTATCGACGGCGCACATAATGACCCGGAAACAACCATTCAGAACCTAAAAGCAGCCCTTATTAAACACCTTGATGAATTAACTAAAATACCAATAAAACTCCTTTTACAAAATCGATATTCAAAATACAGGAGTTATGGTCGATTTAAAGAACCAGATGCTGCAACAGCCGAATCGGAAAGTTCCAAGACTTCTCCAAAACAGGATAATCAAATAAATGGATCCATAACACAACAACAGCAATGACCCTTAAAAAATAATCTCCATTCATTTTTTTCATTGTATATGTTATACCCTTTAACGTTTATTCCGGAATTTAAGGAACGAATCTGGGGTGGAAGGGCGTTGGAAAAATTATTTAATAAGCCATTGCCTCCTGATCTAAACATAGGTGAGTCCTGGGAAATAGCAGATCGCCCCGAAACTTCTAACATAATTGCAAATGGCCAATTCAAGGGAAAATCCCTTCAATGGTTAATGCAAAATTATAAGCAATATCTTTTAGGCGATGCCAGCTCCCGATATGATAAATTTCCACTTCTAGTGAAAATCTTAGACGTGCAGGATAGGGTATCCCTGCAAGTGCATCCAGATAAAGCCACGGCAACCCGACTGGGAGCAGAACCAAAAACTGAAATCTGGTATATAGTTGATGCCGGCGCAGATGCTGAAATCCTGGTCGGCCTTAAAAAAGGGATTACAAAAGAAGCATTCCTCAAGGCAATAGAAAACGGGTCCGTGGAGGATTGTTTTCACCGGTTTAACATTAAAACTGGAGATGCAATCTTTTTGCCGGCCGGCAGGATTCATGGGGTAAAAGGGCCGTGTGTCATTTTTGAAATTCAGGAAAATTCAGATTCAACTTTTAGGATCTACGACTGGAACCGACTCGATGCAAATGGCAGGCCCAGGAAAATTCATGTTTCAGAAGCCCTGCAATGTATAAATTTCACCGACTTTGAGCCTGGGCCTATTAATTCNAAATACTCTCAAAATAAAACCCTAAAAATAAGATTCTTAGCCCAGTGCCCGGAGTTTACCGTCGATGCTATAAAAATTAAACGCAAAAACCATTTCTATNTTACATCGAATCTGCCGATTGTTTATGGGATCGTATCCGGAGAACTCAACGTAGTCTGGCAATCGCATGAGTTACAGCTCAGATCCGGAGATTTCCTACTCGTACCTCCTGGCCTTGAAAAGGTGAAGTTATATGCAATCTCAAATGTAGAGGCAATTCAAGCAAGTCTATAAAAAATGGAGCTTATGAATAAAACTTTTTCTCAGCTCACCTCAAAATGTCACACATCCCTGAGGTCATTTTATCTTTTCCTTATCTTGACCATTTTCACTTCTGCACAGGTTGTATTAATCGCTCAAAGCTCCGAATTCAATGGCTTGCTCAGGATCGCTTCGTACAATATCGAAAACTACATTGTTGAGCCAAGTGAGACAAGACCCCTAAAGTCAGACGTCAGCAGGGACAAAGTCCAGGATTTTATAAAAAAAATAGACGCCCACATAATTGCGATCCAGGAAATCGGAAATACCAATTCCTTGTTTGATTTACTAAACGGCCTTAAAGCTAAAGGCATGCATTATCAATATTGGTTCCACTCTGGCGGGTNTGATACGAACATCTATTTAGCCCTGCTCAGCAAGTTCCCTATCGTAAACAAAAAAGCGCATATGAATGAGAGCTTTTTATTGCATAATAAAAGGTTCTTTGTCTCAAGAGGAATTCTGGAAGCTGATGTATTACTACCAAATAAAAAGACTATTACTTTCTTTGTTGCCCACTTAAAATCTCGTAGGGCCTCGACAGAAATAGATCCAGCTGAACTCCGGGAACACGAAGCCGCGATCCTGCGGAAATTAATAAATAAACGATTCGCAGAGAATTCCTCTGCATACATCGTTGTAGTCGGGGACATGAACGATACCAGGGACTCAACTACACTTAAAACTATCATTGGTAGGGGTGGAACAGCTTTGTTTGATACCCGGCCAACAGAAAAAGTAAAATCCAGCTTGACCGGTAACCTATCGGGAACGTTTAAAAGAGATATAGCCTGGACCCATTACTATGCCACTGGTGATATCTATAGCCGAATCGACTACATCTTAGTTAGTAAGCCCCTTCAAAACCGACTCGTTCGCGATGCAACGTTTATCTTAAATGATCCGGACTGGGGTATAGCTTCAGACCACAGGCCGATCACAGCCGGATTTTCAATAACCGATTAATGAGGATCGCCTGCTCTAGAACAAAAATAACTATAATGCAGTGTTTATTCTTTTTCTGTTGTCTCCTTTGGTATCTCTGGAGTTAAAGACCCTAAACTGACTACGTATTTTATTGCATCAGCTACGGACATATCCAGTTTAATTATTTCGTCTTTCTGCGCTAACACAAGAAAGCCACTGGTGGGATTTGGTGTAGTTGGAATAAATACACAGACCATATTTTCACTGGTTTTATCTTGAGCCTCGCTCACAGTCTCATTTGTTATGAAGCCAATAGAATAAGTACCCTTTCTGGGATATTCAATCATCACGACCTGTTTGAAAGATGTTTTTTTGCTCGAAGTAAAAGCCTCATTGACCTGTTTGATTGTCCCGTAGATCTTATTCAATAAAGGCACTTTGCTCATCAAATTGTCAAAAGCTAAAATCAGTTTTTTAGTTACGTAGTAACGAGTAGCCAGACCCAACAATGTTATTAGAAATGCAGCGAATAGTAGAGCAAATAGACTCCAATACCAATAGACGGGCCCTGATCCCCCATCAGAATGCGTAATGGACCTGGGAATGAAAACCAACAATATGTCTGTGACATTTGATATTGCTCCAAAAATCCACCGAATCAAAGCCACTGATAAAAAGACTGGCAAAGCAATTGCCAGTCCTGTCAAAAAGTTTTTACGTAACCATTTAATGTTAGGATGCTTTTTCATGATTTGCAGAATCTCAAAATTTTTATTATCCGCCTTACAAGGACTTCACTTATCAATCACACAGATTTTATATTTGATTTATATAGCACATTCGCAATTTAATTTAAACAAATGAAAAACACTAAATTAAAATTAATTAGCTCTAAAAAAAGCCTCTCCGAAACTGTATTAAAAATAGTCGAAAAGACACCTGTAATTGATATTCATACGCATCTTTATCACCCGGCCTTTAAAAACCTGCTATTATATGGTATCGACGAATTGCTGGTTTACCATTATTTAATTTCGGAGGCATTCCGGTTTGCAGACATTCCCTTTTCAAAGTTTTGGGAGCTTGAAAAAAAAGACCAGGCAGAGATCGTCTGGCAAAATCTATTTGTAAAAAACACCCCAATCTCAGAAGCCGCTCGTGGAGTTATTACTACGTTGAATTTATTAGGTATTGACCCTCGAAAACATGACTTACCTGCATTACGCAAAAAATTTAATGAATGGAAAATCCCCGAATACATTGACACTGTCCTTTCACTGGCCAACGTTAAAAGTCTTTACACGACCAACAGCCCATTCGATCCCGAAGAAGTAAAAATCTGGCAGACCGACCCTGAATTAGACCCGCGGTTTATTTCTGGCCTCAGAATCGACCCAATTATCCTGGACTGGCCAAATGCTTACAGCACTATCAGAGATCAAGGATTTGATGTGTCTCCCACTATCAATGAACCTACTATATTAAACACAATCAAATTCCTGGAACATTGGCTCAAAAAAACCGGAGCAAAATATTTGATGGTATCCACGCCACCAGATTTTTTGTACCCAGCTAAAACTTTATCAACCAACATAATGATAATATTATCCTACCATTTTGTAGAGACAACGATCTACCCTTTGCCATGATGATGGGCGTAAAACGGCAAATTAATCCAGCCTTACGACTTGCAGGAGACGCCGTCGCCTCAGCAAATTTAAATGCTTTAGAAGAAATCTGCGCAAAAAACACAAAAAATAAATTCCTCGTAACTGTACTGGCCAGAGAAGATCAACATCGCCTGTGCGTAATCGCGAGAAAATTCAGAAACCTGCANCCATTCGGATGCTGGTGGTTTACAAACGTTCCATCACTGATCTCTGAAATAACTACTATGCGCCTTGAACTCCTTGGCACTAATTTTACAGCCCAACATTCAGATGCACGAGTACTTGATCAGTTGATTTACAAATGGTCACATTCAAGAAAGGTNATCGCAAANGTTCTTATAAATAAATACTCTGAGCTCATGGATTCGGGCTGGCAATTCTCAGAATCCGATATCCAAAATGACGTGCTAAACCTCTTCGGTGAAGCTTTTAATGCGTTTGTAAAATTAAAATTATAACCTTAATAAGCCATTTCATTACCTTGATGGTCTCACTTTACGTCTTTTGTGGTTTATGTAATTTAATCCAGTCTATCAGACCCACCCCGAGAATCATGGTTTCAATAGTTNACTGGTTGTAATCAATTCTATTCTGGTTAAAAAACGAAAATAGAAGCACTTACTGTGTTTTTAACAATTCAATTGCAAAAGTTTGACATGAACGCGAATCTACCCGCGAATCTATCCGCGAATGAACGCGAATGGACGCTAATCATAAAAATTTGTGTCTATTCGTGTCTAATCGCGGATGCCATTCGTGGATACATAGGTGGACAATAGTGGCTAGCCAAGATCCAGGACCTCACGGACTTTTTGTTTTAAGCTATTCGGATCAAACGGTTTTTGAAGAATCGTGATGTTTTTTATTATATTAGATTGATTATGGAGCACATTTAGCGGGTAACCAGAGATATATAACACTTTTATCTGCGGATGTATGGATTTAATTTTTTCACTCAACGTGATTCCGTCCATCTCTGGCATAACAAGATCTGTAATCAATAAATGGATCTTATTGGCATACTCTTTTGCTATCTGGATAGCCTGAGAAGGTTTATCTGCGACTAATACNGTATACCCATTTTTGCTCAGGACTTTTTTACCAAGATCGATTATTTGAAAATCATCCTCGACCATTAGTATAACTTCACTACCACGTGTAATTTGGGCTTTTGAACCTGTATCAACATTCAGGCTATTTGCTTGTGCTTTAGGAAAATAAATTTTAAAAGTAGCGCCTTTGCCCGGCTCACTATACACATTTATAAAGCCACCAGCCTGTTTCACTATACCATAAACTGTTGACAGTCCCAGTCCAGTTCCCTTGCCGATTTCTTTGGTAGTGAAGAATGGTTCAAATATATGGTCTAAAACCTCCTGTGTCATACCACTACCGGTATCTGTAACAATCAATGTGACATAATCGCCCGGCTGCGTTCCAGGGTGTTCCTTACAATATTCACTTGAAATACTAATATTCTCCGTCGAAATATAAATAGTCCCGGCCCCGGTAATTGCATCTTTTGCATTTGAACAAAGATTTATCAGGATCTGATCGAGCTGGATGGGGTCCAATTCTACCTTCCACAAACAGTTGCCAGGCTCCCATTTCAGTTCTACATTTTCGGTGATCAAACGTTTCAAAAGCTTTAATTGTGCAAAGATTTCTTCGTTTAAATCAATTATCTTAGGTTGTTCTTGTACTTGAGCCCTGGAAAATGTAAGTAACTTACGGATTAGAGCTGCTGAGTCTTTAGCGGCTTTAACTAAATCAGTCAAATTTTGATAAACAGGATCCTCCGGCTTGAGCATATCCATGGAAAGTTCTGCACATGCCAGTATTGCCGTTAGTTTGTTATTAAAATCATGTGCAATACCACTTGTGATTTGTCCGATGGATTCCAATCGACCTTGTCTTTGCAAACGCCTTTGTAATTCAATTTCCTTAGTCACGTCGTCTAAGATACAGACAAAATATTTGATCTCGCCAGTCTGGCTGAATACCGAAGATATTGATGTCTGTTGATAATATTCTGAACCGTCCTTCTTCTTGTTAATGAATTGGCCTTTCCAGGGCTTTCCGGATTTGATCGTATCCCAAAGTTGCTTATAAAATTCTGCGCTATGTTTTCCGCTTTTGAGTATTCGCGGGTTCTTACCCAAGACTTCTTCTTTTGAATAGCCGGTAATCTGTTCAAATGCAGAGTTAACGTATTGAATATTTCCATTGACATCAGTTATCAATATGCAACTGGATGCTTGTTCAACGGCAACACCTAATAAATTCTTTTGCTCATTCAGTTTGATTTCTTTTGTTAAGTCTAACCCTGCACTAAGCACACCGATAACCTTTTGGTTCTGATCTTTTAAAAGCCGATTATGCCACAGGATTATCCGTTGCTGCCCCTGAAAATCCAGCACAGGATTCTGATGAGTAAAGAAATCAGACCTGGCACCCTGAATGAAATTATTAAACAAATCTGAAATGACAGGTTTTTGTTCTTCAGGGACAAAACAATCCACAAAATTTTTCCCTAACAATTCATTACTATGCGCACCCAATACTTCAACGGTTCTTTTATTTGCCAGGCAAATCCTGCCCTGGGTATCTAACGAAATAATCATCACCGGTGCGATATCGAGATACATCTGAGCCTGTTCTTTTTCTCGAAGTATTTGTTGCTCTGCATTTCGTTCAAAAGTCTGGTCTCGAAAAGCTATTACCATTCCCTTTATCTTCTTATCTTCACCATAGATCGGCGCAGCGCTATCAGCTATAGGAATTTTCTTTCCACTCCGTGAAACTAATAAAGTATGATTTGCAAGATTAAAAACTGTCCCTTCTTTTAGTACTCTGGACAATATATCACCAACTGACTCGTTAGTTTGTTCATTAACAATCTTAAAAACTTCATCTACCTGTTTACCAAGAGCCTCAGTTGCAGTCCATTCAGTCAATTGTTCAGCCGACTTGTTCATTAATGATATCCTTGCATCGGGCGTTGTTACAATTACCGCGTCGCCTATCGATTGTAACGTGGTCCGATAAAACTCCCGACTTTCAATTATTTCTTTTTGCTGCTGGAAGCGCACCTCCTCGTTTCTAAACAACACGGCTGTAAGAAATGTTGCAGCAGGGAAGATAACCATTACCGGAAATGTAATCTGACTGATGATCTCCAAATTTCTGGGCCATGGCAGTAACAGTTGACAACCTAACATCGCAATATGCGACAAAACCCCTACTAAATAAAAATAACCAGGATTAATCCTGGTTATTTTTCTGCCCCATATCCGATTAAATGTCAGCCCAATGATTGAACAAGATAATATTGCTGCAAGGCCTGCCCACAAGCCTGCTCCACCAAGATAGATCCTGTAGGCTCCAGCCATAACCCCTGAGATTATAGAAGGTACTACCCCACCGAACAATGAGATCAAAGTCAGAATTATAGACCTGCCATCGTAAATAATACCATTATCCATCCTGACCGAACATGCCATCCCTACCACAGTTATGACCCCAAAAATAATGCCGGTTACAAACTTGAAAGCATTCTCATTTTTACGTCGCAGGCCCGAAAAAATCCCATAAACCGAGGCAAGAGCTACCAGTACTGCTACATTAGTTACAAGAGCATAAAACATAACTTACTTTTTATGTCGTTACTAACACGACAACTGCGGGACGAGCAACTAGCTCGTCCCGCAGGTCCAGTATTTATGCTCTAAAAGTCTTTGAAGCTCTCAAGAGGGATCTCTGAAGACTTTGCTTTTGGAGCTGATGCTCTTGTTGTCTCTGAGACTTTGGATTGTTGTGTGGACTTATGCGCTCCAGCTGTGTCACTATCTTTTCCTGAGTCCTTCGGGCCAATACCATGTTTAGATCCGTCCCCATGAATTGTTATATGCTGGGGTTTTGTGGTTACAGCACTTTGTCTCTGTGATCCAGTCTTTATACCCAAAGTCCCGTCTTTGGCGCCTTCTATGATATATACCAATTCCTTGACCGACTCCTGCAGCGCTTCAGCCTGTGCACTCAACTCCTCAGCCGCACTGGCTGTCTCCTCAGCCGTAGCTGCACTCTCTTGCGTCACTTTGTCCATCTGCGATACAGCACTCGTTATCTGAGTTATCCCCTGACTCTGCTCTTTCGTCGCAGCAGCTACCTCTGTCACTAATGCGTCCACTTCCCGTACCTTACTCACTATCTCCTTAAACCCCTCCGCCACTCGTAAACCTATCTCCTGACCACGACTACTACTGCTTACTGCTAACTCTATCTTCTCTGCTGTCTCCCGTGCCGACTGCGCTGCCCTCTGCGCTAAATTACGTACCTCATCCGCTACCACTGCAAAACCCATCCCTGCTTCACCTGCCCGCGCCGCCTCTACTGCAGCATTCAACGCCAGTATGTTCGTCTGAAACGCTATCTCCTCTATTGTCTTGATTATCTTAGATATGCTGTCACTCGATCCCTTTATGTCCACCATCGCCCGCGTCAACTCCTCCATCTGCGCAGCACCGGCCTCCGCTGCACTCCGCGCCTGATTCGCCTGCTCCTTCACCTTTATGCTGTTATCAGCATTCTGCTTGGTCATGCTCGCCAATTCCTCAAGCGATGCACTTGTCTCTTCTACCGATGCCGCCTGCTCACTCGCACCGGAGGCTATCTGCTGACTGGCCGCTGCGACCTGCGCCGCCGCCGTCGCTGTCTGACTAACATTGCTAGATATACCGTCAGCTATACCTTTTAACCGCCGCGTCACCTGGGTGCCTATCAAGGCAGATACTGCAAATGCTACGATGGTACCAACTATAGTAACTATTACGGCTGTGAGCTTTACCCGAGCACTAACCCGATCAACCGTAGCTTTAGTATTGCTGGTTATCCCATTATAATGTTCGACCCAGTCTTTTAGAACCTTATCTGCATCCAAAAATAATTTCCTCGATGCTGATGCTTTCCCAAATATCTCATCATCAATTTTAACAATTTCTTTATTATCATCCTTAGCTCCGGCGTCCATCATATTTGATTTTTGCCTGCACAATGAAACTAATTCATCATGAACTTTCTTAAAATCAGTCCATATTTGTTTAAAATTTGAATAATACTTTGCACTTTGTTCATCCAGATTAGTCGATTCCAGGTCTTTTAATGCCGTCAATAATTCCTTTATTGATTGTTCTTCAAAATCAAACTGAGCTTTACGTGTCTCAGGATTTTGAAAAAGTCGTCTATTTATAAGTCCACGTTCACCAATGATAACAGCATTAAAAGCTGATTGGGACTCCAATATATCTCGCCTAATAGTTGCAGACTTAAACAATTCATTGTTTGATGAATTTATGGAACTTATTCCAAAATATGCGACAGCCCCAATGATTGCAGCAACGAGTGCTGCAAGAGCAGCTATTGATAAAATCTTAGTTTGAAGTTTCATAATACATCTATCTGTTTCAGGTTTTTAGTTTTCTTTTACTGTTACTTTTACTTTTACTGAGTTAATCCTGCTTCAGCTGCAGTCTCAATTGTCTCTGCAGCTACTACCTTCTGAATATCCAGAATGGCCTTCACTTTACCCTTGACCATTGCCATCCCTAATATGTACGAAGTGTCTACACTAACCCCAAAATCGGGTGTCTCCTGTATGTCCCCAGCATTGATGTTCAGTACCTCCTCTACCTCATCCACTACCATGCCCATCAATAGTTCCCGCTTAGCCCGACTCTGTAGCTGTACAACCACTATACACGTCCGATCTGTAACTGCCCCTGTCCCTATCCCAAACCTTAACCGCAGATCCACTACCGGTACTATCTTTCCACGTAAATTAAGTACCCCTTTTATGTAATCAGGCATCTGTGGCACTGCAGTTATTGGTATCATTCGTATTATTTCCCGTACCTTAAGGACTGGAATAGCATATGCCTCGTTTCCCAAAAGGAATGTCAAGTACTTGCCAGCAAGATGCTGAAACTGACTGACATCTTGTCTGGCCGCTTCTAGTGTAGCCATATCTTTCATACTTCTTTTGATATCGGCAGGTTTAAGAAAAACTTTAGAGGAGTTTTTTAGATTCGCGTCCATTCGCGTTCATTCGCGTTCGTTCGCNGATAAGATTCATTTGTGCCAATACGGTATTTGACAATGTTAAATTCGGGCAATAGTCTTTAGTAGTTTATGTTAAGGATACGCGAATCATTACTTGAATTAATAAGAAAGACTTCCACTGAGCTTCCGGCAGATGTTTTAACTGCCCTGAAGCGATACAGCAAACTAGAGCACGAACCATCAACTGCTGCAAATGCATTTTCGATTATTTACAAGAATATTGAGCTTGCTTGTTCCAAAGTTCAGCCGTTATGTCAGGATACAGGCAGTATTCTTTTTTATGTAGATGCACCTATTGGTTTTGACTTTATTGAATTCGAATCGGCTGCGAAAGAGGCAGTAAAAGAGGCGACACGACTGGGGTATCTACGTCAGAACTCAGTCGATACGATAACAGGAAAGAACGACGGCACCAATATTGGCCCGGGAGCACCGGTGATTCATTTTCATCCGATAAAACATGGCAAGACTGAGATTCGGCTTATACTCAAAGGCGGCGGCTGTGAAAACGTGGGGGCCCAGTACTCATTACCTTATGAAAGGTTGAAAGCTGGTCGAGACCTCGAAGGCTGCAGAAAAGTGATTCTGGATGCTGTATTGCAGGCACAAGGCAAGGGTTGTAGTCCCGGGGCGTTGGGTGTTTGTATTGGCGGAGACCGTGCAACGGGTTTTGAATTTTCTAAACGCCAATTTTTGAGAAAGTTAGACGATGAAAATCCGATACCAGAGCTGAGGGATTTAGAGAAAACCATACTTGAGCAGGCCAATCAATTAGGTATTGGGCCGATGGGTTTTGGTGGTCAAACTACGCTGTTTGCGGTTAAAATAGGCGCTTTAAACCGGGTTCCGGCATCGTACTTTGTTAGTATAAGTTACATGTGCTGGGCTTTCAGGCGTCAAGGCATTGAATTAGACAACAATGGTATGATTACAAATTGGCTTTATTAATATGAAACAGTTAGAAGCACCATTTGAAGAAGAAAAGATACGCCAGTTACATGCTGGGGACGAAGTCGAAATATCCGGCATAATTTATACTGGCAGGGATGCTGTACATAAATATTTATATGACGGCGGGCAATTGCCGGAGGGCCTTGTACTGGAAAACGGCATCATTTTTCATTGCGGACCAGTTGTATTAAAAGACAAAGCCGGCAACTGGCGAGTAGCAGCAGCTGGTCCAACCACATCTGCCAGAGAAGAACCGTACCAAGCTGACATAATTAAGCGATTTAGAATCCGTGGGATCATAGGCAAAGGCGGAATGGGCGAAAAGACCCTTACGGCCTGTCAAAAGTACGGCTGTGTTTATCTTCATGCAATAGGCGGTGCAGCTCAGGTACTGGCAGAAAAAATAGTTAAAGTGCGAAATGTTTATTTCTTAGAAAAGTTTGGATCGCCTGAGGCAATCTGGGAACTAGAGGTTTTGAGGTTTCCAGCAGTAGTAACGATGGACGCCCACGGCGTATCACTGCATAAAGAGATATTTGAGAAAAGCAAGGCTGTGTTTGATAGACTAATTTCCAAAGATAGTATCAAATCTTAAAAAAAAGGAATTGCTGTTTTTATTTTTGTTTGGTATTTCTCTGGGCAGTTAAAGTTGAAATCACAAATTAACACTTCGATCAAGAATATCGATAAAGCTTTCATCGTCGGAGTGAAGCTCCGAAACGGTAATGATTTTAGTGTAGAAGAATCATTATCTGAACTAGCTCAGCTTGTAGAAAGTGCTGGCGGCCGTGTTGTCGAGAAAGGCATACAAAAGTTAGAGCAGCCGAATCCGGCTACATTTATTGGTGAAGGCAAGGCAAAGGAGTTTGCATTGCGATGTAAGGAATTAGGGATTGACACGGTAATATTCGACGATGACCTGACCCCGGCACAATGCAAAAATCTGGATCAGATCTTTGGCTGTCAGGTATTAGACCGCACGGATTTGATTTTAAAGATATTTGCCATTCGGGCGCGGACGCGTGAGGGCAAGTTGCAGGTTGAACTCGCACAGCTTCAGCATTTATTACCACGATTAAAACGGTACTGGCATCACCTATCAAGGCAAAAAGGCGGAATCGGCTTACGCGGCGGTGAAGGCGAAACACAGCTGGAAGTCGACAGACGCCGGGTTCAGGAACGGATCGACAAAATCCGCGAGGAATTAAACGAAGTAAAACGGGCCAGAGCAATCCAGCGGTTCGGTCGATTGCGCAACCAATGGCCACTGGTTTCAATCGTTGGTTATACGAATGCCGGCAAATCGACATTATTTAATGCATTAACCGGGGCATCAGCTGTTGCTGAAGATAAATTATTTGCGACGCTTGATCCAATGACACGGCGGCTACGGTTACCGACGAACCAGAACGCGCTTATTTCAGACACAGTCGGCTTCATTCGTAAGCTGCCGCACACATTAGTTGAGGCCTTCAAGGCTACATTAGAAGAAGTGGTTCAGGCTGATATCCTGATGCACGTTGTCGATATCAGCCATCCGAATGCAGAAATGCAGATCGAGTCGGTCAATAAAGTCCTGGATGAGATTGGAGCCAGTGACAAACCCATGCTCATGGTTTTTAATAAGATTGATCGAGTAGAATTTCCGCACTGGTTTGAGCCAATTGCAAATAAATACCAACACTGGGTCATGGTCTCGGCCCTGACAAAACAAGGTCTGGATTCACTAATGCACGAATTAGGCGTTTTATTGCGGCCTGAGCGTGAACTTGTTGAGTTGGTAATTCCACTAAGTCATTCATCTATAATTTCCAGGCTTTATGAAGTAGGCCAGATTTTGGAAAAAGAGTTTGACGGTCAGGCAGCAAGGTTCAAAGCAAGGATCCCGCCGTATCTGAAATACCAATTTCAAGTCTTTATGGCAAAAGAGGTCTGCTCATGAAAATGCGGATGCGAGATATCCCTGAGGCTGAGCGCCCGCGTGAACGCATGGAATATTACGGAGCCAGGGCGTTGAGCAACACGGATCTTATAGCTATTTTTTTGCGCAGCGGTACAGCTAAGGCGTCTGTAATGGATATAGCTACGCAGGTCCTCGCAAATTACGGGTCACTGACAAAGCTGTCAAAAGCAACCTTAGACGAACTGAAAAAGTTCCCCGGAATTGGGCGTGACAAAGCCGTGACATTAATGGCGGCCTTTGAAATAGGTCGACGCATAGCTCAGGAGATTGTCAATGAAAGCGACACATTAAACAATCCGGAGGCGATTGTAAATCTCTTGAGGGAAGAAAACCGCAGTTATACGGTAGAGACATTTCAGGTAGTCCTTTTAAACACCAAACGCAGGCTCATACGCGTTGAAAAAATTTCTAACGGCACACTTGATGCATTAATGGTTCACCCGCGAGACGTATTCAGGCCTGCAATTGCAGCAAATGCATCGGCTATAGTTCTCGTACATAACCATCCTAGCGGAGATCCAACACCGTCAGAAGCAGATATTGTCACAACTCGTGACTTGATTCGTGCGGGGCATTTGTTAAAAATAGAGGTATTGGATCATATTATTATAGGCACAAAAACTCAAAATCGCGAAAAGGATTATATATCCTTACGTGAAAGAGGGATATTTTACCCATGAACCAAAACCAGAACACACGCGGTACGCCTGCGACTCATAATATTGATAAATCCAGAGGCGCAGGATTAATTCTTATACTGGAGGATGACACCCGGTTTTCAGCCTTGCTTAAAGAATTCATTGAATCCCAGGGCTATCATGTGGACTGCGTAAGTAGCGGTGTTGAAGGAGTCTTAAGGGTTATGGGCAATGATTATGACGTAATTTTATGCGACATGGTCATGCCTAATGTGCCCGGGGATATGTTTTATCTGGCAGTGGAACGTTCCAAGCCACACTTATGTAAGCGTTTCGTCTTTATGACCGGCCATAGATCAGACCGTCAGATCAATGATTTTCTGAAAAAGACTGGCGGTGTCATCTTGTGGAAGCCGTTCCCGATGCAGGATCTTATATCCGCTATTGAGACTGTGATCAAAAGTACGAGAAAACAATAGACCCGGTCTATTTAAAATAACGCGATTTTTCCTATTCGCAGTAAATGATCCACAGCACAGCAATAATCAAACCTGGGGCTGAGATCGATCCTTCAGTAGAAATCGGACCATACGCCATCATAGACGAGCATGTTCAGATATCCCAAAACTGCATTATAGGTCCGTATGTATTCATTACTGGCCATACCAGTATCGGCCGTGGCAATAAGTTCCACGCTGGCTGTGTCATAGGCGATGAACCTCAAGACATCAAATATAAAGGAGCACCGACACGTTTGATTATTGGCGATAACAACCTGTTCAGGGAACATGTCACCATTCATAGATCTAATAAAGTCGAAGAAGCAACAATTATCGGATCCGACAACTTCTTCATGGCCGGCTCACACGTTGCACATAATGCTGTTATCGGAAACAATACCATAATAGCAAATGGTGCGCTCATTGCCGGTCATGCAATCATTGAAGATAAAGCTTTCATTTCAGGTAATTGCTTGGTCCACCAATTTGTGAGAGTGGGAACCCTGGCATTAATGCAAGGTGGTTCAGCCATATCTAAAGACCTTCCACCATTTACTATTGCCTGGGGCGATAACGCCATATGCGGGCTCAACATCGTAGGCCTTCGGCGGGCTGGTATCACGATNGAAGCCCGAAACGAATTGCGAAAACTTTATCATCTGCTTTTCAGATCCGGTAAAAATTTAAAAAACGCAGTAGCTTGTGCACGGGGACAATTTAACTCAGAATTCTCAATCAAGCTGCTGGACTTTATCGAGTCAAGTAAACGCGGNGTATGTACCCATATTAACCGCAGATTTCATGACACCAAATTCTCACCAGACCAGAAAGAAGAAGAAAATCCTCATGACCAGCNTCAGAACTTATGATCAATATCCCTCTGGAATTAAACGAATTGCTAAAAAAAACCTCACGCTCATTCTTTCTTACCCTGAATGCTGTACCGGCTAAAATCCGACCACACCTGAGTATAGCTTATTTATTGGCCAGGGCTGCTGATACTATTGCCGATACCGACGCNCTAGCTGAAGCTCAAAAACTGGCATATCTGGAACGGCTTCAGACTATGGTTCGAACAAGGCCAGACGACCACAAAATACCCNCGGATTTTTGCCNTGACCTGATTGCTGATCTTACCAAACTAAGCTCTAAGCCGGCTAACATTTCTCAGGCTGAATACCAGTTGTTACTCAAATTTGATGATGTTTTGAATATACTTTTATTATTTGAGCGCCCAGACCAGGAACTCATCGGCCAGGTCCTGTCCGTAATCATCAGTGGTCAGATATCAGATATTAAAAAGTTCAATCGCAAAAACAGCAAGGCACCTTCGGCATTAGAGTCGTTGAGNGAGCTTGACGAGTACACATATAAAGTCGCAGGCTGTGTGGGAGAGTTCTGGACACAGTTATGCCTCAAGCACTTATTCAAACTCAGTCAGGATCAGACCCAACAAATGCTGAATTACGGCATAAGTTATGGGAAAGCTCTCCAGCTAATAAATGTGCTACGAGACTTAAAAACCGATCTTAAAAATGGCAGGTGCTATATACCTGTGGAATTACTGAGCCAGGTTAAATTACAGCCACAGGATTTGATGAACCCCGGTTCAGAGCCACTGTTCAAGCCGGTCTTTTATCAACTCCTGAGCCGGGCAGCCAAAGACTTAATCACTGCTTATGATTACGTTGCCATGATACCGCCCAGGTTTATTCAACTACGTCTTGCTACCTTATGGCCAGCCATGATTGGTATAAAAACCCTTAGAAAATTACATGTATCAAAAATACTGGACCACAGCGTTCATGTTAAGATATCCCGNTCCAGCCTTTGGCGCTCAATAATCTTATCATTTTTTATCTGGCCTTTTCCGAAATTGCTTAAACGTCAGGTCCAGAGTTTTATNTGTTCCATTAATTAAACAGTGAAACCAAACAGGAAAAAAACTCAAAAAGCCAGTCAATCGAGCGCACCATCGCCGGTGGCAGACCCATCAGCACCAAAGTTTCAGGAAACCACTGTTTCACCGGCCAAGCGATTACTTTTTAAAGGAATCTGTCTTTTTTTCATTCCTGTTGTAATAATTTTTTTACTGGAGCTAGTGTTTCGGTTAGCCGGGCTTGGTTATCCAACCAGCTTTTTTTTAAAATCAAGGGTTGCAAACAAATCTGTGGTCAGAGAAAACCGCCTGTTTGGATTACGTTTCTTCACTCCGGGCGCGCTTCGAACACCTCGGCCAATGAGTTTTTGTGCTAACAAGGACTCAAATACCATAAGAATTTTTGTATTTGGTGAGTCTGCGGCCTTTGGCGATCCTGAGCCAGCCTATGGTTTTCCACGAGTTTTACAATACACCTTAGCAGCTATGTTACCGACGAATAAAATAGAAGTGATAAATGCTGCAATGACGGCCATAAATTCCCACACAATTTTGGAGATAGCTAAAGATTGCGCCGCATATAATGGTGACTTCTGGCTGTTGTACATCGGAAACAATGAGGTCGTAGGGCCGTTCGGCGCCGGAACTGTCTTTGGAAAACAATCAGCCGGACTTAACTTTATCAGGTTCGTGCTTAAATTGAAAAATCTAAGAACTGTCCAGTTATTAGACCTGGCTATGCTGAAACTGTTTAATCCGCAACGCGCCAGGGAATCCTGGGGTGGTATGGAAATGTTCCTAAAATTCAGGATCTTGCCAGGATAACCCAAAAATGCAGGTAGTATACGAGAACTTTCAGCAAAACATGACCGATATTATTAATCTTGGTAAAAAAGCAGGCGCAAAGATAATTTTATCGACCGTAGCAGTAAACTTAAAAGACTGTCCACCCTTTGGCTCGGACCATGCACCAGGCCTGAGCACGAATGCACTTGCACAATGGAACGAACTATACAACACAGGGCTTACTCATTATAAAGAAGGCGCATTCGCCAAAGCGTTAGAGTTCTTTAAAAAAGCCGAAGCCATCGATACGCATTATGCCGAGCTCCATTTCCTTATGGCAAAATCCTTCGAAAAGCTTAATAACCTGAATGAGGCCCGAACTCACTATGTATTGGCGCGCGACTTTGACAGTCTTCGGTTCCGTGCCGATAGCAGGATCAATAACATAATAAGAGAACTAGCAGCTAAAAATCCNGATATTATCTTCGTGGATGCCGAACAAGAATTTTCCAAAAACAGCATCAATGATTTACCTGGCGAAAATTTCTTTTATGAACATGTGCACTTTAAGCTCAATGGCAGCTACCTGCTTTCAAAAATCTTTGTAAAAAGTATTGTCAAAACAATAAATCCGAATCTATTCAGTAACACTCAAAACTTTCCAGACATAAATTCAGTGTCAAATAAGCTAGCACTAACCAAATGGGCTGAATTAGAAACTGCCAAATTAATGACCGCCAGATTTGATCAGCCGCCTTTCACATGGCAGTTCGATCATCTAGCGTTTTTTGACAGATGGAAACAACAGGCACAATTGTTAGACGCGCAACTAAACCAGCATTTACTAAACGAATGCTTGAACACCCTAACAAATGCTGCATCCAAAAACCCGGAAGATTGGGTGTTTCATGAAGAGTCAGCTAAACTTTTAAACCGACTCGGCCAGTACCAGAATGCGTTGTATTATTGGCAAAACGTAGCCAATATCTTGCCACATTACCCTGAAGCGCATTACCAGATTGGAACACTCCTTGACCAAATCGGCCAGAGCTCAGCTGCAATTGACGAATATAGATTGGCACTTAAGCTAAATCCAAATTCTCCTGAAACTTACAATGCGTTAGGATTGGCCTATGCAAACCTTGAAAAATATGATCTGGCAATCAAATATCTCAATCACTCGATTAAATTAAAACCCGATTTTGCAGCAGCCTATGTAAACTTGGGCTTTACTCTAAGCAAGCTAAATAAAACACAGGAGGCTATCGATTGTTACAGGACTGCACTAAAAATTAAGCCGGATAGCGTTGGCGCTCTTATCAACCTGGGTAAATTATTAGGCCAGCAGGGCGATCTGCTGCAATCCGTCAAAAATTATGAAGAAGCAGTAAAAATCAACCCGCACGATCCAATAGCAAGATTCAATTATGGCAATGCACTCTCCAAGCTTGGCAAAACCGAAGACGCCATAGTTCAATTCTCAGAAGCTGTCAAGTTAAAACCTGACTTTGCCGAAGCACACTTCAAGCTCGGATTTGAATATGCCCGACTCAAAAACGATGACATGGCAATGCAAGAGTTCATCGCAGCAATTCAATTTAAGCCCGACTACGCGGAAGCGCATCTCAATCTGGGCGTTGCTTATGCCAAATTACACAGATATTCAGAAGCAGTCGTACATTTTGAAACCGCACTCAAGATAGACCCAAACCTCACTGCTGCACGCAAATACCTGGACGCCGCCAGAGCCAGACTGGGCTCAGATCAAAAAATAAGTACACAGCCAAGGTAAGTTCAAATCATCAGGGTTTAATTTCTTAGAAAAATATTTCAATGCATTGATGCCTTGATTTTAAAAGCCTGGCCATGAAAAGTTAAAGCCTGAAGGACTCACTTACCGATCAAGCAATGAAATCAGGGATATTTGAATAACCACTGGCAAGGAAAGTGGTTAAAGGTAAGTTAACTATGCCCTCAGCTACTCGTCCCGTTCACGGTTCAAATGGTAAGATGTTGGCCTGCCTTCTTTCACTGATTTCATTGCCAACGGTTAATATGGAATCGTTCCAGGATTTCAATGGGGATAGATCAAAAAAATCAGGATGTAAATAAAACCATCAATCTGGCGGGGCGGATTACATCCGGACCCATTCTCGGACGGTGTGGAAGGCGTCCTGCCAATAAAGACAAATCTCAAACATTGTTTTCTATATCCAGGCAAAATTGGGGAACAAATTATTCATCAAAACTTGCAAATTATTTTGTTAACACAAAAACATGGAGGCAACAGCGATTTCAAACTGCAAGCCTTTACTTCCTAAAATTATAAGCTATATTTTATCCAATTAACGCTCAAAGCAAGAGTTATAAGAAGCCAAAAAAATAAACCCAGGAATTGTTATGCCACTCATTAATTGGACTAACGACTTCAGCGTCAATGTTGCTGAAATAGANCAACAGCATAAAAAGCTCGTGGGCATGATTAATGAACTTCACGATGCAATGCGTGCCGGTAAGGGCAAGGATATAATCGGGAGTATCATCAATAACCTGATTGATTATGCCAGGGTACATTTTGGCACCGAAGAAAAATACTTTGCTCAATTCGGCTACCCGGAAACAGAAGTACATAAAATGGAACATGCGGGTTTTATTAAAAAGACCTTAGACTTCAATAACGGCTTCAAACAAGGAAAGATTGGACTAACCATTGAAGTTATGAACTTTTTAAGCGATTGGCTGAAAAACCACATCCTTAAAACCGACAAAAGATACTCTAAGTTTTTTAATGANCACGGTTTAAAATAAGCCGCGCCTGTCCAGTACTGAAAAAGATTNCCAACTCCCAATCTCAAACCAGGATTCAAGAGGGAAAACGTAATATTTGCATATGGAAGCGGCGGCTGGTTCAGTGTAAAAGTATTGACAAAAGGCTATGTTGAACAAAATAATGGTCNTAATATAGGTTATGAATGGGCTTTTGAGCCAACCGGTCTTAGTGCTAAACCGACTCTGGCAAGCGGTTAATGTCTGTTCTGTCAAAAGAGCAATAACTTTGTTGTTCGAAGGTCATGCACAAGTCGTTCTAAGTACTGAAGACGGTAGCTTCCAAACATTCAGCTTTAATGAATGGCGGGATTTATCGCAACAGCAAGAACACCCCGAGTGTATTCATACAATTTCATTTCGCTTAAGAATCCCAAGAGTAATCATGCTGCTCATGTTTGACCGCCAACCGCGCAAAGAAGTCAGGTTTACCAGNCACAANATCTTTGAACGTGATCAGAATACATGTCAGTATTGTGGAAAGAAATTTGACAGGTCAGAACTGAACCTTGACCATGTTATACCAAAGGATCGGGGTGGNCCGACCACATGGGAAAACATTGTTTGTTCATGCATAGCCTGCAATACAAAAAAGGGAAATCGCACACCTCAGGAAGCAGGCATGCGGTTAATACGAAAACCAAAAAAACCACGATGGCGTCCGTTCCTGCAAGTAAATATTTCAATGCCATACCCTGAAAGCTGGAAACATTTCATCGATATAGCATACTGGAACGTTGAGCTAGGCGAAGACGTTGAATAACGATGGCGTGCTGAATAAGCACTTTTCACTCTCCACAAATTAGTTTGTTTTGCAAAGCAAGCATCTGGTTATTTTAAAATTCCATTTCTGACAAACCTGGCTATTCCGACGAACACGTACGTTTAAAAACATTTTATCCAATGCCGGGGAGAAATGGATCAAGCTTTATCTCGAAATCCATTGCCACAGCGATTTTTCTGACATATATGAAAAATTCGGTTGAGTTCTAAAAGCGATATCTGACTGTTTATTTATTGCAGAGACTTGATGAACCTCGTATTTTCTAAAAACAAGATTGCTTATTGAATCATGGATACACGAAAGCAGCTAATAGACTTTGTCATTGGAAGATTAAACGAATTAAAATCCCGAGGTAACAACTATGTGATTATAAACCCTGCGGTACTTAATATGATCAAATCGCCTAAGTCCATTAAATCAACCAGACAACAAACAGCAGCTTCGTTAAAAGCAGAGACTAAGATGACAAACAAGCCCGAGTTACCGTCAAAATCAGGACTTATGACTACTGACACAAAAATAGATCACACACAGCCAGGAGTAATAACAACGCAAGAGACTATTTCAAGCAAGGAAACAAGTTTCGAGTCCGGTTCAAATAAAAACGAGTTGATAAAAAGTTTAGCCAAAGAAGTACTCTCATGCACAAAATGTCCGCATCTAGTCAAGGCGAGGAAGAATGTAGTATTCGGAGTTGGCACAGTAGATGCAGAATTGATGTTTATCGGAGAGGCCCCAGGCGCGGATGAAGATGCTCAAGGTGAGCCATTTGTCGGCTTAGCCGGTCAATTGTTAACCAGGATAATAATTGCAATGGGTTTGTCCAGAGACAGGGTCTATATAGCCAACATACTGAAGTGCAGGCCGGACACGCCAAATCAGACCTCTGGCAACCGTAAGCCCACATTAATCGAAATGCAAACCTGTTTTCCATACCTGAAAAGACAAATAGAAATCATCCAGCCAAAAGTAATAGTGGCATTGGGAGCAACAGCAGTCGAAGGCTTATTCGGTAAACAAATGCCAATAACAAAAGTTCGCGGGGAACTCCAATATTATAACGGTATTCCGGTCATACCGACTTACCATCCGGCATACCTGTTGAGAAATCAGACAAAAGCTGCAAAACGCCAGGTCTGGGAGGACATGTTAAAAGCCATGGAACTTTTGAAAATGCCTATCTCTGAAAAACAACGTGGTTATTTTTTATAAATGTTAATCCAGCACAGCAGCAGACTACTGGTCTTCAGGGAGTGGTTGATTCGCTGTTTCAGGCGCCCAAATAAGGGAAACCATACCGATTACATAAGCACAGGAAATTATCATGGCCGCAATTCTGAATCCTGGGAGCATAAATTTTCCATGGAGTGCCTGAGCTAGCGGCCCTAAAATAAACGGACCCAATGCTGCGATATAGCGGCCAACATTATAGCAAAAACTTGTTCCCGTGCTTCGTAATCGAGTGGGGAATAATTCGGGAAAATAAATAGCATAGCCGCCGAATGGTGCCAAAGTCCCAAAGCCCAACATTGGCCAAAGGAACCACACCTGCCAGGGCTCACTAAATAGACCAAATGTAATCAGGACTATTACCCAACCAAGCATAAGGGCCAGCAAAAACGATAAGCGCCTGCCAATCCGGCCTGCGACCAATGAAAAACAATACATTCCAAAAAACGCACCTATCTGCTGTAGAACTGCGCCATTCGATTTAAGCTTGGTTTTCTCATCTTCTGTTATAGCCTTCTTAGCTATCTTCAAGATCCCATCCTTAACAGCAGTATCATTAAGTTTTTTAAATACCTCATCGGCCGTTGCTTTGTCCTTAGGGAATGCCCTGCTATAAAAGTTCAATATTGTCTTTTGAACATTTGGGTCGAGTGTCTTAACTAAGTTTTCTAAATCATCATGATTTTTAGTTGCAAGAACTGTCTCGACAGCTTTAACGGTCTTTTGATCTGCCGCGGGAATCGCTGAGTCAATAAGTTCCGGCGCATAAAATCCAACACCCCAGAGCCCGAGTACACCAGCCACTGCAAGACTCACACCAACAATCGTATTTTTACGCCAACGCGGGATAGTAAAGAGTTCATTTATCTTACCAAGCCCCGAAGAAGAAGATTTAGACTGACGCGCCAGTTCCCTTGCCTTTAACCATTTGTCTGGCTCTCGAAGCTTCAAAAAGACAAAAGCCCCAATCAAGGCCGGGAGTGCACCAATAAAATATAACCCGCGCCAACCCCAGCCCAGTCCACCTGTTTCGGGAACGACTACCCCCAGCATCTTAGCACCAATAATATTGCCAACTGCTGAGAGTGCCTGCAAAAGGCCTAACGCTTGTGGACGGGCTTTATCTGGCATGACCTCAGCCACAAGCGATGCACCAACAGCAAATTCACCACCAACACCGGCACCGGTTAAAAATCTGAAAATTGCGAACATTTCCCAGGATCTGGCAAGACCGCTTAATCCTGTGCAAAGCGAATAACAAAGTATCGTAAGTGCCATTGTCTTAGCCCGACCCCACCGGTCGCCTAACATCCCAAAAATAAGACCGCCCGTTGCCCATCCAATCATAAAAATAGAGGTTGCATATCCACCATACTTGATCTGCATAATTGAATCATAGTCGGGCAGTAGATCCTTCATCGTTATGGATCTGGAGATAGTAAATATCTGCTGATCCATAGTATCAAACATCCAACCACAGGCTGCTAAGACAAACACAAACCAGTGGTATCCATTCAAAAGCCTCCACCATGGTTTTTTTTCATCGGTAGACAACGGCTCATTTGCATTCATTTTCGTCAAAATATTGCGTGTTTTACCTAATTTTTCTCAAAATAGTACTATAAGCGCAAAGGTTTACAAATATTCATAAATTGATCAAGCAAAATGTATAAGACGGACACAAAGATGGATTTTTCACTGACAAATTTTTAGTAAAATGCTGGCGGTTTTAATTTTTTAGGTACATTCAGGGACGGTATTCAGGATAGCCCAGAAAACACCTATATGCTTGATAGCTTCGACGAACTCGTGAAAATCAACAGGTTTTACAATATACGCATTGGCACCAAGTTTATAACTGGACATTAAGTCATTGTCATCCTTAGAGGATGTAAGCATGACGACTGGGATTATTTTAAGGCCAGGGTCTGTCTTAATAATCCTGAGTACTTCTAAACCATTGACCTTGGGCATCTTGATATCCAGCAAGACAACGGAAGGATTTACGGGTGCACGGTCTTGAAATTTTCCTGTACGCTTAAGGTACTCAATAGCTTCTTCGCCGTCATGAACTACATCAATCCTGTTGGCTAATTTATGTTTGGAAAAGGCTAATAATGTTAGTTCGACATCATTAGCATTATCTTCAACAAGTAAAATTGGCTGAAGGCCATTCACAGTTTATTTGCCCTGTTTATACCATGAAACAGGCTGATTTCAATAAAATTTTGCTTAAGTTACGGGAATTAATTTTTCTGGATCTTGCAGGAAATCCAAAAACACAGGTGCCTTAACAATCTTATTGGATCTGGATTTTAAGATCAGGTGCTTACCGTCGGGGTCTTTCTCTACTTCATGAACATAATCAAAGCCTACCGGGATTTTAACAGCCATCATAATATAAGGAATGATCAATGTTTTCTCCGGTTGTAATGTTATCTTTGTGACGAACCCCTGTTTAGCAAATGGATTATTTCGGACGGATTCAGCCAGGCCAAAATGGAAATACGATGCAGTTTCTCGACACCAAGGACATTTATATGTCTTCCGTTCCATGGTGGGTAATGTCTGCCGCCGTTGGAAAACCAAAAAACAGTTTGAGGTAAGATAGCCGGGTTTTTCAGTGAAAGCCAGGCCCATTTATCTTTGTTGAAGGTAACAGCTGTCCAGGCAAAAGAACTATTTTGTTTATTTACTATGGCGACCAGATCATCAAAGCCACGTCTGGCCGGATATACAGATAGATCTGTAAATGTGCCATCGATTTTTTCGACTTTATCGAGAGAATCGAAGACTGCCCCTGGCTTCAAAGTTGAGTAGCCGCCGTTCTCAGGATTTTCAAATGGGATCGGTAGCACCTGGCCATGAACGAATTCGCTTGAGCTGATCTTACCGGAACCAGCCGAGTCATTGAATTTTAGCATTGCATGATGGCCAACTGACATTGGCCCACTCATCCCGGAAATTGCATGCATAGAATAAACAACCGACTGTCCCGCACATAACGCAATCCTTTTATCAACGACTCCGGGCCTTACAGTAGTCTTCATCTGGAGATGAATGATCGATGCATCATCAAATTGTTCCGATGAGACAAAGGTCCATTTATCATTGGCCGTCTGGCCATGCACAGGATGTTTCTCTCCATTCCAGGGTGTAGCATTTCCGCCGAACGGCAAACAGAAAAAGTCTCCTCTCAACACCTGAATTAATGGCAAGGTGGAAGGATCTAACTTTTCATTACACCATGGAGCAATGGAAAATGGTTGAAACACATGGCTTCCGGATTTAAATGTGACAGGCGCTATATGCCCGCCTGTTTCTGTGATAAATAACTCAACCGAATCAGAAGCCAAACGCCAGGAATTCTGACCCTCAATCCGAACGGTCTTATTCTTTGATTTGCAAGAGGCTTTCATATTCTGCTAAATTTTACCGGATCCTGAACAAATTTCAACCAAATTGATTTGCTCAGGAAATAAACATATGTTCTTCTGGAGGAATCAAATTAACTTTGGATCGGCGTATCTTCAAATAATGCATGGAAATTTCTCCTGAACCATTAACATCCCTGAACATTTTTCAAGTTTCGGTGAATTATTTGTCCTCAAATTTCGCCTGAAAAAAAAGAAAATTAATGTTTGCTACCCACATTTATTGCAGGGACGCCCTCTATGCCGTCCGTCGGGCCTGAATAGGATACAGGCATTCTTGCCTGTGGATTTTCCATTTGTTAATGCTGTTATAAGAGTTAAGCTGACCAAAAGATCCTGATTGGAGGGACGTTTTCACGCCGTCCGAGAATGGGTCGGGGTGGAGCTCGGCCATCCAGATATAAAATCTAAAATTCGGTCAATGTTTAGTCCTACACGCCAGATTGTTGGTTTCATCTGTAATCGGTAAAAAAACAATCACAGCGCCCTCCATTCGACCTTGGACAGGCTGAGTGATGAGGGAATTTTTCAGACCGTTAAAAAATCCTTTCCAAAACAGATCAGTCAATCATAATATAAGTGTTCTTTGAAATAGCAGTACGAGCTATGGCTTGTACTGTAGATCGTATCTGGATGACAGGGAACCCCGTGAAAATCGGGGGCGGTTGCGCCACTGTGAAAGGCTACAAGCTCTCAAAAACCACTG
>JGI24721J26819_10001302_pt1 | contig 28078 bp, 19 predicted proteins | sample YelNatPaOPGAMG01_FD_26819 | JGI IMG/M metagenome (IMG submission 26819) | reverse complement strand
TTGTTGTCGCGCGCGCCGGCAATTCATTCCAGAGAACCGATAAAGAACATTATTCTGTTTTAAAACCATTTTTTATTCCCATCGCCCAATCTGTGCTTTCAAATATAAAAATCAAGGAAATCATCCGGGAAAACCCTAATTCTGTAATTAAGAGAGTAAATGTTGCAGTTAGAAAGGCAACGATAATTTTAAGAGACGACAAAATGAAATAAAGACACCTACTATTTGACCTGAAAACCTCGTGTCTTATTTTCTAAAAAATATAAACCATACAATTACCAGCATCGGCAGCATGTAAGGAACTGTATATTTAATGATATATCCTAAAAATGTGGGAGTATGAATTTTCTGTTGGTCTGCAATTGATTTAACCATAAAGTTTGGACCATTCCCGATATATGTGCATGCACCGAAAAATACTGCGCCAACGCTAATGGCTACAATAAAATCATTATAAGCTGTATTTCCTATCAAATACGCTATTTCAATTTCGTCAACCGTTACAGTTCCATTTGCTATATGAGCAGCATGATATTTCTGCAAAGCCAGATATGTCTGCCTGATTGGCTCTGAAACATTAGAAAGATCAGCACCACCATTTTGAATAAGTTGTTGAACCGCTGCAACTGTATCCTGATTAATCACCGCGCCAAACACCGAACTAAGAAATGTTAAATAAGTCGGCGCATTATCAAGAAAGCTAGACAAACACCCTGTTGCCCAGAAATAGAATGCCGGTGTTGGCTTCCCAAGTTCCCCGGCATGTAATTTCAGCCAGTCCAAAGCCGGCATCATCGTCGAGAATATCCCGAAAAACAGCACGGCAACCTCGATAATCGGATGGAAATTGAAGTGGTTTGCCTCGTGGATTTGCTTCTTTGTGGTAAAGTACGAGGCTACCGCAGCAGCAACCATGATTATCTCTCTTACAAAAGGCGGGTCGTTAATGAATACTGCCCCCAGAATCATAATCAGAAAAATAATGTTATGTAATCCCTGAAACCTGAAGACATCAGGGGGTTCTGCAACTGTTTCGCGAACGGGCTTCGGCGCTTTGATGTAATTTTGCCTGTCAACTATGTAAAACATCATAAGGAGGATACCAACACCAACTACCCATATAGGAAAGCAATGTTCTGCCACCCACCAGAAAGGAATCCCCTTTAAATACCCAAGAAAAAGAGGAGGATCACCTATAGGTGTAAGGCACCCGCCAACGTTTGAAACTATAAAGATAAAAAAAACGATATGATAACCAGTAATTCTATATTTGTTCATTCGTATCCATGGGCGTATTAACAACATCGAAGCACCCGTTGTCCCTATTACATTTGCTATCACAGCACCGGTCAGGAGAAAAAGGACGTTCTCACCCGGCTTTGACTCTCCTCTAACAGAAATATGAATTCCTCCTGAGACCACAAAAAGAGAGCCTATTAACGCAATAAAACTTATGTATTCATGTCCTGTGTGGAGAACAGTATGCCTCGCCGGGTGTGGCAGAAAAAAAAGGTAATACGATAATGTAATAAAAGCAAAAATCACTGCGACTTTGGGATAATGCTTTGTCCACCAGTTTGGACAAACAAGCGGCGCAAGGGCAATTGTCCCCAGAAGCCCCACAAACGGCAAAATCATCCATGCACTCGGCTCATATAACATAGATTTTTAAAATAAATGCGAAATTCATCTCCGGTCAATCATAATTCAATAAATGTTAAATCTCCCTGTTCGACATGATTCAGTGAATTAGACCACCTTNAATATTTTACTTGATATTTTTCCTTAAAAATGTTGAATAAAGNATAGTAGATAAANTCCNAAACAAGATTAATCTTATGGCAATGTTAAGCTGTCCAAAATGCAATGAACTTACCAAACGTGGTGGGTTCAGGTGGTGGCAGTATTTATTGTCGATAATATTTTTCCCTGTAGGTCTGTTAAGCCTCCTGGCAGGCAGAAAACCTACAGTGTGCCATAAATGTGGATATACGTGGCAAGCATAATTCAATCATCCATTCGGCAATAAATATTGTACTGTTTTATAAGGGTGGTTCGATAAATCACCCGTTTATATATTGATGCATTATTTCAATTAAATAAGAAAACCTTTAAACCAACTCAAATATTCCAAAACTCGCTAATATGTGAAAACCACTCTTGCTACATCAATTCAAAAAATCACATAGGTCTTTTACGATAAAAGTTCCGGCTAATATAGCAGAAACGAATAATATTAATTTCAAAAATGTTAATTTTATTCCTGATTTTGGTGAATTGTGTCCCTTCAGAAGTTATTTCACTAAAAAGGCGTACTTTCTAAAAATAATTCTCAACCCCGCCGTTTATGTCTTAATCTATCGAGGGCAACTGCAGTGATAATAATTAAGCCAGTGAGAATTTCTTGAACCCAGTTTGGCAATCCCATCTGCGAACAACCTGAACGGATGACCGACATTATCAGTGCGCCAACAATGCTCCCAAGGACAGAACCTTCGCCACCTGATAAACTGCCCCCGCCAATCACCACTGCGGCAATTACATCAAGTTCAAGTCCCACTGCCACAGTCGGATCGCCTACTGTGAGTCTCGAAAACTGCATGACACCAGCCAGCCCGGCAAACAGACCGCAAATCGTATAAATGTAAATTTTTACCCGATTTACCATGACACCGCAGAGCATTGCGGTCTGTTCATTCGAACCAATAGCAACCGTATGTCTGCCCAAACGGGTATATTTCAGCATGATTGCAACTGCAACCGCCATGATTATCAATACCCACACTCCAGCAGGCACAAGCATCCATCTCTGTTCCGGCGAAAGTGACGCCAGTAATTCGTTTAGCCATGTCTCAGGAGCATCAACTTTCTGTTCCCTTGAAAGACCTTTTGCCACGCCACGCGCAAGAAGCATCATCCCGAGCGTTACAATAAATGGAACAACGCGAAGAACTGTGATTAAAACCCCGTTCATGGCTCCGCACAGACCGCATACAAAAACACCGGTGCATGCGGCTAAAAACGCGTTGGGTTCAGAACCAAAAGACTTTAGAGAAACGGCTATTACCACTGTTCCAAGCGCAACCATCGAACCTATTGACAAGTCAATTCCCCCCATAATTATAACAAGGGTCATCCCAAGGGCGCCTATTCCGACAATTGTAGTTTGCCTTGCGATAGTCTCAAGATTTCGCGCAGAACGAAAACTTTCCGGCGCCAAAACTGCAAATAGCGCAAATACAAATACCAATCCGATAACAGGTCCGACGTGCTCCAGCCAACCGCTCTTTTTAATCCGCTCCAAAAAAGTTTCTTTTTGTATAATTGTTCCTGGTTCCGTCATAGTAAATCGTACTGGGATTTATTTTTACCGAAATTAAATAAATAAAAATTTATGGTCAAAATAAATCCCGCGTTGTGACTTTCTTTAACCAATCAGACTAAAAGCCCAAGAAATGTAATCTATTTATACAAACGCGCGATTTTTTCTGCCTCTGTTTTTATGTTCTGAGCAAGCTCCGCCGGTTCCAGCACTTTAACATTGCTCCCCCAGCTTAACAACCAGCGTTGAATCTCAACNAGACTCGANAACCTGAGTTTTAGTTCAACTGAACCGTCCGGTAAATCCGTTAATTCCTGAGACTCATGCCACTTCCGTTCGCGTATGTAATCAGCCACTTTTCTATCAAAACGAACACGTATATAATAATTTTCACTTCCTGAATGTATCCCGAAACTATCGCGNAGAATTTTTTCAGGCGAAAATTTCCTGTTTCTTTCAAAGATTATACCTGTTTCTTTTACTGAGAGAATCCTTGCTGGCGCGAACGTTCTTATATCATTGCGATTCAAATCAAAAGCAAATAGGAACCATTCACCGTTTATGTTTGTCAGATGATAGGGATTTATTATTCGCGTTTCCGGGGCAACAGCGCCGGGCTTTTTATACTGAATTTCTATTTGTTTCTTATTAGCCACAGCGGAAGCCACTGCTTCGAAAATTTCAAGGTCAATAATAGGAACCTGCTTCAGCCGAAATGAAATTGCCTTCTCCCAGTCGGTTACATGCAAAGATATTGTGTCNGGCAATGCTGACGCCATCTTTTTAAAAGCGCTCATAAGCGGNTTTTCAAAATTAGTCCCGCGATATTGCTGAAGCGCCTTTTCCGCAACGAGCAGAGCAAANAATTCCCCCTCCGTCATTTGAATAGCAGGAAAATTTTCAACATTTTCAGTATAGTAATAACCATTTTTTACCCGGTCAAATTCGATTGGCAATCCCATGCGGTCGCGCATGAATTCAATATCGCGGTATATTGATTTTGTGCTGACCTCAAACTCCTGCGCAAGTTGCGTCGCATTCGGATAATCTCCTGCCGCAATACTCTGATGAATTCTTATCATCCGCTCAAGAGGCGGACGCGAAGATGGCATATTTTTTGCCGTTCTCTTCTTCACAGCAATATGTTTTATTTATACACCGCAAGGCGCAAGAAGATTTTTTTTAAATGTCTAAATAAATTATTAGCCCACAATAAAATCCCAATTGTGTAATGTTTATCCACTCTCCGTTTTAATGGTGGCCGTTTCACCAAATTATATTGACCCACTATATGGCAGTGGCTATTTGATAATAAAAACGGTTAATCAATTTGTACTAATTGTCTTATTTCGGAACCCCCTTTATCCTTAAGAACATGTTTTTCACTGTATTGGTAATCGGAATGGATACTTTTGTCCCGTTGTCTGTATAGTCAACCATAAACATATCCTGCCATGATATAAGGTTGGTTGAAGACTGCACCCAGTATGTCATATTTGTCGGGCCTGAAATTGTAAATTCCAACGAGTTATTTGCAGTGAGTTTAAACCCGCTAATCGAAGGTCCAGCAATCATTAAACGCGCTGACGGGGTTGTGTAACTTATTCCAAGCGCAGGCGCCGTAATTACTGCTGCGTACGTTCCGACATCGTTGGGCGTTACATTGGTTATAGTAAGAAGCAAGTTAGTTGCGCCGGGTATATCTACACCGTTTTTCTGCCATTGATATGTGAGCGCAAGCGAAGTGTATTTTGCTGCGCCTACGCCAAAGGTGCAAGTGTCCCCGATTTGTACCACCTGATCGACTTTTGGCCAATTGGTAATAACAATTAAATACGCATTCGAACTGATTATGCCGGAAGGCCTTGCTATGTTCGTTATTATAACATTGTAAAACTGGGCATGAGCAGCCTGAACATTGGTAAGTACAAGTTTTGAAATGCCAAGATTTGTCGCAATNCCCGTGCTGACCCNGCGCCACCGATACCACAAAGGCGGCGTGCCAACTGCTTCAACATCAAATTCAACTGTGTCCCCAATGAATGCAAACTGATGCTGCGGTTGACGCAGTATTGTTGGAGCCATCATTACCAATAGTTGAGCAGGTTCGCTTTCCACGCTGGAAATATCGTCAGTTACAACCACATTATAATAGCCAATATCGGATAGACTGGCATTTTTAATTTCAAGCACTGAGTTTGTTGCGTCGGGTATATTAACACCGTCCTTCTTCCATTGATAACGTATTATCCCCGTACCGGTAACAACAACACTGAATACCGCGTTGCTGCCATTAGTAACGGTAATGCTAACAGGCTGAACAACTATCTTCGGCGGTATTAGACCAACAAGCCTCATTGGTTCGCTGACAACTACACCACCATTGCCAATAACTGCAACCTGATATGTTCCTACATCAGATTCAACCAGATTAGTGATTGCAAAAACAGCGCTGTTTGCCCCGGCTATAACCTGACCATCCTTTAACCATCGGTAATTTAAAGAGCCTTCACCTGTGGCTTGAATTTCCCACCGAACACTTTCACCAAGCACTCCATACTTATCTTCCACCCCGGAAATTATTCGCGGTGGTTTGTAATAACTGGATGGATTATTAGGGTCTGTTCCGAGCCAATATTCAAACAGGTTACAAATTCCGTCGCCATCGGCATCAGCGAATGCATCAGAACTGTCAAGATCGTTAAATCCGTTTGAATTCTCCCAGACCGAATCCATCCCATCATTGTCCCGATCAATGAATCCGCTGTCGCTGCGGTTTGCGCGTCCGGGCGTCGGTATATTTGCGCGCCAATTACCCGGTTCATTACCGAAATCCCATGGTCTTATTCTCTGAAGTGAAAATCCAAGTCCATCAGCCATTGCATCCCAGATACCATCACTGCCATCAGTGTAGTCAACCCGGTCAACCTCAACAACCTCGTTATTGTTCCCGACAAACTCAAGAATAACGGTGTCGTTATCATTTCCAAGATTCCCATCATAAGGACCATAAAGCGGAACATCCCAACTAATTCCGTACATTACGCGGAAATCATTTTGCGTAATAAAGTCATTCGGATCGAAGTTAACTATCAGAATGTAACCACCGCCGCGGATTTCAGCGCCTGACGGAAATCTGTATTTAACCCCACCATCAATCGCCCAGCGCGCCCACCAACGATTTTCATCATAAAGTTTAATAGTGTTAGTTGAAATATTTTGAATTTCAATATATTCGTAGCCGCCGGAAGGCGGGTTATACATCACTTCACTTATAACAAGCGGACCAACATTGTTCTGTACATTCAACACACCCTTTCGCAAGCCTGCGCTTGTATTCACTATCCCGTAACTCATTCCCTCCGCAAGACCGTCATATTTAAACCTGTCGCCAATATTATTGAACTCTCCATCGCTGCCAGCCCCCATAAGCCATATTTCACCGCCATTAACAAAATCAATCACCANACCGGCAGAAGTAAGGTCATTCATACTTATAAANTTAGAAGCNCCNCGGGTTAATACAGTGCCATCAGGCAAACGATATTTCTTGTAATTTCTGAATGAGTCGCTTATCCACCACCCGCTTATGTCCACTGCGCTAACACCAAAGTTCTTGATCTCAATTCCTCCTTCACTACCGCGTTTAATACGGCTTATCCTGACACCATCCGGCAAATTAAAATTCCCGTAACCAGCAGTGCCAAATGTTATCTCCGCGAAATTCGTCCCACCGTCAGGTATTCGCCCAACACTCACATTCGGTTTCTGCGGACCAAAGTATATACTATCAATTACAGAACCATTTGTATTAACCAACTGGATGACTTCTCCCATTTCGTCCAGACGGAAGTTTAAATGTCCAACCACAGATTGTCCGTCTGCTATAAACTTTGCCCAACTGTTGCCACNAATATAACTTAACACGCCGATTACATTACCATCATCTAGCATTCCCGCAGTGTCGCGCAACCGTAACCCTGTAAGTTTTACAGGCATGGCATTTGTATTATATAGTTCAATCCAGTCATTTCCATCAGGGCTATTAGCGAGATATTCATTTATCCTTAGCCCATTTACATCCCCAAACTGTGCTGCGTTGCTATTTGTGCTGCCCGGAGTCGGAGTCGCAAGAAGTTCCCACACGCTCCCGTCGTAAACACGCCCAATACTCGCATTGCAGACCTGATTACCATATTCAATACTGTCAACTACCCGATTGTAAGTATCATACAAATACACACCGCCACCCTCCGCCTTTAGACTAAATCCGCAATTCATGTTCGTGCTGTATTCGCTGCTTGCCGCCAACCCGCCATCACACCAGACAACCAGATATCCCCCAGCAGGAATGATAGTGCCTTGAGGGAATATCCATCGCGCTCCGTTGGCATTATCGCTCAGACCCATTCCGCTCATGTCAAAATCAGACGTCCCTCTGTTCTTTAATTCAATCCAATCACTGAATCGTCCCGCCCAGTTTGTAATAATCCCATTGTTCCACGCCATTACCTCGTTAATGACCGGTCCAGAATAAACAACAACCTCGTTTGCCCCGCCGGGACTTCCGCCATATAAGAAATTCCTAATCATGCTTCCACCATCAGGGTAACGTCCTACTGTCACATTTTCCGCAACAGCGCCATATTCAACCCGGTCAATCAACACCCCTGTCGGGCTATAAAGTTCTATGAACCCACCTTCTTTAGGAAGATTAAATCCTGTTTCATCTCCCATCCATCCACCCCTGCACCATAATTTTACATAGCCGCCACCAGCGACAAAACCATTCCACCCGTAACGATATATTCCCGACGGAACCTTGAAATACAATCCTTTCAGACTAACGGGGAATGAAGATCGATTATAAAGTTCAATCCAGTCATCACCGCCACTCGCAGGATTTGCCATCCACTCATTTATAACCAGATTCGTCTCCGAACTTGTAGCGACAACCTGATTACTATTTCCCGGAGTCGGGATACATAACTGCCATTTATTATCAACAAAACCAAGTGAATAATCCATTAACTGTGGACCAAAACTCACACCATCCACATACCGTCCATTCTTATCGTACAACTTTATGAAATCACCATCGCGGTTTAATCCAAACCTTGCTATTAGACCGCTTCCGCTGATATTTCCGCACCATACGACAAGATAACCCCCAGCGTCGATCACTGTTCCATTGGGGAAGACATATTTGTTTAAATTACCATCATCGCTCAGTCTCCATCCGCTGATATCCACAGGAGCGCTTCCACTATTATATAACTCAACCCAATCAGGATATGCAGTCCCCACTGGTACAGCGTTGACATTCCAAGCCATGACCTCGTTAATACGAACATCGGAAGTTACTCCACTCAAATTATAAACACCCGGTGTTCCGTTAGTTACGGTGCTTGCGCGCCAATTTGCTACATCTCGGAGATCAGCGTTTACATCAACAAGCTCAAGAGAGTAACCGCCACCATCCGCCTCCACAGGCCAGCCACCTTCATCATCATATTCAGCAACGCAAACAACTCTCCCTTATTATCTTTTATCACTATCTTCCCCCCGCCATTGGCTAATTTGCCATCAAACCATCCAAATACATTTACGCCGGGGTAGCGGTTAGTCCATGATAACGGGTTGTTATCGGAAGCAAGAACAATGACTTCACCCGGCTTTATTATCGTATTTGGAGGAAAATTATAACGTATTTCACCACTGATGCCCCACATGCCAACATTGAGCGGAACATCGCTTACATTCATTAATTCAATAAACTCATAGGCATCGCCTCCGATTGGATTATACATAATCTCTGTTATGCGAAGCCCCGTATCCAGAGATTCCACAACAAACGAGGCATCAACGAGCGCGCTCCATACGCCGTTGTTATATGTGCGGGCTTGAACATTGACAGAATTGTTGATTACAAAACCGGAACTNNNAAGTACCCTTGCAAAAGGAGAGACAGCGCCGCTTCCAAACACACGCGGNTCAACACCATTTGTTGTGAAATAAACAGTCCCTGTAATTGTGTTAGTGGTTTTTAATATAAATCCTTTNCTTACAATTCCGCCACTCAGATTAAATGCAGGCGGTGTAACAAGCGATGGATTCGGATATAACCCCGCGCTGATTGCCTGACTCAAAAAGTTACTGTTCCGGGCAGGGAAATAATTCGTGATTAGNCTCGAGACTTCNGGAATCCAGTGGTCATACAATGTATATAAATAATAAGGTCCANTTTGATATTGATAGACGTCCCTCCTGTAATCGCCCCACCTAGCGGATTCGCCGACAATTGCGCTCTGCATTATGTTTGTAAACTTCTGCCACCTTTTTATGTTGTTTTCAATAGTAAGGGCGCCGTTGTTGAACAGGTGCTTTTGGATTCTGTCGGCAAAAAGCAATTTGTATTCAGGACTATTTAGAAGTGCTGTGTGTAAACCCGCAGGAACATCTGTGTTGGAAACCCGGTTATCAGTTGGGCTTTCGATATAACGCTCAGTGTCCCAAACCATAAACCTCACAGGTTCATTCGGCGCGCGTTTGTGGATTGCATTCCAGTTNNTGTCATTTCCCCAGTCCTGATTCGCCGAAAAGAANTTCAAAAGCATGTAATCAACAAAATTAGTCATATCAAGCAAACGACATGCCTGAAGATAATTGTTCGTATCCGCCATGTTATAACCTTTGATAAAATTCGCCATCGTATTGAATGCGGTAAGATCGCCATCAATCGCCTGTGTCGGTTTTGATGCAATTGCGTCGTAATCCGATTTTTTCCCGCCAAAGTAGTTGGCTGCAAAGTTAGCGTCAATTTTCTCTGAAAATTCATATACACCCCAGTACAATCCATTAAGGTAAAGGTGNAAGAACCTGTTGTAAGGAGCCGCACCACCCATATCACGCATGGTTTCNTTCCCCCATGCATCGCGNATGCGNGTACCACGGAGCCGTTGGTTGGGGTCCCAATGTACCCATGAGTTATTGAAATCTGCCCTCATGACAAGCGAATCAAATCGNGTTACAGGTGATTCTGGAAAAACAGGATATTCAAGTTCTGTCGGNCCANATACACCCTTAAACAGAAGACGTAATGGGTGTTTTGGAGTTTTTTGCGGATTTCTTGATGCATTGCCTTGAATCTGAATGCCGCAATTTATCTGGAAACCGGTTTCACCATTTGTAAGAATGAACTCCGCCGAACACGGTCGTTCCCAATCCGGTCCCCGATAAAGCGTCTGGCTGTCCGAAGAGTGTGTGTATATACCACGATCAGCCCCGAACAAGTCATCAATGTTCATAACAATAGAAAGCGTCGGAAGCGAAAGCAGCGCAGGTTTAACAAGATTTGAATATTGCTGACTGTTGACAATTTCCGGGTCCATCTCGTAGTCGGTTGGGTATCCGCCCCAATTGGTTGAACCTACAGGAAATCCAGGCGGATTATTGGGTTGCTTCAAAACCTGATCAATAAATAAATATGTATGAGTTTCTGTTAGGGATGGAAGCATATTCGGAACAAAGGTTGCCGCCCTGAAAATTGTTGTATTCGTAATAATTATAGGTGCTGTGTATGTATAACCGTTAGCCGCAGTAGGTTCACTCCCATCTGTTGTGTAACGGATAGTGGCATCAGGAATATCTGAACTTAATATCAATTTTATCGGCGCATTGTAAAAACCGCGCCGGACGTTGAAATGCGGCGGAGGGGCTATTCCACTAATCTTGCTTAAACCATTCGGACTGCCGGGCGTCGGGGAACTGAAATATCTCAAATTCCCATTCACATCATAACCGTATGAATAATCATTTCTTAATTCCGGAAATTGTGGAGCAAACTCGCTTATTGCGGTATCGGATATATCAGGACTGTATAGCCCCAGATAATCTCCGTAAATATTAAGCCTGAAATTCGTATGCAATGGTTTACCGGGAATTTTACGGTTTTTCTCCGATGCAAAAATAACCATGTATTGACCTGGATTGATATTTGTGGATGGGAAAGTCCAGCGATACGGGTCGTTCGGGTCGTCAGTCAAACCAAAACCAGCGAGGTTAATCGGTTCCTGACCATAGTTATAAATTTCAATCCAGTCCTGAAGTTGACCATCTTCGTCTTTATAACCATTCGTATTAACCGCCTGAGCAAGAACTTCATTTATCCGCAAAGTTGGCATCCCAAGTGACGGATTAACAATGTATGAAAATGACTGTGCCTGAAACGGATTGCCAAAAAGGTCGGCAATCCCATGCTGTGGATTCCATGTTACATTAACCACTCCTGCCGGTTGCGGCGGAAAACTGAAAACATACTTGTAACCTGCAAAAACCTGCATGTTCGTGGCTGCGCTGCCGTTTATGAGCAAATCCCCTGCGTCAATCCCAACTACAGACTCGCTGAACTGAATTTCTATTTTCGAAAGACGACGGATTTCTAATCCCGGTTGAGGAGAAATGGTAACTACGGTAGGTGGCTGATTATCAATCAGTGTATAAGTCCAGCCCGCATTTGTTTCATTGAACCTGTTGCCAGCAAGGTCGCGTATATTGTGCCCCGGGTCCCACGATATAATAACAGGACCATAAGGAGGCTGGTCGAATGCAAACGTCCATGTGGCGCCGTTTCCGTTAACAGAAAAAGCGGGATTGCCGTTAATCAATAAATCGTCCCATGCAATCCCCTGAATTGGTTCTGAGAATGTAATTGTAATATTTGTTAGTGAATAAACCCTCGAATCCGCAGGGGGATTGACCGACTGAATCGTGGGGGGTGTTGTATCAGCGGCAGTCAGTGTAAAAATACCAATATTGCCGAGCAACCCAAGCAATAGACCAACGTAAAACACTATACTTCTTTTCATTTTTTCTAAATCTGGTTTAAAGACTAATTAAAAACATTACCTGCAAATCTTCAAGTATTTTTTATGCTTTTAAGAAAGATGATTAATAATAAATGGACATAATTTTAACTTCGTTACGAAAACACCTTTATTATTTGTTTTAATTCGGGTTGCTTATGGTATTATTTGATTGTGGGCATAAGTCTGAAACAATACGAAGCGCTCTGCAAGAAGATAGTTACCGGTTCTCAAGGTGAAGACCTTCTTGAGAAACCGGGACTACTAAAAATAAAAATCGAAAATGCTACTATCCTCGGTATAGACCCGTCACTGCGGGGAACAGGATACGGGATTATAAAAGTTCAGTCACAAAATCTGAGATCGCTGGTGTATGGAACAATATCGTGTCCGAAAGACTGGAACAGATCTCAGTGCATTCTTAAAATTGCGGAAGAATTAAGAAAGACTATCACTGACTACAAACCGGAACTCTGCGTGATGGAAGGCATCTTTTATGCGCAAAACCGTAAGACCGCCCTCATAATGGGGGAGGCGCGCGGTGCAAGTATACTCGTGGCGGCAGAATCCGGATTAGAGATTTTCGAAATTGCGCCACGAAGGATAAAACAGGCACTCACCGGGCATGGCGGGGCAAGCAAAGTTTCAGTTGCTAAAATGGTTCAGAGAATACTAAATTTAAATGAACAACCGGAACCGGATGCCGCAGATGCACTTGCAGTGGCAATTGCTTACGCGCAAGAATGTTCGACATTTTTGCCAAAATCGGTTAAACATATTTAAGCAGTAAATAAAGTTATGAATGAAAAATTGATATTCTGGGCAGTAATCGTTTGGATGGTTGGCATGCTTGCGCTCGGAATTATTGCCGTCAAAGAAGTTTGGAAAGATGCCATTTCTGCAGGAAACGAAGATAATAAAGAGAACNAGAAAAACACCAGCTGCGAAAAAACAGAATCGCCNCANCCCGGNACCGACAACCAAAACCAGACGGCTTAGTTCTNATTNTCAGAANAAAATAAAGACACCCTTCACNCTAAAAGGGAAGNCAATGCAGTATTTANAACAATCTATCCTGTTTTATTGAGCCCTGATTGTCGCAGGAACTTTAACCTTTAATTCCTCAATAAGTTTTTCGTGAATCTGATTTACCTCATTATCGGTCAGTGTTCGTTCAGGACTGCGGTATATCAGAGCATAAGCCATGCTTTTATGTCCTTCAGGGATATTTTTGCCCCTGAAAACGTCGAATAACTGTACTTCTTCAAGGAATTGCGGTTTAGCCTTTTTGATTACCTGAATGATGTGTTCGTGAGTAACAGACTCTGCAACAATCATGGCAACATCACGGCGGATCCCCGGGAACTGAGGAAGCGGTTTATAGATGCGAACCGGATTCCGTTTGGATATCAGCGCATCGAAATCAAGTTCCGCCATAAACACAGCGTCGCGAAGATCGTAGCTCCTTGCAAGCAGCGGATTTACCTGTCCGAATCTCCCCAGAGTAATTTTTCCGCCAAGCAGAATTGTCGCATGCTCTAAAAAGAGGTCATCGGGATTCTCACACCTTGAATAGACAACACCGCGGATTCCGTAATTATCAAAGAACTCCTCAATGATACCCTTTAAATCAAAAATAGTGTATTTATCATCCCGACCACTACCTTCCCAGAAAAGCTCATTCCTAAGCCCTGTAAGGGCAATGCCAAGCCTGCGCTGTTCTTTGACAGTGCCATTTTCGCGTCTGAAAACTTTACCAATCTCAAACAGGGCAACGTCGTAATTTTTGTGTGATATGTTGTTCCGCAGTGAATCGAGCAACCCAGGAAGCAGACTCGGACGAAGTGTATTCATGTCCGAACTTAACGGATTCGCAAGCAAAACATAATCTGTTTTTTCGATGAGTTTTGCAGATTTTTCAGATATCAGTGTCTGCCCCTGAGCCTCATCAAGTCCCATTCCCGTGAGAATCCTGCGAGCCTCGCTAATCTGGTCGTAGATAGAATCGAATGGATTAAATCCGATTGCGCCGCGGGGCGGTGTTGACGGAATTTTGTCAACACCGTAAATCCGCGCCACCTCTTCAATGAGGTCAATTTCCCGTTTTAAATCAACGCGGAACGTCGGAATCTGGTAAGTGATAGAATCAGATTCCACTTGTAGGTCAACAGGCTTAGGTTTGGGTATCGGTTTTAATTCAAGTCTCGTCAGATAAAAATCAATCTCTTCGGGTTTTAGCTGCAATCCAAGAATCTGATTCACACGTGAATATCGGAGTGTGATTCGTTTCGGCGAAATTTCCTTTTCCTTCGCGTCCACAACACCTTTGCACAATTTACCGCCCGCAAGTTCAGTAATTAACTGCGCGCAACGAAGGCTCGCGTAGTCGCAGCCCCCAATGTCGCAACCTCGTTCAAATCTGTAACTTGCGTCTGTACGCAAACCAAGTTTCTTAGATGTTCGGCGGATATTTGACGGATTAAAGTAAGCGCTTTCTATAAGGACATCAACCGTGTTGTCGTTAATCTCCGAATTTTGTCCGCCCATGATACCCGCAAGCGCAATCCCCTTCTGCGGATCCGCAATAAGTAACATTTCATCGGTAAGAGCATGTTCTTTACCATCAAGGGTTACAAATTTTTCGCCGTTCGATGCCCTTCTGACTACAATGGTCGGTTTACCGTCAACATCTTTTCCAATCAGGTGATAATCGAAAGCGTGCAGAGGCTGACCAGTTTCGAGCATCACAAAATTTGTAACATCAACAACGTTATTAATTGGACGAAGACCGACTTTTTCAAGTAAGTTGCAAAGCCAGTCAGGGCTCGTACCAATTTTCACTCCCCTGACAACGCGGGCAACATATCGCGGACAAAGGTCAGGTGCATCTAATTTAACAGAAACAAAATTCTCAACAGGGCTTTCCGGATCGGTTGGCAACTCCGGAATTTGTGGAATTTTGAGCGGATTTCCAGTCAGCGCAGAGATTTCGCGGGCAATCCCAATAACACTGTTTAAGTCCGGTCTGTTAGGCGTAATTTCAAGGTCATATACAACATCAGATGTTTCTCTGCCAAGGTACTCTGCAAACGGTTTTCCAACTGGCGCATCCTGCGGAAGAATTAATAAACCAGTATTGTCGCCGGGCAGACCGAGTTCGCCCGGTGAACACATCATCCCGTAAGATTCGACCCCGCGAATCTTGCCAACCTTAATTTCCATTGCCTGCTTGTTGCCTTTTGCAGGCAACTTATAGCCGGGAAGGATTAGCGGGACTTTATCGCCCGGCTTAAAATTATCCGCGCCACAGACAATCTGCCGCTCGGTTTTGCCGTCGAAAACACGACAAACAGAAAGTTTATCGGCATTCGGGTGTTTATCCCGGGTAATAACCTGAGCAACAACAATACCTTCGAATTCCCCGCCTACCCTTTCCACAGATTCGACTTCCATCCCAAGCATGGTCAGGCGAAGGGCGAGTTCTTCTGCCGACCAGTCGAATTCCACGTATTTCTTAAGCCAGTTAAGTGTTACTTTCATTGAAGCAATAAGTAATTTAAGGTTTAAAATTGACGCAGGAACCGGATATCGTTTTCGTAGAACAGACGGATATCATTGATTCCGTATCTTATCATTGCAATCCTTTCAATGCCAAATCCGAAAGCCCAGCCAGTCCACTCTTCTGGATCGTATCCGACGTTTTCAAAGACCTGCGGATGCACCATACCGCAACCTGCTATCTCAAGCCATTCTTTACCCATTTTCCGTGTTAGCGGACTTGAAAAGTCTATCTCGAAACTCGGCTCAGTATAACTGAAATAATGCGGACGAAAACGGATTTTCGTCTCCGGTCCCATTAAATCTCGGAAGACAAATTCTACTGTTCCCATCAGGTCTCCAACCGTAACATTTTTGTCCACATACAGACCTTCGACCTGATGGAATGTGGGATTATGAGTTGCATCCGCATTATCGCGGCGATAAACACGCCCCGGCACAATTATTCTTACCGGCGGCTTCTGTTTTTCCATCACCCTGATTTGAACAGAAGAAGTATGGGTTCTCAGCAAAAGCGGATTTGATGAATCGCCAACAACAGCAATCTTTTGCGGATTCTCGTTGTCTGCGCTTATATAAAAAGTGTCCTGAGTGTCCCGCGCAGGGTGGTCAGCGGGAGTATTCAGAGCGTCAAAGCAGTGGTAATCATCTTCAACTTCCGGTCCTTCGGCAACAGCAAATCCGATTTTTCTGAAACTCCGCACGATGTCCTCAGTTACCTTTGTAAGCGGATGAAGTTTGCCGAGTCTGCGACGCCTTCCAGGAAGTGTAAAATCTGTAGGATATTTCGGCAGCGCGCTCTTAAGTTCAAGCTCAGCGCGTTTCTCTGTTAAAAGAGACTCAAAATCGCTCTTTGCGGCATTTATCGCCTTGCCTGCGGCAGGACGCTCTTCTTTTGGAAGAGAGCCCAGTTGTTTCATCAGCGCAGTTAATTTGCCATTTGGTCCAAACCACTGACTCTTTATTTTTTCAAGAGAATTTATATCTTCGGCTTCTTTTAATTCTTTAAGAGCCGCAAGCCTCAATGTTTCAATTTCAGTTATTAATGACATGGGGTTTTAAATTTAATAAAAAGTTTTAAAAAAATCGAGAAATAAAAAAAGAATAAACATCGCATTCACACTNTTTGTAAGTTATGAATGCGATGTTACTCTTTAAAGGAAAATCATGGCTTTATGCCTGAATCGATATCTTTATAGACACCAAAATCAGGCTTTAGCGAGCGCAGCGGCTTTGTTTTTCAGACCTTCCTGCGCAACGCGAACCAATTCTGCGAACGCTGAGTTATCTGTCGCCGCAATTTCAGCAAGACTCTTGCGATTCAATGCCACACCGGCTGCTTTGAGCCCTTCAATAAAACGGCTGTATGTAATGCCAGCGGCGCGCGCTGCGGCATTGATTCTAATCTGCCACAGATAACGAAACTCACGTTTTCTGCGCTTTCTGTCGCGGAACATGTATTGACGCCCGTGGTCAAGGGCGTCAGAAGCATAGCGATAAAGTTTCGAACGGCGAAATCTAAAACCTTTCGCCGCGCTAATCATTTTCTTACGACGTTTTCTCGATGCTGGAGCGTTTGTGACACGCATAGTTCTCTTAGTTAATTAAAGGTTAATAACATTAATGGCTAAACGGCAGACTCTCTTTAATTCTATGTGCATCTGTCGGATGCACCAGAGCAGGAGCGTTCAAACGACGGCGTCTCTTTGGAGATTTACCCTGCAATAAGTGTCTCTTGCCGGTTCTCGAACGCAATACCTTGCCATTAGCGGTTATCTTAAACCGTTTTGCCACCGACTTCTTTGTTTTTCTCGCTCTTGGTCGTCGCATAAATCAAACCTGTTTTTTAAAGGATGAAGAATTTATACGTAAAATCAAAATAATGCAAGAGATAATTTTAAATAATCGGATTTTTTTCTAATCCGTATTACTTATTGGCGGGGATCATCCCCGTCTTTCTTGCATAATTAAAAATCCCGCCGGCGTCTATGACAGGTTTTGCGTCGCCAAGCGGTTTAAATTTATAAACCTTTCCAGTAGCCTTGCATATAACCGTGTTATTGTCAAGGTCAACTGTAACCTCGTCGCCGGTTTTAAAAATATCGCACAGTCTGTCCAGACATTCGCAAGGATAAAGTTCACCTGTCGCAATNGCGTTACGGAAGAAAATCCGCGCAAAACTTTCAGCCAGAACAACTTTACATCCTGCCGAGCCAAGCGCTATAGGCGCATGTTCCCGCGAACTGCCGCAGCCAAAATTGCGTCCAGCTATTATAATTGGATATTCGCTATCCAATTGTCCCTCTTTTACGTAACGGATTGGATATTCAGACTCAGGCAGTCCACAAAGGGCGTAACTGCCCAGTTTCTCGTATTCTTCCGGGATCGTGGGAACAAGATTCAGATACTGAGCAGGTATTATCTGATCAGTATCAATATTGTCTTTTACCACATAAACTTTACCTGTTATTACAGATAACATAACGAAAAAACTAAATCACATTATACCGAAAAATCAATCATTTATGCGAAAAATTTGTAGTCGCAATCATCCGATTTTCCAGCTCTTAACAAGAAGTTCCATAAGAAATTCAAAATTATACCACTTTGGCAATTAAAGGTAACCTCTCTAACGGATTATCCGCGATTTTATATGCAGCCAGAAAACGGTTTTTCACAAGCTCTGTCTGAGAAGNATTACTAAAATGTACCCGCCCGAGGATTTCCCCTTTTCTTATGTATTCGTCCGGTTTTTTTAGCATATCTACCCCAACCTCATGGTTTATTTCAGAATCCGCAGCAATACGACAACCCCCAAGTTCGCGTATTAACTCGCCTATTACACCGGCATTGCATTCAGTAATATATCCTTCCTTTGGCGATTTCACTTCCATAATACATGGNGCAGTATAATCCTGACTGATTTTTTTGTGATATAAATCGAGGTCTGCCCCCTGAGCAGCAATAAGTTTTTCCCAGATTTTTAATGGGACTTTTGAAGCAAGACACTCTTTTGTCTGTTCGCGTGCCTTTTCTATACTGTCTGACTTTCCGGTTTCAATCATCAACAATGCGGCAATTTCAATTACCAGTTCGTAAAGGTCAGGGACTGATTTACCATTAAGAAATTCAACAATTTCTTTAACTTCAAGCCAGTTCCCAGCGGCATATCCGAGGGGAGTATCCATGCGACTGATAATCGCTCTGGTTTTTACCCCGCAGTTGTTGCCGACTTCAGCCATTTGTAAGGCAAGCNGGTTTGCGGAATCAAAGTCTTTCATAAAAGTGCCTGAACCAAACTTTACATCAAGAACAAGAGCAGAAAGCCCTTCGGCAAGTTTCTTCGACATTATAGAAGCAACAATGAGAGGGATTGATGGCACAGTGCCAGTTACGTCGCGAAGGGAATACATCCTGCGGTCTGCCGGTACAAGGCGTGGCGTTTGTCCACAAATGACACCGCCAATTTCCATAACCTGTTTATAAATCTGCTCCGTAGAGAGATTCACAGATAAACCAGGGATTGATTCCATTTTATCAAGTGTTCCGCCAGTGATACCAAGACTTCGTCCTGATATCATCGGCACCCTGAAACCAAGGGCAATTAAGAGCGGAACAAGCGCAAGCGAGACTTTATCGCCAACACCACCAGTAGAGTGTTTATCTACAACAGGATTTGCGGTTTCGGAAAACTTGAGGACTTCACCTGAATCGCGCATTGCAAGGGTAAGCGCGGTAGTTTCATTTATTGACAGACCGCGGAAATAAACCGCCATCAGGAATGCAGATAACTGGTAATCAGGTATTTCTGAGGACACAATCCTGCGGACAATTTCACGAATCTCCTCTGCTGTCAATTCCTCACCATCCCTTTTTAACTCAATTAACCGCACAAAATTGAAATTTTCACATCGCGTCTTCATAAAGCTTGTTAACAGGCAGATTTTACCCAATTTTCATTAGATTGTATTTAAAAAAACGCTGACAATTTTTAAATATCTGAGGCAGATAAAAAATCCCGGAAATTAAAGACCCTGTAAATTATTAGCAGTCTTCTCTATTACGACTTTTTTAAAACCGAAAAACCTGATTCTCTATACTTAAAATCTGACGCTTTGTATTTGCCCTTATAAAGAAAGCAAACGTTCCTGAAGGTCGTGGAGCAAAAGCGGTTCAATAATCTGGTCGAGGTCGCCATCCATAAACGCGCCAAGATTGTAAATAGTCAATTCGATTCTATGGTCTGTTACCCGGTTCTGGGGGAAATTATAAGTGCGGATTCGCTCATTTCTCTCGCCTGTGCCGACCTGTGCCCGGCGTTGCGCTGCGTATCTGGCATTTTCTTCAGCAATCTTTTTATCGAGGAGTCTTGTTCTTAAAACCTTAAGCGCCTTAGCCTTATTTTTCTGCTGGGAACGTTCATCTGCGCAACGGACGATCATGCCTGTTGGTTTGTGCAAAATCTGAACTGCGCTGTCGGTTGTGTTGACTCCCTGACCGCCCGGACCTGACGCGCGGCAGACTGTAATCTCGAGGTCTTCGGGTTTTATCTCAATATCTACTTCTTCAGCCTCAGGCAAAATTGCAACTGTGGCTGTGCTTGTATGAATTCTGCCTGAAGCCTCAGTTACTGGTACACGCTGAACGCGATGGACTCCGCTTTCGAATTTCAGCCGTTTAAATACATCAGTGCCGGACACACTGAAAATAATTTCCTTAAAACCGCCAAGGTCTGAAGGACTTGAACTCAACACTTCAGTCTTCCACCCGCGTTCTTCAGCATAGCGGGTGTACATCCTGAAAAGGTCGGCGCAAAAAGCGCGGATTCCTCTCCCCCTGCGCCTGCGCGGATTTCGACAATTGCGTTACGGGCATCGGAGGGTTCGTCTGGCAGGATTTTCATTAAGACCTTGTCATACAATGCCTTTTCTTCTTTTTCCAGACGCGATATTTCCTCCTTGCCATTTCTTTTAACTCAGGGTCAGTTTGAGCAGATTCGATGAGTTTTTTGTTTTCCTCCAGTTCTTTTACCGTCTTTTGATATTGACTGCCAACCTCTACCAACTCCCGCAGACGGGTGTATTCTTTGGAAAGTTCGGACATTTTCTGCGGGTTATTGAACACAGAAGGGTCGGCAAGGGCGTTTTCCAGTTCGGTAAAACGCTTTTGCGCCTTTTCAATATAGGGTATGAGGTCAATTTTCATTAATTGCAATAAGAAGACAAAAAATTTACATCAATAACTTTAACGTTTTTCAGAATCCGTTCTCTGCGAAATATTTTTTTAAAAAAATATAAATAGAGTTTGACTGTAAGGTCAACCCTCTCAGTCAAACCCTGAAAACGACTCTGAAATGCCGGCGCTACTTTTTCTTCTTTTTAGTAGCTGCAAGAGCAGCCTGAGCCGCCTGAGTCTTGGCAAGTCGTTGCTGGAATTTATCAATGCGTCCCGCGGTATCCACCAGTTTCTGTTGTCCTGTATAAAACGGGTGGCACGCGTTGCAAATACCGATAATAATTGTCGGTTTTGTCGAACGCGTCTTAATAATGTTTCCGCAAGCGCATCTTATTTCCGCATCAACATACTTCGGATGTATGTTCTCTTTCATAAAAACAAGAAAAGATAACTATAAAACCAATTTTGGCAAGAGAATTATTAATTATTTTTGTTTTTTTAGCAAGGCTCTTGCATGCTGAATTGCAGTTTGGGACTGTCCACCAAGCATTCTTGCAAGTTCAAAAACACGGTTTTCACTGCTTAATGGCTCGATTGCTGCGTATGTTCTGCCGTCCCGGACTTCTTTTTTCACAAGAAAATGCGACACTGCAGCGGCAGCCACAGAGGCAAGGTGGGTTATACACAAAACCTGATGTTGCCTGCCAATCTCGCGCATCTTTTCCCCAACCGCCACAGCCGTCTCGCCACCAATATTTGCATCCACTTCATCAAAAACAAGCACAGGTACCTTATCATGTTCAGCAAGAACAGTTTTTATTGCTAACATTACACGGGCAAGTTCTCCTGAAGAGGCAATTTGGCGCAACGGACGCAACGCCTCGCCGGGATTCGGGGAAAACATAAATTCAATCTTGTCGAATCCGGTTGCGGGTATTCCAGATTCCGCATCCGGTTCCTTATAATCAAACTGAACTTTAAAGACCGATTGTCTGAATCCCAATTCATTCAGGTTAGCCATAACCTTCTTTTCAAGTTCAGGGGCGGATTTCTGCCGCTTTTTCGAAAGAGCCTGCGCCGTCTCAAAAATCCGTTTCATTATTTTTTCCTTCTCCGAGCTTAACCTTTCGAGTTCTTCGGCGCGGGTCATTAATTTGTTGAGCTTTTCCTGAGCCTCTTTCCCGAAAACAACAACATCCGACAAGCGAGGCCCGTATTTACGTTTCAAAGAATTAATAAGGTCGAGACGGGACTCAATCTCCGCAAGTCTCGATTCGTCAAGGTCAATTGAATCACTGTATCTGCGGATTTTGGATGAAAGTTCCTGAACCTGTTCCATAAGGGCGTGCTGGTCTTTAAGAAATTCAGCAGCCTGCGGGTCATATTTCTGCAGTTCATTTAGCATTCTGCCCACAGCAGACAAGCCGGTAACCACATTTTCTTCGGAGTCTGAAAGTGTATCAAGTATAGACGCACAGATACGGGCGAGTGTTTCCGCGTTCTTGATGCGGTTATACTCCTGTTCTAATTCCACATCTTCATCTTCCTTCAGGTTTGCTGATGTGATTTCGTTAACCTGATACCGGAGCATATCAACCTGACGCATATAAGTCTGCTCGTCAATTACAAGCGATTTTATTTCGTTATCAATTGCGTTGTATTGCCTGACAAGTTCAGAATACTCCGCTACCAGCGCCGAAGCCCCCGCAAATGAATCCAATAATTCAAGCTGGCACGCCGGTTTTAATAATGACTGGTGGTCATGAGGTCCGTGGATATCCACAAGGTAGTTACCGAGTTCGCCGAGTATAGCAAGCGTTGTTGGTGAACCGTTTATAAATTGTCGCGTTGTTCCGCTGGCAGAAAACACGCGTTTAATGATTAGAATCCGGTCATTGCATTTTTCAAGACCATAAGCCTCAAGAAATTCGCTTATCCGTGACTGGATGTTTTTAATGTCGAATTCAGCTTCCACGACGCAGGAATCCGCGCCGGTACGTATCAGAGAACGATCAGCGCGACCGCCCAGGAGTAGCCCCAACGCCCCAATTATAATGGACTTCCCTGCGCCGGTTTCTCCCGTTATGACATTAAATCCGGGCGAAAACTCAATTCCCGCTTCTTCAACAATTGCCAGATTTTTTATCCGCAGAGATAACAGCATTTAGTTATCAAAAAAACTAACAAAATAACGCCGCTCTTGCAACAAATCAGAAATACCGAAAAATCCGATAATACGCACTTTTTCCTTATGTCAGTTAAATAAACCGTAATTGAAAACAACCCGGATTGTGATAAAGTTTCTGTTATGAAAAACCGATTATTACATACAATAACTCTGACGCTTCTTTTCTTAACTCCTGTATTGCACGGCGGTTACAATACCGGTGATGTAATAAAGGTTAATTCAAAAGACGGCACTTTCGAGTGTCAGGTAAAAGGATTTGTTCAGCAAAACGGTTATAGAATAATACATCTTGTATATCCTTCGGGCAGCAGTTCAAAAATACCTCAGACCGAAACAATTTACGCTAAACTATTTTTACCGGACGGGATTAAACCGGACGATCCGAAAAGACCAGCCGTAATTTCACTGCCAATTTTAAACGGCGATGAAAATCTGAACAGTCTGGTTTGCGCAACGCTCTCAAAAAAGGGAATTATTTCCATCATGTTCACACTACCATATCAGGGTGAACGCAAACCACCAGTATCTCAGCGGCAGTTAGAATTCGAACCATCATTGTTCATCTCCGCACTTAACCAGACCATGGATGACATCACCCGGACAATTGATTTGCTTTCTAATTTACCTGAAGTGGATAAAAACAAGATTGGTATAACCGGAATAAGTCTGGGCGGAATTTTATCTGCCACCGTTGCCGGAAAAGAACCGAGAATCAATCGCGCAGCGGTTCTTCTTGCCGGCGGTAATTTATTAAAAATTATTCATCATGCAAAAGAAACTTCGCTCCTCAGTTCAGCTATTAAAAACATGCCGGAATCCGAACGATCAAAAATTATAGATAAGATTAACGAATTTGATCCGCTTAATTACTCCTCACAACTTCGCAAACTTGCCTCTGACAATCGCCTGATTATGCTAAACGCAGCGCAGGATGAGGTTATACCGCGTGAATGCACGATCGAACTGGCAAAAGCGGCTGGTCTTGAAAAATCTGTAATATGGTTCGAAGGACTCGGCCATTACACAGCAATGGCAGAATTGCCGAGGGCTCTTAATATAGTAGCGGACTTTTTTGCTAAAGACTTGCCGCCTCAACTTATACCCTCCCAGCCATCAATAAAAAATCCAAAACCTGTCGAACTGGCTGTATCCACTTTTCAGCAATTGTTGACAATTTTGACCACTGAACCGGAAAAAGACAGTTGCCATTTCTTTAAGGCAGACCTGATATTAACAAACAACAATAAACCGGTAATAAACACATCGGTTCAGTTAACGGTAGGAACGGATGGCAAGTTTGCCCTACTTGGAAAAGATTTGCCAAATACTGGCGATGCTATCGGAATCGGACACAGCGGCAGTTTCCCGTGGTTTGGAAATAATAGGGTTATATTTTCTGGTAAAAAACCGTACTATGACAATACAAATTTTCTCGCATATCTGGATAAACAATACATTTTAAGGATTCGCGCGTTTGTCGGCGCTGTTGGCGCTATAGCGCTAGTTCCTGACCTCGCTTCAAAATGGATAAAAGCCGAACAGGAAGGCGAGAACATTTTAAAAATAACCGAACAATCTCAAAGACCGGGCAACGATTATATTCGAATCAAATTTTCAAAAGACTGGAACTATCCGGAGTACGCGGAATTCAATATAAATAATAGCAGCGGATTATTAAAAATATACGCCATGCGCACCAACACCATGCTGCCAAGGGATTCATTCGTTCCGCCGCAGGGTAACCGGATTTTAGAAGTTTCAGCGCAGGATGTGAATAGAATGGTAGCCGCTTTTGCAAATTTCGCAGGCGAACTTCTCTTCAATAATGAAGCCAAAAAACAATCCGGTACCGAACTAAAAATAGAGGCGCAGGATCCGGCTGGACATGGCGTTTTATGTAGCCTTGGAGATAAAAAAATTTTGATTCTGGACGGCACGCCGGAGGAGATGGGAGCGGCTCACGGCGCTCTTTTAAAGCAACAGGTCGCCAAACTTGTCGAGCGCGTTCTTTACGGAGTAGGCGCGGTGGATAGTTTCCGTTCCGGAGAGTGGTTCATCGAGACAATGGCAAATATCAAGACCCGAACCGAACAGTTTATTCCAAAACGGTTTATCGAAGAATGTTACGCCCTTGCNGACAGCGCAGNCTTACCAAGACGNGATGTTCTTTACGCAAATCTGTTCCCAGAGCGTTTTCACTGCAGCGGTGTAGCAGTTCGCGGAAAGGCAAGCGCTGACGGAAAGGTTTATCACGCACGTGTTCTTGATTATATGAGGGACATCGGGCTTCAGAACTATGCTNTTGTTACAGTATTTATCCCGGAAGGTAAAAATGCATGGATGACGCTCAGTTATGCCGGGTTCATAGGCACAGTTACGGCAATGAATGAAAAAGGACTTGCTATTGGTGAAATGGGCGGACGCGGCGAAGGACTTTGGGATGGTTTACCTATGAGTCTTTTGCTCCGCGAAATTATGGAAAAGGCGTCTAATGTTGAAGAGGCTCTTAAAATAATCCAGACTACTCCAAGGACATGCGAGTATTATTACGTCATCAGCGATAAAAGCGGCGAACTGCGCGCCTTACATTGTTTGCCCGACAAAATAACAATTTTAAAACCGGGCGAACAACATCCGTTATTGCCACCTGTTCCTGAAGACACGGTCTTTGTCTCGGGCGANGAACGGGCGAAGGTTTTAAGCGAAAGACTCCGCGAAAACTTCGGAAAAATTGATGCGCAGAAGATGATTGAGATTATCAAAAGACCGGTTGCTATGAAATCTAANCTGCATAATGCTATCTTTTGTCCGAACACCCTTGATATGTGGTTTGCAGATGCAGGGAAAACAACCCCTGCATGCGACGAACCTTATTCCCGCGTGAACCTTGCTGAGTTGATTGATTTTTATAAAAAACTGAAAACCGCAGCCAAAAATTAATCACGCTTCAGCCCCAGATTTGTCTGTCAAGAGAACGGTATTGGACAGCTTCGGAAATATGCTCGCGGGAAATTCTTTCTTTTCCGTCGAGGTCGGCAATTGTGCGCGCAACCTTGAGTATCCTATCATAGGCGCGCGCGCTTAATCTGAGCTCGTTTACCGCCATTTTCAACAATTCCATAGTGTCAGTATCAAGCGCGCAGAACATTTTTATCTCCCGTGTCCCCATACGGGCGTTGCAATTGACTTTGCGGTTTTTGGCAAAACGTCGGTTCTGGATCTCCCTCGCGGCAATCACTCTTTTCCGAATCGCCTCTGACTTCTCGCCAGAGGCGTTTCCTGCAATTTCCCTGAACTTTACTTCAGGCACCTCGATATGAATATCGATGCGATCAAGCAAAGGACCGGATATCCTTCCCAAATATCTCTGAATTTCATGCGGTGAGCATCGCGATTCATGGGGCATTTTGCCGTCCGGTGTCGGGTTCATTGCTGCAACAAGCATAAAACGCGATGGAAATGTTATCGAACCGGAAGCCCGGGAAATTGTTACGTGCCCATCCTCGAGAGGCTGACGCATGGTTTCGAGCACATTCCGTTTAAACTCGGGGAGTTCATCCAGAAAAAGCACNCCGTTATGAGCAAGCGAGATTTCTCCTGGCATAGGAGTAACCCCGCCACCTAAAAGACCGATATCACTCGCTGTATGATGCGGAGTCCTGAACGGGCGTCTTGTGATGAGCGCCTGTCCGGGAGAAAGCAATCCGCTGATACTGTGAATTTTTGTTGTTTCAAGGGCTTCCTCGAGTGTCAGCGGCGGCAATATTGAGGGCAATCGTTTTGCAAGCATGGATTTACCGGTCCCAGGCGGTCCAATCATCAAAATATTATGACCACCAGCAGCGGCAATTTCCAGCGCGCGCTTTGCTGATTCCTGACCTTTTACATCCGAAAAGTCGAGTTCATCGTCAAAATCCGTTCTGAAAAGCGAGTCTATGTCTACAGACGCAGGCTGAATCTCAAGTGTCCCTTCCACAAACGCAATCGCCTCGCGAAGGTTCTTGACTGGGATAACTTTTAATCCTTTTACCACAGCAGCCTCAGGCGCATTCTCCGCAGGTACGATTATACCGGTTTTTCTCTGAGCCCTTGCGCATAATGCTATTGGAAGCGCTCCTTTGACAGGTCGGACAGCACCGTTTAAGGCAAGTTCGCCAATGAACATAAATTCGTCAATTCTCTTTGAATTTATTTGCTCGCTGGCGCTAAGAATCCCAATAGCGATGGGAAGGTCATAAATCGGTCCTTCTTTTCTGATATCCGCAGGGGCAAGGTTAATTGTCAATCTGGCAATTGGGACTTTGAACCCTGAGTTCACAATTGCTGAACCGACCCGGTCTTTTGATTCTTTAACTGCGGCGTCAGGNAACCCTACTATGACAGCAGATACATCTCCGAATCCGCAATAAACTTCGACTTCAACAGGATAAGCATCAATCCCGTGAACTGCCGCTGAATTTACCCGCGAGAGCATGTGTAGATTGTGATAAAATAAAAAACGCAGGTCAAGCATTGATTGACCTGCGTCTTCAAATACAAACGTTTAATATTCAACAGATTGCAGAAAATATCCGCAACATCGTTACGGAATACGCAGCCTGAAGAATTTCTTTTGCGAATCTATCGGCAACTGGATCGTCATGACACCATCGGTCGAACCGGACTGGAACTGATAAATCGGTGTCCATTTGTCTCCGATCTGGTCGGTGGCTTCAATTGTATATGTCCTATTTGCGCCAGCGGCAAAGTCAATTAACAGAACGCCGTTCTGAACACGGACAGACCCCGGCGCAAAACGGAGGTAGCTATTGGCATTCAACGGGTTTGTGCCTGCAATATACTCCTGAAGATTCGAGAATCCATCGCCGTCAAAGTCAAGGCTTGCATCAATAGGTGACAACGGATCAAGTCCATATTGCCGTTCCCAAGCATCAGGAATACCATCGTTGTCAAAGTCAAGAGGCAACGCTC
>JGI24721J26819_10001281_pt1 | contig 28344 bp, 30 predicted proteins | sample YelNatPaOPGAMG01_FD_26819 | JGI IMG/M metagenome (IMG submission 26819) | reverse complement strand
TCTACGACTGCAAGTTTGACAAATGTCGCTCCGTCAGTTTCTCCCCCCACAATAGATGGCACAATTCTTCTTGCAAGTAAGTACCAATCTTCACTACTTTCGATTGCACCATAAAAAACCGTCGCAATCTGTTCTGGAGAGGTCATATATCCATGTTCAACTTTCGAAGTATTCATTCTGAAATTCGGAATCCATGTCCCATTAAATTTGATTTTGACATTGTGAGCATCTGCTTTTCCTATATTTTGAATGTGAAAATCTGTTGGATTAGTTTCTATGTCGATAAGGTTGAATTCTGGTTTAAGAAAATACCGTGTATACAAGAAAATTCCTAGTACACCGCTTAAAAGGATAACAATAGCTACTACTATTATCTTTTTGTTTCTTGAAGCTTTTGAAATCCTTTCATTCATCTCTTTTTTCTTCCCTTAACTATTCTTATCAATTCCTTAGGCTCTGCTATAACCTTTCCACACTTCTTACATTTAGTAATTTCTAATGGTTTATACATTGGAATGTACGCTTTTATTTTAGACTCTGAAGTCTTTTGTTCAATGAAAATTTTGTTTACTGGAAATCTATTCCAATGACCACAATGAAGACATTTCATTCTTAATGTGGTGTTCACTTTCACTTTACTCTCCACTAATCGTGGAATACTTTGCTTAGTTACCCTTAAAATGCTTTAAGACAAGCGTTTTATGATGTTAGAGCCTTGGAGAATAAGCCGTTACTACTCTAACTCTAGGCTACAAGTCCCTAGGATGTGGAATTTAAGTAGGAAGCACTTTAGGGTTCAAACATTAGATGGTAGGTTTATCAAGCTAAACAAGTTTCGTAACCGTTTGAATGAAAGAGAGCTTAGGGATTTGGTTTCATCGATGAATCGTCTCAAATGCTACTTAAAAAGAAGGCGAGTAAGTTTAGGTTATCAATGCATCGCTTGTCTTAACAATAACCTTTAGGTTGTGTCTAAGGCAATCCAGTATGTATTGGCGTATCAACATAGAGCATATAACGCAAACCGAGATTTGCATTTTCTCTTTGGAACCTCTCTTTCTAAGGGCAACAGTTTCAAAACAGGCATCCAAATATAGGTCGCCCTTCATTAGTTCTATGTGCAGGTCTTTGGTCAGCCTCTCGTTTTGCCAGTATTCTCTTACAACTTTTTCTAATTCTTTTCGACTTCTTCCACAAATCCAACATCTCATATTTTCTGCTTGTTGCATTTTAGTTCACCCAATATCACTATGATACCCATACCTTCAACATCGCCAGAGCAAGGCATAATCATCGGTTATACTACACTTTATTTTACCTCTAGAAGAAAATGAGAGGAATTAACATTAGATTCCTAGTTTAGGTATGTAAGCCAAGTATGCTCTTCTAAGTTCCTGCCTATCTATATGGTAGTAAATATCTATTGCTTCGCCTCTTTTATCGCCTCTCAGCTCCTTAACGTATTCTCTTGGCATTCCGTTTCTCAGAAGCCATGTTGTAAACCAATGCCTAAAGCAGTGTGGTCCAAAGTGGTCTTCAAGTTTTGGCGATCCAGAATTGTGAAATCCTAAACGCTTTGCGTATTTGACAACAGCGGTCCATACGCCATTTCTACTAAGTCTCTTTAAATTATTATAACTTATGAAAAGTGCCTTCGTCTTTGGGTTGAGTTTCTCCCTTATCCTTAACCACCTTCTAAGCAATATGGCACATTCTTCATCAAAAAAGACCGTTCTGTTGCTCCTCTTAGGAGTCGGCTTCAATGCTATAGAATAATCTTCCCAACCAATATCATCGACATCCATTTTTAGTAACTCTCCCCTTCTTACACCAGTTTTGGCAAGCAACACAACGATCGCTTTATCCCTGGGGTCTATAATCGAGTTGACAAGCCTAGACATTTCTTCCACGGTAAGAAGCTTCCTTTCAGGGTCATCATAATCCTCTTTATATTGCCTCAAATACCGTTTTCTAAAGGGCAGAATAATATTCGCGTTGGCTTTCCCCTCAAAGACCAGATAGTCAAAAAAAGATGACAACGCCGAAAAATAATCCTTTACAGTTTTATGCTTGATTTTTCTCTCAAATTTTAAGTATCCCAAGAAATCTTTAAGCACGTAATAATCAACACCGCCCAGTCTAACTCTCTTTTTCGAGATGAAGCCTAAAAACGTCAAGATACATGACTTATATCCCTCAATCGTTTTTTCACTCATATTTCTGAGTCTACAATCATCACAAAAACTGCTAATAACCTTCGCAAAGTCTTGAGTTTCTCCAAGCATAGGCTTTAACCTTTCCATTTCCATCCCTTGCTAGTAAACTCTACAAGACCATAACTTTCTAAGTCTTCAAGCTGTTTGCCTATCGCTTTAACAAGATCCACCTCCGATGGGTCAATGTTGAGAGCTGCGAGAATATCGCCATCAGTATAAATGCCACCCCTTTTCAAGAATGCAACAAGCTCTTTCTCAAACGCCCTAACTCCCTCAAAACCTTCCTCAAGGAACGGCTTAGCTCTATAACGCTTCAACTCCTTTTCTAAGTTATCCACAAGCTTCCTCAACAATCCATTCTCGTCGCGCAGTTTCTTCAGCTCATCTTCCGCAGTCCGTAATCGCTCTATAAGTTCCAACCTGCTAAGGTAGCCTTCCTCTCCCTCTTCCCGTCTAATAGAATCCTCAACTCTTTCAACAACAAACTTAGAAATCGAAACTCCAGCTCTGTCTGCCCTACGTTTCCAATCCTCAACCATTTCAAGCGACGGCAAATAAACGTAGACAGCCCTTTCTTTAATTGTCTCAGTTTTACGCTTACTGATATCCGACATAAGCCATCAAGATATAGAAAGGATGTGGAGGCATATAAGATTTGCTAGTAAAAAGGTGCTCCGGGCGGGATTCGGACCCGCGTCTCCGGCTCGAAAGGCCGGAATACTTGACCGGGCTATACTACCGGAGCGTGGAAGCACAAGCAATTTACTTTTTCATTCGAATAAACCTTATCCTCTTTATTCTTTTAGGACTGCTTTTAGGCAGTTTTCTAGTGGTGTAAATATGGTTTCTGCTTTGTTTAGGGTTGGTGCATAATGAGCTGTTTTTGCAGAGTTTGTCATTATTGTTTTTATTCCAAGTTTTTCTGTCCACGTGACAACGGCACATGTGTCAGTTATGATGTGCCCTCCGCATTTTTCGATTTTATCTGCGTATTTCCCAGCCTTTTCTTTAATATGCCACGATGTGCAAACCCAAAATTCGACGTCGCTTTTGGTCTTCTTGTTGTTGATTAGGCTTGAAATTCTTTTAATTTCATTGAGTGAACAGTGTGGGCAACCGATGAAAACTAGATCTGGCTTTTTTGTTGATGTTGTTAACTTTTGACTTACTTGTATCAAATCTTTTCTTTCAACGTTTATTTTTTCGAGATTCTCTGTTCTTATACTTTCATCGTAATGAAGGTGGAACATGTTGACCATTCCTGTTGACGCCATAGCAGCGCCTAACTGCTTCAAATCGTCCTTTGAGGCGCTTTCTAAACCCTTTATTGCCGGGATTTTGTCGTCTAAGATTTCGCCTAGGAGAATCCCTAAGGCTCCAAATTCTGTTTCGTTTTTTAGTTTTGTGTTTAATGTTACTATGGCTTTTGGTTCACGTTCTTCAGTCCTGTGCATTCCATAATTTGGTGTTTTTCCAATGATGGCTGCTGCAAGGGCGCTTGGACCGCCTTCACGGTTTGTCCATGCCTTTAGAACAGAGTTTGCATATACAACAGCTGATGATTCAGACCAGGCCATATGCGAGTTGCGTTTAGGTTTTTCTAGGTAGTATGGTGTGCATGTTAGAGTGTTTTTGAGGCCTATCTTTTCGAAAGTTTTTGTGATGGTCCGCTGTTTTTGGCACATTTCTTGTGGAATCTTTCTGCAAATGTATCCTTTGTCTATGCTGTGCGGATTTGTTGTTGCCTTCACCTGCACTTTTGCATTGGCTTTTGCTAGTGCCTTTAGAAAATCTGATGGTGCATCCCCCAATGTTTTATATGAGACTCCTGAAATATGTGCCGAGTCTATGGGAATAAGCTTGTCTGCACCAAAAAGTTCGCCTAAGTGCGCAAGGATTTTCATGCATATTTGGTTTGCCCAGCCAAGTTCTCCATCGTATATGCGTTCTTCTTCTTTTGTCAAATACATCTGGCTTGCATCACCTTTCTGCTTATGATTTTGACAAAGCCTTTTGTGGCGTTAACCTCAAGTAAATCACCAGTCCTTATCTTTGTAATGTCTATTTTGTCAACCATGGGGATACTTGCTATTATGGCCCCCACTACGACAACTGGATCGGCTATCTGGTTTACTATGGCTTTCGGCGCCAAATTTTTCTTGGCGAGGGNATATAAGACGTAACTGCCCACCGTGGATCCGTGTCCATGTGGAAAGCACAGAACTTTGTCCTTTATGCATTCACCGCATAAATCATGATTTTTCTCGATTACTTTGCCATCTGCTGGATCAACTCCGCCGAGGAAGCTTATCGGTCTTTTTGACACTAATGCCTCGGCCTTGCAGCATCCTTCGACGATTCTTCTTCCCTTCAATATTGTTGCTGTTTGCATAAATATGCACGCTTAATATGATATTTTCGCGGTCGTTGGGACTTCGCCTAAAATTTTGGCGGCAGCAACGCCCACTTTTGAGCGGTTTTTTTCATCAGTGTAGACGCGGAGTATGTTCATGAAGCCCTTTAAGACTTCAAATATTTTTGATATTTCGCTTAGCTTCTGCGGGATTTTTTCGCCGTCTCTTGTCTTGTAGAATGCCGGTATTTCCATGGGTTCCATAAGGGCTGAATGGTGGTATGGAACTGATGGAACTGTTGGGACGTCTATTATCACAGCGTCTGTTTCAACTCCTGCTTTTTTTGCAATGTCCTCTTGTAGCTGTTTCCTGTGGGCTTCTTGGCGGAAAACATTCGAAATCATGACATCTTTTTCGTAAAATGTTTTTTCGTAGGCGCATTTTAACATTTTCCGTCTCTCAAGGTCTTCGATTGTATTCTTAGATTTTCTACAGTTTTTCAGTCTAGTCCAAACCGTGTAATCGTCCATGGCTAGGTATTCCTCTGGAGTTTTAAAGCTTGATAAGCCGAGTTCACTGTTTGCTTTTTCCATAGCCATGGCCAACATTATTTGCGCTGCTCTCCCGACACGGTGAAAATATATGCTTTTGAAAGATTCTATCCGCGCAATTATTAGGGACTCAAGCGCAGATAGAGCTCCTAAATCCACAGCTAAATTTTCACCGACAACGTCTAATGCGTGGATTAAACGGAAAATGTCAACATAACCATACTCTGCGCCAGTGTGATGCGTGTCCCTAATTACAAAATCAAGCTTATCCACATCCACGGCACTGCTTATTATCTGGTCTAAGAATGTTTTCTTTGGTTTATGGAGAACACCCGTTGCAAGTTTACCTACCTCTTCTGGGCGGTATCCATATTTGCTGAGCAAGTCCTTCAATTCGCTGTTTGAGACAATCCATCTTGTTAAATCTTCATGCGTTTTTCCCAATTCTCTATCAAGCAAATACTCAAAAACATGTGAAAAGGGACCATGTCCAACATCATGAAGCAGAGCTGCAATCCTAACCATGCTTGCCTCTTCTTCATCTACCCTTAGTGCGATGTTTGGATTTTCGATAACTTTGCCAGCAAGATACATAACGCCAATGGAATGTTCAAATCTCGTGTGGTTTGCCCCGGGATAAACGTATTCTGCACCTGCAAGTTGGCGTAGCCGGCGCATTCTTTGAACAGGATAAGAGTCTATGATTTCCTTTTCCATCTCAGTTATGTAAACATAGCCATGCACAGGGTCTTTTATTTCGCCCCAATAAGTTTTGGTCATTGCCGATTCTCCCGTGTTTTCAGAGTAATTATTTAATGCACCTTCATTCTTATAATGCCTAATGTTCCCAAAATGCAAAAAGGGAATGGTAAGATGAAAGGAATGTTCATCTGTATTGAAGGTTTAGATGGCTGTGGGAAAACCACTCAAGCGAGGCTTCTTGTAGAGGCTTTAAGAAAAATTGGATACGACGCTGTGTATACCGCTGAGCCAAGCAAAGGCAAAATTGGAAAATTCATAAAAAGGTACTGCCTACACGCAGGACAGCGGATTTCCACAGTTGTTGAAGCATTACTTTTCGCAGCTGACCGCTTTGAGCATTTAGAAAACGAGGTTGTTCCCGCCTTGAAAAATGGAAAGATAGTTGTTTCCGACCGCTACGTTTTCTCTTCATTAGCCTACCAAGGAGCAGCTGGCTTAGACTTAAACTGGATTGAAAAAATAAATGTACATGCGATAACGCCGGACTTGGCACTTTTTATCGATGTAGAACCTGAAGCTGCAATTCAAAGGTTTAAACCAAAAAAATCTGTTATGGAAAACCTGGAGACGCAGAAGAAAGTACGTGATGTTTACATGAAATTTGTTGAAATGGGCAGGCTTGTTAGGATTGATGGAAATAAACCAAAGGACGATGTTGCCAAAAACATTTTGATGGTTGCCCTTAGCTGTTTAGGCGAGAAACTTAAGGCGGTATAAACGGTTTTACCACTTTCTTGGAAAACTCGCCGTTAATCTTATTTACTATAAATTTCACGATATCGTTTGGCGCTATGTATCTGGGTCCCCTCTCATGAAAGATTAGCATTTCCAACGTTTTCTTGTCAAACAGAAAGCGAGTCATGTAATAATCGAATTTTAGAGGAGTTTTCTTTTCGCTTCGCCATTTATAGTAACGTATTGCACAGTAGATGTCAATCAAATGGAGCGGCTTCTCGCTAATAGCCTTAAGCGCCTTATCTACTTCCGCGGCATCCAGATATGTGAAGCTATTAGCTTCTGCAATTCCAAATTCGAAAATCACCGTACACTGCGGAATCGAGGGGTCGGCAACCTCTTCTAGATTCAAATCTTTTCCATTTGCTTTGCCCAGTATCTGTATTAATGTTTGTTGAAGCTTTTTGTTGGAAAGCATCGTGGTGAAAACAGCTATTTTATGGACGTTTTCGGGAAAACTTTCAAAAAATCCGAAAGTCGTGAAGGTTCGCCTCGGCTAGGCTCTCTTTGTTCTTCTTACCTTTTCAAGGTTTTCCAGCAATTCGGCGAGAGTCTTGCTTAACTTTTGCAGTTCATCAACGTTTTCTTCATGCTGCATTTTATTCTGAATTTCCTGTACTTTAGATAGGATTGTTGCCTCAAGGTTTTCTAGAACCATTGAGCTTGCCACCTTCGCTGGTTCTTCTCCCTCCTTTACCACAATGACTTTTTTCTCGCATTTTGCGCACCAGAGGTCTCCACTTTTCAGTTTGAAGAGTGGGGATGCGCATACTGGACATGCTAAATCTGTTAGAGTTGAGCCTTGACGAAGCAAGTCTGCCATACGCTTGATATGTGCTTCTTCCATGTTTTCGCGCGGCACTTTTAAAGCCTCCATCCATAAAATAGTGTAAAAGCTATTAATAACTTGATTACTGTAGGTTTTAGGCAGGTGACTGGTTTGGTTAGGAAGAAAAAGCTTGAGGAGTACGAGGAAAGAATAAAACAAGCGCTTGTTGTTCTCGGGGAGGTTTCAGAGGATAATACAACTCCGAGAAATATCAGAAGAGCCGCGAAAGACTCTATGAGTACCCTGCAAACAACCGAGTACTCGCCGGCCGTTAGGGCTTCAAACGCCATATCAATTATAGATGAAATTCTGCAAGACCCAAACATGCCTCCTTACACGAGAGTGAAGCTTTGGAATGTTATGAGTCTTCTAGAAGCCATAAAAGATTAAACGCCTTTTGATTTACGCACTTATTGTGAGATGGTTATAAAGCATGAAAGTTTTTAATCATCGGGAAGTTGAGGCAGTAGATGCTGGTGAAGGTTCATTCAAGCTGAGGGTTCGTTGGCTTATAACGAAGGATTTGGGAGCTGAAAACTTTGCCATGAGACTTTTTGAGATGGAACCCGGAGGCTACAGTCCACTTCACACTCATCCTTGGGAACACGAGGTTTTCATACTAGAAGGAGAAGGCATCGTAACCAATGGAAAAGAATCTCACAAATTCAGCGCAGGCGACGTTGTTTTTATCTCTCCCAGCGAGAAGCATCAATTTAAAAACAGCGGAAAAAGAACTCTAAAGTTTCTTTGTCTAATACCGTACAAAGAGAAATGATAATTTACTTTACTTTCTGCTAATTCGCTAAAAATATATGCTACTTGTTACATCTACTTTTGGGCTTCAAGATGGATAACCCTTTGAAGTATGACGTGATAGTTGTCGGTGCTGGTCCAGCCGGGATATTTTTAGCCCTCGAGCTTGTTGGAAAAAGTGAGTTAAGCGTTTTGATGCTTGACAGAGGACCTGACATTAACAAGCGAAAATGCCCAGCTAGCCGAGGATTTGAATGCGTAAACTGTGAGCCATGTCTTCTCTTATCCGGATGGGGTGGTGCCGGCGCCTTTAGTGATGGTAAACTTACGTTGTCAACAGAGGTTGGCGGATGGCTAAATCAGTACGTTTCTAGCAAAGAACTTGGTGAACTTGTGAATTATGTGGATGATGTTTACCTAAAATTTGGAGCTACTGAAAATGTGTATGGGCTGGATGTTGAAAAGGTGGATGAGATTGAACGTAAAGCTTCGCTGGCTGGCTTGAAGCTCATCCGCCAAAAAATAAGGCATATGGGAACTGAGCGCTGCGCTCAAACTCTTGTGAAGATGCGTCAAGCGTTGGATGGCAAAATCGAATTTAAACCAAGAAGCGATGTGAAAGGGCTGATAGTCAAGAATGGTGTTGTTGAAGGCGTTGAAACAGTGAATGGAGAAAAATATTATGGTAAATACGTGATTGTCGCGCCTGGGCGAAGTGGCGCTGAGTGGCTTCAATCAGAAGCCCAAGCTCTAGGATTAAAAACGTTGAATAATCCTGTTGATGTGGGAATCAGAGTTGAGGTTTTAGCTTCAGTGATGGAAGAATTGACCAATGCGCTTTACGAGCCAAAATTCATCTATTACTCAAAGTCTTTCGATGATCAAGTGCGTACATTTTGTGTTGCACCATACGGCGAAGTTATAACCGAATCCTACAACGGTGTTCTAACGGTCAACGGCCAAAGCTATGCGGAAAGAAAAACTGAGAACACGAACTTCGCTATTCTTGTAAGCACATCCTTCACAGAGCCATTCAAGGAGCCAATAGCCTACGGAAAATATTTGGCGAGACTTTCAAACCTCCTAAGCGGGGGCGTAATAATACAGCGTTTAGGCGATCTGGAATCTGGGAGAAGATCGACACCAGAGAGAATTGCAAGAAGCGTTGTTATCCCCACGTTGAAAAACGCAACTCCAGGTGACCTAAGCTTTGTTCTGCCATATCGTTATTTGGCTGACATAAGGGAGATGCTTCAAGCGCTGGACAAAATAACCCCTGGGATACACTCTAGGGACACGCTTCTCTACGGGATTGAAGTAAAATTNTACTCGTCAAGGCTGCANTTAAGTAACTGTTTAGAAACGAAAATTCGAAACTTGTTCACGATAGGCGATGGAGCTGGAGTTACGCGTGGACTTGTTCAAGCATCTGCATCNGGCGTTATNGTTGCTAGAGAAATAGTGAGAAGAGAAAAAGCGAAGGCGTAGCAAATGGCAATCGTTGAGGAGATAAGCTGCCCTCACTGTGGGGCGCCATTGCCCTTTGAGTCTGGCGAAATAGTTGCAACATGCAAGTACTGCGGTTTTACGGTTGTTATAGAGACAGGTAAGGCATTTATTTTCGAGCATTCCATGCTTGTAAACAAGTTTGACCCAGCAAAAATAGAAGAGCCCATCAAGGTTTGGATGAGTAGCGGTTTTCTAAAGCCTCCAGATTTAGCGAAGAAGTCAAAAATCACCGATAAGAATCTTGTTTACCTACCTTTTTGGGTTATATCTGTTGATGTTAAGAGTCGGTATAAGGGAATTTTTGAGCGCCTAACTCCTGCTATAATCAAAGAAGGCGTCATTGAAAAACGGTATGAGTGGCTCGTTTTGGCGAGAAGGGCGTCGGATTTTCCGACAAGGGAGTACGATGTGCCTTTAGAAGGTAAAGTCCCCTACGACTTTAGGAAAATTGAGGGGTTTGCCAAGGTTCTTAACAGTGAGATTGATAAGGACGAAGCGGTGGAATTGACAAAACAGCAAATAGAGGAAAATCATCGCTACCTAATACAACAAGATGTTGACAAAATCATCGAAATGAAAAGCGAAGTGGAAATAAACCAGGCGGTTTACTTACATGCGCCAGTGTGGTCCATAAAATATGAGTATAAAGGCAAAATCTACAAGCTGCTCATAGACGGCTCAAGCGGCATGGTAATAAAGGGTGATATTCCACTAGCTAAACTCTAATATGGAAAAGTGCGGCTTTCTAAACGTTTTTTATCCACATTTGAAATTAATGCCTATAGGAGGCACTGTTTAGGGTGGAGGAGAAAATAATAGGTCGCGGCACATGGTACGACAAGATGGCCGCTGAAATAATTAGGCGAGAACAAAGGCTAGGCAGAAGCCTTCACATGATTAGAACTGAAATGGGAATAGCTGCCTCGGGTTTTCCCCACATAGGCAACNTAAGCGACGCTGCAAGGTCCTTCGCTGTAACCCTAGCCTTAAGAGAGCAAGGCTATAACTCTGAACTTGTAGCTTTTGCAGACGACAAGGATGGCCTCAGAAAGGTGCCTGCTGGCATGCCAAAATCATTAGAAGAGCATTTAGGTCGCCCAGTCACTGACATACCGGACATTTATGGATGCCACAAAAGTTATGGCGAGCACATGACTTTGCTGCTTCTCGAGGCTTTAGATAAGTGTGAGATAGAATACAAGTTTATGTCTGGAACAGAAGCCTACAGAAGCGGCTTGTTTAACAATGAAATAAAGACAATACTTTTAAACGCAAAAAAGGTCGGCGAAATAGTCAAAGCTGAAGTTGGACAAGAGAAATTTTTGGAAGCATTACCATACTTTGCTGTTTGCGAAAATTGTGGGCGAATTTACACAACGAAAGCCTACGAGTTTCTTCCGGATGAAGGAAAGATTCTATATGTTTGTGAGGGAATGGAGGTGAAAGGGCATTGGCTTGAGGGATGTGGACACAAAGGCGAGGTAGACTATCGGAAGGGTGACGGTAAGCTAAGTTGGAAGGGAGAATTTGCAGTCCGATGGAAAGCGTTAGACATTCGATTCGAAGCCTTTGGCAAGGAAGTTGCAGATTCCGTGCGTGTAAATGACCGAATATGCCGTGAAATATTCAATTGGGAGCCACCTGCACACGCAAAATACGAGCTGTTCCTAGACAAAAGCGGGANAAGGCTTTCAAAATCAGCTGGGGTGGTTTTCACGCCGCAGACATGGTTCAAATACGGCTCACCGCAGTCGCTGATGCTGCTTATGCTGAAAAGATTCGTTGGAGCGCGCGCATTAGACGTGACGGACATACCCTCGTACATGAACGAACTGGATTATTTGGAAGACCTATACTTCGGAAAGAAAACAATGGCCGACAAAAAGGAACTCGCCAAACTTCGAGGATTATACGAATACTGCTGGGCTATGAAACCTCCACAAAAGCCCGGAATAACCGTGCCCTACAACCTNCTCACTTTCCTAGCTAAAGTAGCGCCTAAAGGACACGAAGAAGAGTTTATTGTCGAAAAACTCCGAAGCTACGGATACTTGCAGCGAGACCAAGAGCCAGATGAAAGATTAAGGAAAAGAATGGAGTACGCGTTTAACTGGATACGGGATTTTGAGGAAATAAAGGAGACAGCAATCACGCTCACAACCGAAGAAAAAGAAGCGATAAAAGATCTAATCGAAACCATAAAAGTTGAAGGTGAAACCGAAAAAATCCAAAACGCAATATTTAACATAGCCAAAAAGCATGGTATACAACCACCAAAATTCTTCAAAACATTATATACGGTGCTAATAGGCGTACCGCAAGGACCAAGACTAGGACCATACATAATCGCTATGGGAAAACAAAACGTCATCAACGCACTAGAACGCACACTAAAAACTTTAAACTAAACCCTTTTATCCACAAAACCAAGAAATGCTTTTAACAAGGCGGGCCCGTAGTCTAGCATGGATTAGGACGCTGGCCTGCGGAGCCGGAGATCGAGGGTTCAAATCCCCCCGGGCCCGCCAATTTTCGTCTTCTTCATTAAAAGCGTCTTATTTTTTGTTATCTGTTGATTTGGAGCTTTTGATGAGCTTTGCTGGGCAGTATTAATACAGACGCCTGCTTGTACGTTGATGTTTACCCTTATTAGCTCTCTGATGAGTTGCGCTATGCTTAGTTTTGGTAGGCTGCATTTTAATGTTGAGAGTGTTGGGTGATCATAAGGNGAGGTGATCATTGAAAAGATGGAGTCTGTCGGGGGGTGTATTTATGTGAAACCTGAAAACTATCCGTGGATGATTAGTGATGCTTGCATGGCCGATTCAATTGTGGCTTTGGCATTGAAAGCCAAAGATTGGGCTCAATTTTGGGATTCTTTAAGTAGCTCGTTTATGGCTTTTCCTATGTTTTCGCCTTGGTAGCCTCCTTCTAAAACGAAGAATGTAGGCTTTTTCAACGATTTTATGAGTTTTCCGATTTCTTTGTAAGCTCTTTCTGTTAAGCCTAGAGAGGCTAAATCACCAGTGTATGTATCAAATCCTGCTGAAACTGCGACTACCTCAAAATGATCCGTGCCTATTTTTTGTAATGCGTCAGCTAGTGTTTTTAGGTAGATTTCCTCTCCGCAGTCAGCCCGCAATGGAAAGTTTAGGCAATTACCTTCAGAGGCTCTTCCAGTTCCCGGATAGTGTGGATATCTATGCAGAGAAATGTAGGTTACATTTTTGTCTCCGAGGAAGATTTCCTGTGTCCCATTTCCATGGTGTCCATCAATGTCTAGGATTAGTGTTGGCTTGTTTAGGTGTTTGACCGCTATGGCTATGTTGTTTAGGTAGCAAAATCCCCTAGTGTAGGCGCCTAACGCTGCACCGCTTTTTCCAGCATGGTGTCCCGGCGGCCGCATAAGTGAAAATCCGTTGATTTTTGCCGCAAGTATGGCGCCGCCAGCTGCGAGTTTTGCATATTCGTAAATGTTTTCATAGGCTGGCGTGTCTACATCTTCAACAAGTCCCTTTTTTAGGTTCCAAACGTATTCAGCGTCGTGTACTCTGAGTATATCTTCTTCTGAGGCTGGTTCTGGCTCTATGAACTCGTAGCCCTTTTGTTTTAGAATTTCGTAAGCTTTTCTGACCCTTTCTGGATTTTCGATGTGCCATGACCCGTAGCCTAAACATTTTTCTGAAAACACTATTTTNGTCTTCATTTTTATACCTGCTTTTTGTACGATTTTGTTGCAAATTAAAATATAACTTCAACTCTAAAAGGTTTAGAGTTTCCCAAAGAGTCGGAGAACAAATCAATGGTTTCGCGCAGTCCATTTACAGACTTCCGTCAAGAGTGCCAAAAAATTCTAGCAGATGCTTTAAAGAAGCGTTTTCCAGAGGTTCAACTTCCTCCACTAATTTTGGAAAAACCGCCAAGCATAGAGTTTGGCCAGTTAGCGTCGTCGCTGTGTTTTGAGTTTGCCAAGAAATTTGGTGTAAAACCAGTTGAGCTGGCTGAAAGTCTGATAGAAGCAATGGACAAAGCGCAGTTTTCCTTAATCGACCGTGTTTCTCAAGCTGGTGGGGGCTACATAAATTTTCATGTAGACTTTGCTAAGCTTGCAGGTTTAACCATTAAGTCGACTAGACAGCTTGACATTGATTACGGCTTTGTTAAGGCCGAGAGGCCGTTAAGAATAATCGTTGAACATACAAGTGTGAATCCTCTTCATCCAATTCATATAGGGCAAGCTAGAAATCCAATGCTCGGCGATGCCATTGCTCGTATGCTGAAGGCAAGGGGGCACATAGTTTTTCGTCATTATTATATTGATGATGTTGGACGGCAAAGTGCCGTTGTTGCTTATGGATATAAAAAACTGGGCAAGCATAAGCCAGAGGGGAAGCCAGACCATTTTATCGGTAAAATCTACACCATAACAAGTTGCATAGTCGAAATAAACCGCCTTAAAAAAGAGCTTGAACGTGCAAGGGCTGTGTCAGCAACAGATGAAATTGTGAAGATAAATAGGGAGCTAGACGACTGGATGTCCGTGGCTGTGGAACTTAAGGAGAAGTTTCCGGAACTATTCGAAAAGCTTCTCGACAAAATAGGCGAAGACAAAGACCCAGAAAACGAAATTGTAATGCTCAACCAAGCTTATGAGGCTGGAGAAGAAAAGGCGAAGCGACTTGTAAGGGAAGTTAGCGAGCTATGTCTTCAAGGCTTTAGAGAAACATTGCGCCGTGCAGATGTTTCTTATGATTCATGGGATTGGGAAAGCGACTTTGTTTGGAGCGGGAAAGTGGCTGAAGTTCTCCAGATGTTGAAGGCAACGCCTTACACTCACAAGACTGGAGAAGTTCTTGAATTCGACGCGGAAAAAGTTGCTCAAGACCTCAACTTGAAGAAGAAACTTAGCTTAAGGGAAGATTATGAAGTTCCGCCATTGACCCTTGTGCGTGCTGATGGAACAACATTGTATACAACGAGGGATATAGCTTACACTTTGTGGAAATTCGAAAGAGCTGAAAGATGCATTAATGTTATAGGTATGGAGCAAAGCCTAGCGCAGTTGCAGTTGAAAATAGCATTATATGCTTTGAGCTATTGGGCTGAAGCAGATAACCTTGTGCATTTCGCCTATAATCTGGTCTCTCTTCCAGGTTATAGAATGGCGAGTCGTAGGGGGCGCTACATAACCTTTGACGAGGTTATGGATGAAGCTGTAGAGCGAGCTTATGAAGAAGTATCAAAGCGTTCTCCGCAACTCTCTGACGTGGAGAAGCGGGAAATTGCAAATTTTGTCGGCGTCGGCGCTGTGCGCTATGCACTCATAAGCGTTGATCCATCAAAGCCCGTTGTGTTCACATGGGACAAGGTACTAAATTTTGAGAGGAACAGTGCACCTTATCTTCAGTACACTCATGCTAGGGCATGTAGCATACTACGGAAAGCTGCTAAAAAACCTGAAAAACCAGCATATGAGTTGCTAAAGGAAAGAATTGAGCGTGAGATGGTTTTAGATTTGGCAAGCTTTCCAGAAATATTCATAGAGGCAACGGAGCTCCTTAAACCTAACATGATTGCAGACTTTGTAAACGCTTTGGCTGACAAGTTTAACACCTTTTACAATGCATTACCAGTGATAAAAGCCGAGCCCCAAGGTCTAAGTGAGGCAAGACTGGCGCTTGTTGACGCTGTTAGAATTGTGCTTAGAAACGCTCTCAATTTGATTGGTGTTTTTGCGCCAGAAAAGATGTAGAGGGAGAATTCACGGTGGGGCTTCTCTAATTATTGCCACGGCAGTGCTTGTTCCCAAGCGGTTAGCTCCAGCTTCAATCATGGCAACAGCATCAGCGTATGTTCTTATGCCGCCAGCGGCCTTGACACCCACTTCTTCCCCCACAATTTGCCGCATTAACCTGACATCTTCAATGGTTGCGCCTTTACCAAACAAGCCGGTAGATGTTTTCACGAAATCCGCTCCAGCCTCTTTCACAGTTTTGCATGCAGCTATTTTTTCCTCCCTTGTTAGATTTGCTGTTTCAATGATCGCCTTAACGCCAATGTCTCTGGCAACATGCTTAACATCAACAACAGCCTTTATGTCACGTTTTACAAACTCATAGTCGCCAGACTTCAAGGCGCCCAAATTTATAACCATGTCCAATTCTTGTGCGCCGTTCTCGACGGCATTGAGTGCTTCTAAAGCCTTTATTTCTGGTAGCGATGCGCCTAATGGAAAACCAACAGTGGAGCATACCTTCACATTTGAGCCTTCAAGGAGTTTTGCGGCAAATTTCACATAATATGGGTTTACAACCGCGCATCTGAAGCCATATTTTACCGCGTCATTACATAATTGTTCAATTTCCTTTTTTGTTGCGGTTGCCTTAACGTTCGTGGAATCTATCATTTTTGCTAGTTCTGTTTTAGAAATTTTCAATCACTTTCACCTGTTGTACTTCGCTTACTTTCCCGTGATGTAAGCTTTTAGTCTTTCTGTAAATCTTTCAGGTTCTTCCACCGCTTCTCCATCCCATAACAAGTATGGTAGCGCCCAAGCATCCGTGAAGCTTGAAGCCTGTACTCCAGGTCTACTTATGACTCTCAAGTTTACATCAAAGTAATCGAGATGTTTATTCACCGGACCTGAAAGTAGCACAGCGTTAAAGCTTACATACCCCTCGTTATGGTAAAAGTTTAATACTTTCACCATTCCATCGGCGATTCCCCGCCACTCTTTATCTTCCAATTCTAAAATGTTAGATTTGCCCCTAACTATCGCTTGAACCTCGTTTAGCCCTCTTAAAGGAGCAAAAGGAACAAGCCATACAACACCATCTGCTTCGAAAAGATACCTTGCGCCTTCTTTTTCTTTTAGAACGATATCCGCCCAATAACTCGTTTTGCACAATTCAAAGTAGGCTTTACTTTTTTCTAGTAACAATTGCACCAGATAAAAGGGTCTGTCTCTCGCTAAGACTTGCATGTGCGGGTGGAATATTGACGAGCCAGCTGGCGGCAAATAATTGAAAATGAAAACTGGAAAATTGATTTGCGGTTCCAAATCCTTAAGTCGTTTCAGATATTCTGTGGCGCCTCTAAAACCATCGAAAATGATTTTTGGCGTGAAATCCTTAAGCTGTAAATAATGCTCCCTAGAAAGAACAACCAACACGCTTCTTTCCGCGTGTCCCAAAAGGTTTGGAATGACGACAGCATCATCTACAAAGATTCTGCCTTCCTTTAGAAAGTCTGAAGGAAACATTGGCGTTTTGGTTTTTACGTTTTCTGGGCAAAATGGGCAGTTTGCTCTTGTTTTTTCGGCAAGGGCGTTGAGCTGCTCTTTATCTGGGACGAGGAATTTGCTGATGTAATTTAGCATTCCATTTATAACCGTTGTGTTTCTACCAGTNAGCGGGTCAACTCTATACTCGAATGTTAATGTGTCTTCTTCAAAATTTTTCAACGGGTTCAAGATTCTCGCTTGTTTGACTGTTTTCTCGAACTTTAACATGGCGGGTCATCACGAATAACGAAAATGCGCATTAATCCATTTTTGCCTTTCCGTAAGTTTTAGCATGGTTAAGACGTGTTCTTCTCCAGAAATTTATTATACTGCCTCTTTAACCCTAAAAAAGAAAGGGGACGATTAGCGTGGCTGACTCCTACTTTAAGAGAAAGGTTGAGGCTATTGAGGTTAAGGAGAAAACGATATCTCAACTGTTGGCTGAAATGGCGAAGACTGCTTACCAAGGAAGAAAGCTTGGTGAGGCTGTTGAAGTTTGGGAGACTATGGTAAAAGAGAGGGATTTGACGATAATAATGGGTTTTGCTGGTTCAATGAGTACCGCTGGCCAATGGAAAATCGTGAACTGGCTCATAGAAAACCGCTTCATCGACGTTATTGTTTCAACAGGTGCAAATGTTTCAGAAGACATCGTTGATGCGATGGGCTTTGGTTATTGGCAAGGTTCTCCGTTCGTCAACGACGCGGAGCTTCTAAAGGCAGATATAAATAGGTATTATGACGTGTATGGGCGCGAGTCAGATTATAGGAAAATGGAGGAACTGATGACAGATTTCCTATTAACGCTAAAGGCTGATTTTCCATATTCCTCCATGGAGCTTCTGCACTTATTTGGCAGGTGGTTAAGCAAAAAAGGAATAAAAAGCATAGCAGCAGTAGCTGCAGAAAACAATGTCCCAATCTTTTGTCCAGCAATATCAGACAGCGCCTACGGAGAAGCATTCCTCATGGCTAAAAACATGGGACACAACATTTTGCTTGACCAGGTTAAGGAGTTTGACCAGTTCGTTGGTATAGGCGAAAAAACGCGGGACATAGGGGTCATCTACATAGGCGGCGGCGTGCCAAAGGACTTCACACAGCTAATAGCAATTTCAGTGTCGCCCAAAACCATGGACAGGGGGGTTCCTGGAAGAGAAGGATACCTCCGCAAATCCGTTAAGGAATACTGCTATCCACACAAATTTGCCATTCAGATAACAACGGATTCTCCACAGTGGGGAGGCTTGTCAGGCTGCACTTTAGAAGAAGCGATAAGCTGGGGGAAGGTTCACAGCGAAGGAAGACATGTAACAGTCTACTGTGATGCAACAATTGCCCTACCATTAATGACGCATGCACTCAACGAGAGGGTGAAAACAAAAAGAAAGGCTCCAGACCTTTCTTGGCTTTTTAAGGGGATTCCCTAGCCTTTCAACCTTGTTATTAAGGCGCTTACCATTATTGGGAGTATTAAAGATGCGTCGCCTTCAACCATTATGTGGTTGGCCCTTTTGTTTATTTTACCCCATGAGATAGCCTCTCTGGGTTTTGCGCCTGAAAGACTTCCATCCCATTCCACTGCCGTGCTTACGTAAACAGCATAATTAAGACCTTCTCTGAACTGGTTCCACCAAAGTGTGTGATGTTTTGATATTCCACCGCCAACTATTAGGGCACCTGTTTTCTTCGCCGTAAAGACAATTTCATTTAGTTCACCAGAGTCCCGTAGCAAGTTAACTTTGAAGTCATGGTCTTGTGAGAAAAGCCATATTTGGTAGCCAACAGCGCCGTCTGTAATGCCTGGCACATACACTGGTATGTTATTTTTGGCGGCCCAGTAGAGTATTGATGCGTCGTTGCATATGCGTTTGCCTATTTCGTTGCACAGTTGCCTTGTTGAAACCTCCTTGATGCCGCTTCGCCATAATTCTTCAAGCAGTGCCTGCATTTTTTCTTCAATTATTGCGCCGTAACTCTCGTTTGGAACCAAAACGTTGCCCAAACGATTTATTCCACTCTCACGAAGTTTAGCGTCATCCATCATAAAGGAGCCTTTGTAATAGTTTTTCCAGCACCTTGCAATGTCATGGTCAAGGGTTCCGCAAGTTGTAATCACAACATCAACAAGCTTCCTTTGCACCAGTTCTCTTATGACTCCGCGGGTTCCGGTTGCTACAAGATTCCCAGTGAAAGAGAGAAACTTAACACATCCTTTCTCCCGCATCATTTTCTCAAGAATTTTCATGGCAACGGCAAGCTTGCCCGCTGTGAAACCCCATGCTTTTTCCATTTGTTTAACAAGCTCGTCTACGGATATTTTTTCAAAGAGATTGTAATCCTCAACAGGCTCCTTAAGCATGTTTAATCCTCCAAGCGTCACCTACAAGTTGTTGCCATAGACATAAATAAATGTCGAGTTTTAATCGAGAATTTCAGCTTAAGCGGCCCCTTAATCTGTTAGGTAAGCGATTATTTTGCTGTAAACGTCTTTATTTCTAAGGTCTTCGTAGCCAGCGTAAATGCTTGGGTTGTCGTTCACTTCAACCACGACGAAGTTGCCATCGAACTCTTTAATATCAACTCCGTAAAGTCCGTTTCCAACTAAGGCGCATGCTTTTAACGCGGTTTCCTTAAGCTTTTCAGGAGCGTTTTCCCTCTTAAGTGAAACCGTTCTTCCCCAAACAAAACTTGGCTTGCCTCTGCGTTTTACTCCATGTTTCCATCTGCCCTTTGGTACCATGTATTTGCAAACGTATAAGACCTCATTGTCCAGAACGCCTACACGCCAGTCAAAGGCTGTTGGCATAAACTTCTGCACAGCCAAAATGTCCGAACGCCTAAAGAAGCGTTTGGCGACATCTCTGAAGCTTGTTTCGCATGCGACTTTTTCCACGTATCTTGAAAAGCTTGTGTACGGCGCCTTCAACACAACTGGTCTTCCGAATGTTTTGAAGATTTCTGTAATCTTTTTATGGTGGAACTCCTCCTTGTTTAGAAATATTGTTGGGATATGTGGAATATCGTGTCGCTTGAATAGCTCATATAAGTGGATTTTGTTCCCACATATTTGTATCGATTTGGGGTCATCAACGACCTTTAAGCCAAGCTCCCAAGCTGTCTTAGAAACTATGTAAGCAGTGTAAAGCGGATCTGTTGTTGCCCTAATAAAAACTGCGTCATACTTTGGGATTTCGATAAGGTTTTCTCTGAAAACGAAGCTGAATCTATGCCCCATCTTCTCTGCTGTAAACTTGAAGTTTTGGAGAGCGCCAACTTCCCTTGGGTCGGTGAAGTTGTATTTCTCGACAAAACAGGCTATATTACCCAACTAGGTGTTCACCATCTTTAAGAAGATGAGAAATCTCTCCGCGCAGAACTTTCAAATCAGACGCCGTAATCTCCTCTTTTTGTATATGCTGAAACCCGCATAAGAAAGCTTTTCCATCGGCAAGTTGAACGTGTAACTTACAAATTGGGATCCTAAACAGTCTATAAACGTCTTCTGCAATTCTCTTTGCCGGCCAATTCGCCTCGCACTTTCCAAAAATAGACTTGAACGAAATTATTTCACCAATGAACGGCTGTGCACAAACAGCGAACTTGCGATTCATGCTTAAACTTTTAAAGGCTCTGTAAAGGGCATTCCTGTTTTTTGCAACTTTAAAGCCGTCGTAAGAGAACGGGTTTACCGCAAAAATGACCACTGGAAAGTTAAGCTCTGAAATTATCTGCTTGACAGAATCCGCTATCAAGAACGGTGTTGTTGGGATTCCAGCCTTCGAGGCGCGCAACAAAAGTATCGGCGTTCTGTAAGCGTCAATTATGTTCTCCGTCGGTGGAATAACACTGTTTCCCAAGACCTCAGCGTGCAATGAAACATAATATCCAGTTTTTAGGTAACGGTAATCATTGTTGATGTTGAGAGTAAAATCTTTAATTGAAGACTCAAGGAAGGTCGACGGTTTCATTATCGGCGAGTCTAAAGTTAGGTCGATGTTTGAAACGACCAACACCCATGTAACACCAGATGATTAAAACCTCGGTATTGCAACAGTAATATTTAAAATTAACTATGCGACAAGCAGTTGTGCTTTTATATCCGATTTAAGGAAACCAAACTATTGGAAGAGGAGCAGCTACGTATAAGACCCTAGAAGTTCTAGGTCCAGAGCACGAGTATTCCGTGGTCAATGAAGAGTTGAAAGCCCTCCCAATCGTGGACAAAATCATCAAAGACTTTAGAGGACGCATCGTCAACTTTGTTGAACAAGAGCGCTTCACTTTTGGAAAAGAGCTTCAAATGCACGTCATGGAACTCAAACCAAACCAGCCTTTCAAGTCGCCAATCGAATTTGAGGAAACAATGCAGGAGGCAGTTCTAGCCTTAACAGAGTTTCTGGAGCGTAGATATCATGCGCATCTTCTCGGGACGGGCATGCATCCACTATTGAAACTTGAAGAAACAGGCGTTTGGTCTCACCGTCACCGGCAAATTTACCATTATTACAGCAAAGTCTTCAACCTAAAACAGCACGGATGGCTTAACATCCAAAGTTTCCAGCTTAACCTTCCATACCTAAACGAGAGAGAGGCAATTTTAATGCATAATGCGCTTGCAGAAGTCTGCGCCTATCTTCCTGCCATTTCAGCTTCTTCACCAATTTACGAAGGAAAACTTGGACGTTGCGTTGATAATCGACTGTATTTTTACATGCTTAATCAAAAGGAAGTGCCTTCAGTAACGGGCAACGTGATCCCCGAATACGTCTCATCCTTCAAACAGTATAGAGAGGAAATCATAGGGCGATATTCACGTGATTTAATTAAGGCTGGCGTGAACGACTGTTTACCTTATAAAGATTGGGTTAACTCTAGGGGGGCAATTTTTCGTTTTGACAGACGAGCCATTGAAGTTCGTGTTATGGATGAGCAGGAATGCGTCAAGGCTGATGTTGCCTTAAGCTGCTTCATAAGGGCTGTTCTCAAAAGTCTCATCAGAGGAAGAACTGAAATTTTGCCGCAAGAAATTCTGGTGAAGGACTTTAACGCAATAATGATGAATGGTTTAAACGCAATAGTTAAGCATCCACAGGGGCAGGCAGCTCGCCAAGTATGCAGGTACCTCCTTAAAATTGCTTGGGAAAACGCTTCGGAAGAAGAGCGAAGATACCTCTCGATACTGGAGAAAAGGGTTGAATATGGGAGCCTATCAGAAATTATTAGGAACAACGTTTTAAGAAGAGCTCAAAAGATGGATTTTAGAGAAGCCGTAATTGATGTTTACTCGAAACTTACGAAAAGCCTCATACGTAATGAACCATACTTCTGAAAGGAAGAGGTGAACATAAATGGCTGAGGAGACGAGGCAAAACGACTTTTTCAACGTTTGTGGAAACTGCAAAATAAGCTGTTGCCAAAGTGCTAGACCTCCAATAACAAATGAGCGTAAAAAAATAATAGAGAGATTTTTAATGAGACAGAACTTTCCAGCGGAAGATTTNTTTAAGCATGAGGCTTACATGTTTCCAAGAGAAGACACGGAAGGCTACTGCATTTTCTACGACAAAAAAACAAGGAGATGCAAAATTCATCCGGTCAAACCTGAAACATGCGTGGCTGGACCAATAACTTTCGATGTAAACTTGAAAACGGGAAAGGTGGAGTGGTATCTGAAAATGGAGAACATCTGCCCGCTGGCAGGCGCTATGTTCAGAAATAAGGAAACTCTCCAAAAACACCTAGAAACAGCGAAAAGAGAAATACATAGACTATTACGCGAATTGGATGCTGAAGCCTTAAAAGCCATCTTAAAAATTGAGGAGCCAGACACCTTCAAGATAGGCGAAGAACCAGCCGAAAAAGAAGTTCTGTGTAAACTAGGAAGCACAGGTTGTCAATTAAAAGGCGGGCCCGAGGGGATTTGAACCCCTGTTCTCCGGCTCCGGAGGCTTACGCACCTTCTAAGTGTGGTTCGGCGCCTTAATCCATACTGGGCTACGGGCCCGTCATGCTTCTATTAGTTCTTCGTTTATCCACCAAGCTTTTTTCTTCCCCATTTTCTCTCCTGGATAGTATTGTATTATTGATTTTCCAGTCTGTCTTTTTGATGTTTTTTCTATTCTTTTAAGTCTGTTTAGTATGAGCCACCTGTTTGTTTTTAGGTATTCTGCCAGTTCTGGTGTGGTTGCGCCTTTGTAGTGAATCAGATAATCTATTATTTTTTGGTCTATTTCGTCTATGCAGAAGCTGTGAGGGTTCGTTTCTCCTCTTTCATATGTTAATAGCTCCAAATCGGCGAGATATTTTCTTATTTCTGAAAACTCCTTTTCAATGCGGCTTACCCTTTCTTCAAGCTCCAGAATTTTGTCAGGTTTTGGTGTTTTTTGCAGTTTTTCCATTACTGCATCTCTTATGAAGTTGCTTCTTTCGCCTTCTGGCACACGAAGAAGTATTTCCTTGTAAACTTCTTCTGGAATTTTCACGGAGATTACCCTCAACTTTTCCATTTTGCTTCACTGAACAAGTGTTATGCGTCAATGGTATTTCATGTTTTCTTTTAGAGAGTTTCTTTCGGAAATCTTTTAAGAGTTACAGTCTAACTCTAAAGCGAAGCGCTGAAGTTTAAAGTGAGGATAAATGCCGGAAAAAACTACAATTTCATTGATTAAGTGTGATGTTGGCTCCTTAGCTGGGCATCATGTTGCACCAAAACCGCTTCTTGCTATAGCGGAAAAAAACCTGAAAAGGGGAGTGGAGGACGGTTTAATTAACGGCTATTATGTGTTTAACGTTGGAGATGACATTCAACTGCTTATGGTTCACGAAAGAGGCGAATCAAACCCTGATGTACACAGGCTTGCTTTTGAAACATTCAAAGAAGCCACAAGCAAAGCGTTAGAACTGAAACTTTACGGTGCTGGGCAAGACCTTTTAAAAAATGCTTTCAGTGGAAACATCCGTGGCATGGGTCCAGGGGTCGCCGAAATGGAGATCGATGAAAGAGGCTCGGATCCAATAGTAGTTTTCGCAGCTGACAAAACATCCGCAGGCTCATTTAACTATCCTATTTTCAAGGTCTTCGCAGATCCAATGAACACAGCTGGGCTTGTTATTGACCCCAACATGGCCGGAGGCTTCAAATTTGAAGTTATCGACACTGTGGAAAACAAGAGAGTTGTACTTAAGTGCCCAGAAGAAATGTACGATTTGGTTGCCTTAATTGGAACAGTTCAACGTTATATGATTTCGCGTGTTTGGAGAGCCAGAGATGATCTAATATGCGCTGTTGGCAGCGTAACCAAGCTTTCACAGATTGCTGGAAAATACGTTGGAAAGGACGACCCAGTAATGATTGTGCGTGCGCAGCATGGTCTTCCGGCGGTTGGAGAAATACTTGCGCCTTTCCTGCATAGCTACCTCGTTGAAGGGTGGATGCGTGGAAGCCACTGGGGACCTATAATGCCAGTGGGCTTAAAGGATGCGAAATGCACGCTTTTTGATGGTCCCCCAAGGATGGTGGCCCTAGGATTTCAAATTGCGAATGGCAAAATAGCATGTGACAATAACGGTAAACCAATGATTGCTGATTTATTTAATGATCCGGCTTTCGCTTTGGCTAGACGCGAGGCGATAGAGTACGCCTCTATGCTTAGGCGTATGGGAGAGTTTGAGCCGGCACGTTTGGGTCCAGAGGAGATGGAGTATACGACGTTACAGCAAATTCTGGATAGGCTTAGGGAACGTTTTAAGCCAGCTTAGAATGGCAGATGCTTTGCGTGGATTTCGCCTTAGCTTAGTTTTTCCTCATCTTAGCCAATTCTTCGCATCTGTTTTTCACGATCTCGTAAAGCCTTTTGCGTAGTTCTTCGCCGAACAGTTTTTGCTCCTTGAGGAGGAAGATTTTTCTTGCAAGTTCAACGTCGCCAAGCCCCGTGAACCATGCTTCAAAATCTCCACGGTTTATGTGGAATTCTATTGACTCCAAGTTAACTTTCAGCAGTTTGTCGCAGAAATCGTTTAGGCTTGCAGCATGGATGTTTAAAGGCTTTCCAATGTCAACGTAAAAGTGAAATGACTTTTCAAGGGGTAAATAACCTAAAATTTCAGCGGCCTTTGCATTATCTATTTCTGGGAAACCAAGCGCTTTCCGTCCTTTCTCCGTTAACGTGTAGCTTCCGTTCTCCATGGACTGTACGTATCCCATGCGTGCAAGCTGCATTATGTGCATCCAAACTGAACGGAAACTCAACCCAACCTCTTTTGTTATTTCTGTAACTTTGATTGGTTTTTCGGAGACCCACATTGTCTCNAGAATTAGCCTTTTAACGGGTGATATACTCATTGTAATCACTTCAGTTTTATTATATGTGCNTAATAGCCTTTTTCAGATTTTCCATTAACGGTAGGCATATAAACTCGCGAGGAAACGTAAATAAGGAATGTTTTAGTAAGCAATAGCACCGTTTAAGTTAGCAGAATTGGTGAAGGCAATGAAGATGGCTGTGCTCGTCTACGAGTATCCTCCAAAAATAGTTGGGGGTTTAGGAACGTACGCCGCGGAAATTACGCGGAAATTCGTCTTAATGGACCACGATGTGACGGTTTTCACGATGAATGATGATGCGGGCAGTCTTCCCACAAGGGAAATTTGGCGTGGAATCGAGATTCATCGTCCACTTCACATCGACATATCTGATTCGCTTCCAGATGTGGTTGCTGAGGATGTTAAGAAGTGGGGTAGGGGCATCCAACTTTTCTCGAAAATTCTGGTTTATAACTACCTNAGCGCTTCAAAGCTCGTTAACGAGCTTATTAAGAAGGAAAATTTTAAGTATGATATTGTTATTGCGCATGACTGGCTTTCGGCAATAAGTGGCATAACAATCAAAAAGGAAATTGGATTGCCCTTCGTTTTTCACGTGCACTCTACAGAAAGGGGACGCACACTTGGAGACGGGTCAGAGGTTGTAAGTAACATTGAACTTCACGCTGCAAAGGCGGCGGATATGATAATCACGGTTTCCTACGCAATGAAAGACGAGCTTGTAAAACTCGGTTTTCCGCAAGAGAAAATTCAGGTTTGCTACAATGGAGTTGACCCGCAAAAGTACAATACAGAAAATGTAAACGGGGAACAAGTTAAGAAGGTCAGGGAGCTTTACGGNATAAAAGANGACGAGCAGATGATTCTCTTCCTTGGTAGGCTTGTTGGAGTTAAAGGCGTAGATAGACTTGTGATGGCTATGCCGCATGTTTTGCAGAAGCTGCCGAAAGCAAAACTTGTCATCGTCGGTGTTGGAGACCTACAAGACTACCTTATAAACTTAGTTAAGACAACGCGGTTGCATGACGTTGTTAAACTGAACTTCGACTTCATCTCTGAAGAGGAGCGAATTTTACATTATGCAGCCTGTGATGTAGCTGTTTTTCCAAGCCTCTACGAGCCGTTCGGTATAGTGGCACTTGAAGCGATGAGCATGGAGCGACCAGTTGTCGTTGGGGCAGCAGGCATAAGTGGCATGCGCGAAGTCGTCATATGCTGTGGCGAAGAACAATGTGGTTTTCACATAAACCCAAACAATCCAGCTGACATAGCATGGGGCATAACAAGTGCCTTAGAAAGCCCCGAAAAAAAGAAGTGGCTTGGAAAAAATGGTAGGCGTAGAGTTCTAGAAGAGTTTACATGGGACAGGGTGGCGGAAAAAACAATTGCCCTTTACGAGCAATTGTTAAAGCGTTGAAACATAGGTGAATTGTTGAAATTAAACCGTGCTGAAATACGTAAAAAAGTTGCAATGGAAGCAGCTAGTCTAATCTACTTTGGCATAGAAAANGAGTTCAAACAAGCCAAGATAAAGGCTGCAAATGCACTTGGCGTAAAATTTCTTCCAGCAAACATTGAAGTAGCCAAAGAAATCGACAAAATAGCCGATGAACATGAAGGACAAGCTAGACAAGAACGACTAGTCAAAATGAGGCAAGAAGCCCTTAAAGTTATGAAAATTTTAGAAAAATACGATTCGATTCTTGTGGGAAGCGTCTGGCGTGGAACAATCCACCGCGAAAGCGACATAGACATAATAGTGTTTCATCACAAACCAANGGGTGTCCTAGAAGCTCTTGGAAAAAGCGCCTTAAAAATCATTCAAACCCAAANTGTGGCAACAACTGAAAAAGGTAAAAAGCGGTCATCCTTCCACATTTTCCTTGAGTCACCGACCAGAGAAAAATTCGAGATTATTGTACGTAGCCCAGAGGAGCATCTTAGAAAAGAAAAATGTGACNTCTATGGTGACACAATAACCGGTCTTGATGTGAAAGAACTCGAGAAACTGCTAAAAGAAAGTTCCACAAAACGTTTTGTCCCTTTCTAGCAAGTTTCAACTCGAAGAGACTTAAATATTCGATTTCTAAAGTGTATGGTGAAGATGGCGCAGTCGAAGGTGCGAACTTGGAGTTTGACAAGGAAACCTTCAAGAAAATGTTTCCAAACTTGGCGAAGGAGCTAGAGTCAAACGAGCATAAGCTTTCAATAAATTCTNTGCGAACAGACACAGAAACTGGAGAAAAAGCCTNTTCGAGNGNAAGATTTGCTCATTACATGCCAGATGTCATAGACTTCATCCGTAGATGCGACACTGAAGAACAAGCAGAAGAAATAATTGCGTACATGGAAAGGAGAGGCGAAATAGGAAAGGATTATGCTGCCCAACTCAGAAAGCAACTTAAGGCNAAAGGTGTAAGAAGTTTCGGTTCTAAAAAGGAGGATGACTACTACCTTAAACATGGTGAATTGTAAACGCGTTTTTAGATTTGCTCTGGCGGAACCTTGTCCGGCGTATAACCCGTGAAACACTTTAAACCATATTTATGCAATCGCCCCGCTACATGAGGATAAAGAATGAGTTCTTCCCTCTCCAAATCATCAGCCAATCTTGGGCTTATTTGCCTCAGTCTAAACGAGCCTCTGCAAGGCTTTCAACTGTAATGTGAAGCCTTCCGGCTTCGCGTTTGTTAACTTCGCAAATTCCTCCTCGCAGCACCCCTTCAAAGAAACCCTCACATGGACAAAACTATATTTTGATAGGTTTTCAGCATAACCTTCATCATAACCTATCAATATCCCGTTGGTCTCGAGGATAAAATGATATTCCTTACCCATTAAAGCATCCAGAAGTCTGAGTAAATGAAGTTTTCCAATAGTTGGTTCTCCGCCGCTAACCCTTAAAAGTTTCATGCTGCGCTTTCTAGCTAAAGTAATCAGATCCTCCGCGATTCTGTTTGGCGCATAAAACTTTCCAACATCTGCCGGGTGAAACATCACAGCATCTGCAACCCAACAAAACTTGCA
>JGI24721J26819_10001278_pt1 | contig 28380 bp, 46 predicted proteins | sample YelNatPaOPGAMG01_FD_26819 | JGI IMG/M metagenome (IMG submission 26819) | reverse complement strand
AAAAATATTTCAAAAAATACAATGAAAAAAGAAAGAAAAATAAAACCAAAATATCTGGCTTGTATCTGGTGCGGAAAAGATATTCCAAAAGATAAACCTTACGCAATGTATTGCTCAAAAAGGTGTAGAGATGAGGCACAGGGAAAATATATTTTCAAAAAATATGCGAGAATATCTTAAAAAATTAGGTAAAGAAATAAAATATTGTCAAGAAAAAATAAATAAAGAAAAAGTAGAATGGAAAAAGAAGGCATTTGAAAGAATGAAAATGAACCTATTGGTTAAAAAATCTTTATTAGAACAAAAATATGGCAAAGAAAAATAAACTTTCACAATTAGAAGTTGATTATATGTTTTTGAGATGGGGTTTTATGGATGGAATAACAAAACCTATTGCTGAGGTTGCTAAAAAATTAAAGATAGATATCAAAAAGGCATTAAAAATAGAAAGTAAAATCCTTAAAATAGTTGCTGAAAAGGGAATAAAATAAAATATGGCAAAGAAAAATAAAACTGAATTATCAATAAAAGAAAAATTAGTTTTTGATTACCTGCTCAATTATTTCAAGGAAAAGGGAGAAATGCCAAGCATAAAAGAGATTGGCAAAAGTTTAAATTTTACGCCAGTAAGAGCAAGCCAAATTTTGAGACAATTGAGAAAAAAGGGATATTTGATAAAAATTGAAGGAAAATTCCACAAAGGCTATTTGCCCTCAATTGAATTTTTAAAAGGTCAAAATCAACAAACAAATCAACAAAAATGAAAAACGAAGAAAACAATTCATTAACTCCTTTTGAAGCAAGGTTTATGAGAGAGGGTCCTTTTATGCCCTATGGAAGCAATATGAACGCTTTTGCAATGATAAATCAGGGGAAGGGAATAAGCATTAAAGAATTCAAAGAAATAGCAAACGAGATATTTGATTTGTCAATGGAGCAAGTGAAAAAGGCCATAAAAATGTCAAAGGAAATGCAATCAAAGGAGTTAGATTTTTCTAAAAAATGAAAAAGAAAAAACTAAATTATTATGCAGTTGCTTTAGCGGGAAAAAATTATGAAAAAAAATTTAAAAATAAAAGTTAATTCAGTTTGGTTTGAGAGAACTCCCGAAAAAACAAAGGTTTGGGTTTCTATAAGAGATTTTGAATTAGAAAAAGCAATGAAAGAAAAAAGAGGGATTGAGATAATTTATAAAAATCAAAGAATGACAATTCCTTTTGAAAGATTGAAAGAAGGCAGGATAAGACCAGAGATTTTTAAAGGAAAATATAATGAAAGAGAATATAGGCTTGTTGATTTTCAGTGGAATCCTGATAAGTCAAACGATTTATCAAACCTCAAAAATTTTTCAAAATTGATTTTATAAAAGGTCGCAAAGCTTGATTATCAAAAAAGGAATAAAATAAAAAAATGTGATAATTTAAAAATGGGGACAGAGAGGTAACTCCTCAAAGTCCCCAAAAAGCACCTTAAAATCTACGGGGGAAGTGCCACCCCAAGGAGGTGAGAAGTATGCGGCACATTAAAAAGCTGGCAGCGTGCATCGTTCTCTTGGCAATCGTGGCTCTTGGCACTGGTCTTTCCGAAACTGTAGTCGTTCCAGGAGCTGATGTGCAGAAGTTCGTTCGCTCTGTAACCGTGCAAGTTCTCGTCAATCTTGATAAATATACCCGCTCTCTCACCTGGTATCAGGAAGTCACCGCTGATGGTCAAAAGGGCGAGTGGAAATGCAAATATGGCGACTGGTCAAAGCCTGAACGCATCGTCGTAGCTGGTTCTGGAGTCATCATCTTCTCTGATAAACTTCCCATTCCACAGGGCAATGTTTTAGGAGCCACCATCATTTTAACCAACGCTCATGTTGTTGAATATCTCGTAAAGAAAGAAGCTCTTGGCTCTGCTATAAATCCTTTTGATGTTTATGATGAATCTGACCTTATCGTCAGCACCTATCCTCCTTCTGTTAAAGTGCGTGAAGGTGCTCGCCCCAAGGCTCAGCAATACTTTGTTTTGCCTGCCAACTATGTAACCATTAAGCATCGTGAAGACCAGACCTATGAGGTCAGGGGCAAAGTTATCGCCTTTGACAAGGCTCTTGATGTAGCTCTTATCCAGCTTGACAATGTGTGGGGTCTCCCATATGCCACCTTCCGTGAAACTCCAGCTCAGGTTGGCGAAGAGGTGTGGATTTGTGGAGCACCTCTTGCCCTGCCTTTCAGCATTGATAGGGGGCGCATCAATCAGGTCAAGCTTGACCTTGGAGAGAGTGCTGGCATCTTATGGAACCGCCAGTTGAAGCTGGATATTGCTGCTGCTCCTGGTTCCTCTGGTTCTGGCATCTTTGACATTAACGGCTATCTTATCGGATGTTTGCACGGCGTCCTGGTTTATCAGGGCAACTATATTCGTGGCGGGCAACTCGCAATTGATGGCGAATTTATCCGTGAATGGCTTATCTGGAACGGCTACGCTTTTATCGTAATGAACCCTCCCTATGCTAAAGCTCCTTATGTGACTGGCAAGTAAGGGGATGGGAGGGGCAGTAAGGGCTGTCCCTCCCTTGTTTGAGAAAAAAGAAAGGAGGTGAAAGAGCTATGCGTTATCGGCTGACGGTATCGGAGATAATTAGCTTGCTGTTTTACAAGGCAGATGATATCACGGGAAAGGAAATGGTTTCTTCTGAAATCCTAACAGAAGGAAAAAGAATACACGATAGGCTTGGCTTCAATGACCCTCAACAATATAGACGCTTCATTTTTGACCCGAATACAAACCACTGGTGGTTGGTTATTGGCTGTCCTGACAAAATAGAACAACAAGATGGCAAAGTCCTTGAACTTAAAACCTACTGGCAAGCAAGAATGCCAGATAGAACAAGAAACGCTGGCACCTTACAAGCTCTAATTTACTGCTGGCTTACAGGTCTTTCAAAGTGGGAACTCTGGGGATATAGCACATACACAAACAAACTTTCAAAAATTGTTGAGGGACACGCAGACGATGAATTTGTTTATCGCTCTATCTTAAAAGCTATCCAACTCAAAACAATGCTCCACGATTTCAAGAAAATCTATCTTGAGGTAGCAGAAGGAGGTGAGGAAGATGCGGGAGAAAGTGGAAAAGCTGATAAGGCAGTGGCAGGAAATCCTGCACCTGAATGACTGGCAAATTGAAGTTCAAGTTAGAAACTATCCAAATAAAAGAGGTGCAATTGTTTCTCCAGATTTCAGATACAGAAAAGCAACAATAATAGTTTACAATCATCATCTCTTTGTTGAAGAATATATCTTGCACGAACTCTTGCATCTTGTTGTTGGAGATTTTACAAACTTGCTCTCTCTTTTGACAGAAAACAAACTTTCAAATCAAGAAAAACAACTTCTCTTGTTTTCAGAAGACCAGCTTGTGGAAAAACTAACAAATATTTTACTGGAGGTGAGAAACTATGCTGGAACCACTCAAAGCGAGGATAGATAAAGAGTTTCAGGCAATCTTTAAAAATCTCTCTGAAATGACACAAATCTTGCAAAAACTTGAAACAGAAGACCCAACTTTGTTTGATATCTCCTATATTGACCAGCTCTACCAAAAAATTGACGACATTATCTCTTCCCTCGTAGAAATCCAAGCTCTTTTGGACGCATAGGGGAGAGGGAGAAATCCCTCTCTGTTTCTGGGGGAGCTTTTGGAAGAAGTATTGCTTTACGGCTTCCTGGCTCTGGCTGGGAAGTGCGAGAAAGCAATACTTAAAGGTTCAATGCCTTTCTCCCCCGCAATAAAAAAATCAAAAATGGTGAAAAATGGAAAACAAAAAAATTATTCGCTTTATTGGATAAATCAAAAGATGAAAAATAAAAAATATGGATGAAGAAGAATTTTCAGCAATAATAGAGGGGATATTTGGAGTGATTATACTTCTTATCCTTTTCTTAGGGGGAATAATAGGAATAATTGATTTGGTTAAACTTTTAATATGGCTTTGTAAAATATGAAAAATAAAAAAGGTCGCCAAAAATAATTAAAAAATTATGAAAAAGAAAAAAACAAAGAAAAAGAAATTTTATACTTCAACATTTGCTTTATCAAAATTACCAAAGGTCATTTCTCATTGCACAAACCCCGCATTTAAAGGAAAGAAAATAAAATATATTTTGGTTTCTTAAATATGAAAGAAAAAACACTTCGCAAAAAAGCAATAAAAAAATTAGAAGAAGAAGGATATGTGTATTGGTACGCACCAAAAGTTCAATTTCACTCAACAGATATTTTGACTATTGCTGATATTTTGGCGATTAAGGGAAAATATTTGAAATTTATCCAGATTACGACGATTGAGAATTTAGCTGCCAGAAGGAAAAAAATAAAAGATTTTTTGGAAAAATTCAAAATTAAAATTCCAGTTGAGATTTGGGCGTGGGATAAAAAACAAAGAGATTTTAGAATTGAAGAAGTAAAATGAAATACAAAATTGAAGAAATAAAAAATAAAATTTTGTGTGGGGATGCATTGGAAGAATTAAAGAAATTTCCCGATGAATGTGTAGATTGCATTATAACTTCTCCGCCTTATTGGGGTCTCCGATTTTATGGAGAAGAAACTAAAAAGATTTGGGATGGAGATCCTAATTGCCAACACGAATGGAAAACTCATATTCAAAATAAAAGAAAAGGAAGCACTTTTTCAGACTCTTCTATTATTGTGCCTTCTCGTCTAGAAATAAATAAACTTCAAGAAATAAAATCTGATTTTTGCCAGAAATGTGGTGCCTGGTATGGACAATTAGGTTTAGAACCAACTTTGGATTTATTTTTAAAGCATCTTTTACAAATTACCGCTGAACTAAAAAGAGTTCTTAAAAAATCGGGAGTTATGTTTTGGAATATGGGTGATTGTTATTGGGGAGGGCACGCTGGTGGAAGTATTTATGGAAATATAGTTTCAAAAGAAAGAGAAAAAGATATTAAAGGATTTCAATTAGAAAAGGGAAGACCACAATCAAAACCACCTAAAAAATATCAAGAAAAATGTTTAGTTCTTCAAAATTGGCGGTTAATTTTACGAATGGTAGATGAACAACAATGGGTGCTTCGTAATGTAATAATTTGGTATAAACCTAATCATATGCCTTCTTCTGTCAAAGACAGATTCACTAATGCCTATGAGCCAGTTTTTATGCTGGTTAAAAGTAAGAAATACTATTTTGATTTAGATGCGGTGAGAGTTCCACATAAAGCAGGAAATTATGCTGGATTTAATACGGAATATGAATACCGAATGAATTTAAGAAAAGATAAAGTTTATCAACATCATTCGCCTTATACTCAAAGAATTGGCGAAAATAAAAAACAAACTCATTATCCCAAAGACCAAGCAGAAATTTTTGGAAGTCCAAGAGCAAGATATTGGAGAGAAACAGAGAGAGATAAGGCATTGGGATTAGATTATGAAAGAAATTTTAGAGGGAGAAATCCCTTGATTGGTAAAAATCCTGGAGACCTCTGGACTATTTCAACTCAACCAGCACCGCCAGAAGCTAGAGGAAAATTCTTTGCTATATTTCCTGAAAAATTGGTAGAACCAATGATATTGGCAGGATGTCCAAAAGATGGAATTGTTTTAGACCCATTTATAGGAAGCGGAACTACTGCTGTCGTCGCTAAAAAACTTGGTAGAAATTTTATAGGCATTGAATTGAACCCTGAATATGTTAAAATAGCAGAGGAAAGGTTAAAAAAAATTCCCAATCCCTTATTATGACAAAAATTCACTGTGATAGTTGCGGAAAAGAAATAAACCCAACAGAGGATTATCAATATCTTTTTGGAATTATAGTAGAAAAGAAAATTTCAATGTTAGAAAATAAAAAGATTTTTGGAATAGACAAATTAGCCCAAAATCCCCCTGTTGCTATTGTTGAGCAATTGTTAGGAAAAGAAATTTATCTTTGTAGAGAATGTTTGGCAAAGTTTAAAGAGCTCTTTTTAAAAGAAAAAAAAATAGTTTAAGATTAAATTGATAATACCTTTATTTGGGGGGTAATTGGTAGCAACTCTTGATGGGGTGGCTACCCCCTCCAGATAAAGGTATTATCAAAGGGCTACCAATTATGGCCACCCCACAACAACAATTAAAAACAAGGAGAAAATTAGGAAAAATCTTCGTTGATTTAAACAAGCTCTTTACAATTAAAGAGCTCTCTCAAAAGTTCAAAATTCCAGAATGGAAAATTTATAGATTGAAAAAATTTAGAAAAGTTAAACTTCCTCCTCGCAAAACAATAGAAAAAGTTTATCGCTTTTACAATCAACTTCTAAAAAGAAAAAGGAAAGAAGATTTATTACATCATTACACGATTGAAAGGAAAAGAATAAAGCCAGCAAAGAGATTGGGAATAAGACAAATAAAAAAATTGATTGAGAAATATGGAGTAGAAGAAACTGCTAAAAAATTAAAAGTTAGTCCTTTAACAATTAAAAGATGGGAAAAAGGAATACCAAAGAAAATAAAAACAAAGTATCGTGAAAAGATTTTTGGATTGTATCGTGAAATAACAAAAAAGTTAGTTGGAATTTTCCTCATAGCAGTTAGGTTTCCACAAAAAAGAGGAAGATTTTCAGCGCCTTATCGCTATATTACCTATGAGCATTATTTTAATGGCACAGAAGAAGAATTCTATTTTTACATTAGCACAAAAGCTTACGGAGAAATTATGATAGAGGATAGCTTAATTGGAGAAATAAAAAAATTCACCTTTAAAGAGGCAAAAGATTTTCTAAAAAATTTGAAAAAAGTGGATGCCCCCTTCTTTTCCAGAAGCTTTAAAGCTTGTCAAGAGTTCATTGAAGAAAACTTTACTGGGAAAACAAAAACAAAATTGTTGAAAGAATTAGAAAAATATGCTTAAAATTTTCACATCAGATATTGAAACCAAGGGGTATATGGGAAAATTTCTTTTGGGAGGTTTTTATGATGGGAAAAAATACAGAGAATTCAAAAAGCAAGACGATTTTTTCAATTTTCTTTTAAAACAAAAAGGAATTTGCTTTTTCCACTACGCAGATTACGATTTGAGATATCTTTACGATTGGGTTCAGAGAAAAAAAATTAAAGCAGATGTTCCAGTAGTAGTAAGGGGAAAAGTAGTTGCTTGGAAAATAAAGAATGTTCTTTTTAGAGATAGTTTTGTATTATTGCCAGCAAGCATTAAAGAATTGGCAGAAAGTTTTGAACTAAAAATCAAAAAATTGCCAGTAGAAGATTATCAAAAATTAAGAAGGGGGAAATTTTTGAGCCAGTATCTAAAAAACGATGTCATTATTTTATATCAGGTTTTAAAAAAATTCTATGATTTTTTAGGAAAAAAATATTTGGATAAGCCTACTTTAGCTTCTATCGCAATAGAAAAATTTAAAGAAATGTTTCCTGAAAATTATAAAAAGATTGTTGAAATTCCAATCTGGAATGACGAATTCATTAGAAGAGGTTATTATGGGGTTTATAATAAAGCATTCCAAAGAGTGATTAAAAAAGATGATATTCGCATTTTAAAAATTGATTGCAATTCTTTTTATGGCTATCAGATGATGGCAAATCCATTTCCTTACGGAGATTATTTAATGACAAAAAATCCAGAAAAATTCATTGAGAAAGGATATTTAGGAATAGTAAGAGCAAAAGCTTATTGTCCAAAAAGATTAAAACTTGGAATTTTGCCAGTTAAAACAGAAAAAGGGACTGAATTTCCTACTAAAAAATGGATTGAAGGAGTTTGGACGACACCAGAAATTCAATTTGCCAAAGAAAATGGGTATAAAATTAAATTAAAAGAAGGAATTTTTTGGGAAAACAAAGATTATCTCTTCAAAGATTATATAGAATATCTGGCAAAAATAAAAGAAAATTCAACTGGTGCAAAAAGAGAAATTGCAAAACAATTATTAGTTGCTTTTTATGGAAAATTTGGGCAAAGAAGAGAAATTGAAATTATAAAAAGAGTAGAAGAGCCAGAAACTGGAAAAATGTATCTTGATAAGAATTTAACTTTAATGCACGATTTTCAATACAAAAGAGCTCCTTTTTTCCATCCTGAAATTTCTGCATTTACTACTGCTTATGCTCGCATTTTTATATGGAAATTTTGTCAAGAAATTGGATGGAAAAATATTTTGGCTATTATGGCAGATTCTCTCATAATTTTTGACAATTTAGCAGAAGATTTCAAAAAGAAATGGTTTGACCAAAAAAGAATTGGAAAATTTAAAATAATTGGAGAACTTGAAAAGGCAATTCTTTTGGCTCCAGGAGTTTATGCAATAAAATTGACAAATGGAGAAGAAATTATTAGAAACCAGGGCGGGGTAAAAGAATTTAATAAACTTTTGACTTTTAAAGATTTTGAAAATGTGATAAAAAAGAAAAAGAAGAAGTGGTTGCAATATTCAAATCTTTTGTATCCAGAAAGTTTCAAAACAATTCTTAAAAAAAGAAAAAGAGCAAAAGAATTAAAACCAATAAAAAGAGAAATCAAGGTCTTGACATAGATTTTGGAAAGATTAAAATAAAAAAAGAAATGGTTTTAAAAAAGAAAATAAAAACTAAATATAAAATAATAGAAAAATATCCAGAAACTCCAAATTCTAAAACTGGCGAGGTTGTTGATGGCATCGCAATATACCCAGAAGAAATAGAAAAAGTAGCAAAACAAATGGAAGTTCCAGTTCATTATGTAAAAGATGGAGTTCTTTTACACGAATATATCCATAAAGAATATCCAAAATTAAGTCCAAAAGAATTTTCAAAAAAATTTAAAGAATTATATTTAAAACTTTATCCTGATATAAAAAAAGAATATCTCAAAAAAATTTTAGATTTTAGCGGCCATTTTTCAGAAGCGGATATGGAAATATATAAAAAATATGGAAAAATAAAGGTCGTAAATCCACAAAATCCAAATATGGAAGAAGAAAAAAAAGAAATCGCCAAAAAAATTTATGAAGAATTAAACGAAAGCGAAAGGTTTGGTTTAATGTTTGGTTTATTTCCATTCAGAATTGCTGATAAGATAAAAGATAAAGAAATAGCTGCAGAATTGATAAGGATTGCCACAAAAGAAAGAAGACCTGATTGGCTTTCAAGTAATCCAGAAAATCCAAACAATCCAAATATGGAAGAAGAAAAATTACCAAAATTTGAGAGTTATTATCAGTTGGATGATTATTTAAGTCAAAAATTTCCTAAATATGTGAGAGTTTTAGATGTGATTTATGATTTAGCATTTAAAACAAGAGTAGAGGGGTGGAAAAGAAAAGATGTTGAAAATATGATACTTGAATGGTGGAATGAGGAGTTAAGAGAAGAGGTTTCATTAAGTGATGTAAGACCAGAATATTTTTTAATGTGGCACTTGAAAGATGAAATTAAAAAAAATTTAGGAACTAATCCAAGCAATCCAAAAAATCCAAAGAAGAAAGAATTGTATCTTGAGGATTTAAAAATAGGACAAAAAGTAATGACAAAAAAACGATATATAACTGAAGATTTAGAAGGAAATGAAGTAACAATTCCGCCATATACCTGGGGAACAATAACTTATATTGATTTGCAGGGTGAAATACATATTGATTGGATAGGTTATCCCACAACTGTTGATATATATATGGCCGAACTTCACGAGTATATTGATTTTGATCCAGAGAGAGTAGATAAAACAGAAATTGTTTATATTGCTCGTGATTTAGATAAAGAAAAAGCAAAAAAAGAAGCAAAAAATTGGTATAAAATGGCAAAAAAAGTAGTTGGAGAAAGAGCAAAACACGATTATATAGTCAAAGATGGTTGGACTGGTCGGGAATGGACATTTTCTTGGCAAGAATTAGAAGAAAATCCAAGCAATCCAGAAAATTTAAATATGAAGAAATATAAAGTTTGTTATAATTTTGAAGGAATTGGCGAAAAATGTTTTATTGTAGAGGCTGAAAATGAAGATAAAGCAACCCAAAAAGGACTTGATAAGGCATTAGAATTTGCTGGCGAAGATATTCGTTTTGGTATTACCAGAGTTAAAGAATTGAAAGGAAATCCAAGCAATCCAGAAAATCCAGAGCCAAAAGGAATAAGTTGGGTTGAAATTGCAGATTATTTTGAAGAAGGAATGCTAAATTTAGAAGAATTTAAAAAGAAAGCTCCAAAGGAATTTTATGAGAGATTTAAAAAATATTGGGAAGAAGAAACTGGAGAAGATTTAGAAGAGAGAATTAAAACTGAGGACCCACTTTATACAACTTTATACACATTAGACGCATTAAAAGAAGAATATTTGGAAGTAGCAGAAGAAAGCGGAGTTCCAGAACCATATATTTCTTATTTGGACGCTGAAGCAATGATAGAGGACGATGAAATGTCTGGGTATCTTAATGACATAGAATTTGGTGGAGTAAAGGTTTATTATAGAGAATATTAAAAATTATGCCAGGAGAGACCAAAAAAACCTCGCCAATAGTGGCAGAGCTTAAAAGATTAAAAGAAAAGCTCAATAGTTTAGAATTGGAAAAGAAAGCAAAACCAGAACTCAAAGAAAAAATTGAAGAAAAGATAGAAGAAACAAAAGAAAAGATTGAAGAAGTTAAAAAAAGAAAAGGTAATTATCAAGGATGGAAAAAATATTGGGNAGAAGTTAGAGCAGGCAAGAGAAAAACNCCTTGGGAAATCCACAAAGAAAGAATGAAAGAAAAGGAAAAACAANAAAAAGAAGAAGTAAAGCCAGAAAGTAAAACTCCTGACAAAGAGGCAGAAAAGATAAAAGAAAAGCTTGAAAAAATACCAGAGACAGAATTTCTCAAATCAGAAGAACCAAAAGAAGAAAAGAAAGAAGAAAAGCCAAAAGAAGGGTTTGATTTCAAAAAGTTTTTGCAAAAAAATGATACTTGGATTTTAGTTTTGGGAATAGTGTTTATAATTTGGGTTGGAATGAAATTATTAGGTGGAAAAGGTTCATCTACTCAAACAATTGCTGAAATTAAAAAAGAAACAGAGCCACAGGTTGAGTGGGAAGAAGTTAATATCGCTCCTCCTGGAGCGCCACCAAGATATATAAGAAGGACAAGACAATAAAATGCCATACAAACTTATAACTTATCCCAAACCTCCAAAGGGGAAAAAAGGACGATATTGTGCCATCAATTTAAGGACTGGCAAAATGATTTGCTTTAAAACAAAAGCAAAGAGAAAAAAAGGTCTTCGTATAAGAGAGGCTTTCGCTCACGGATGGAAGCCCAAATTTTTAAAATAATATGCCAAGAGAAAGAAAAAAGAAAAATAAAAATCCAGAAGAGGAAACAGAAGAAGAAGTAGAAGAAAAAGTGGCAAAAATTGGAGAGTTTGTCGCTCCAAAAGAGGGAGCACCAGAAGAAATTCCGCCAGAAGCAGAGGAAATTCCAGAAGAAGAAGTTCCATTAGAAGAAGCCCCAAAAGAAATAAGCCCAGAAGAATTAAAAGAAAAACTGATTTCTTTACTTTCAGAAGCATTTTCAAAAGGATTGCCAGAGGAAGAAAAAAAGAAATTCGTTGATGATTTCAAATTTTGGAATGAATTGCTTTTTAACTTTTTAGATATTGGAAATAATTTAGGTTCTGTTTTAGAAAAAGCAAAAGTTCAATTAACCCCAGGAAAAGCAGTGGCACTTTATGCTATTGGCACTGGCGCTTTATTGTTTGCATTAAGGCCAGATTTATTGAAAAAGATTGTTAAAAAGGGAAGGCCAGCAGAACAAAAACCACCAGAAACTCCACCTTCTCCACCAAAAGAGGAAAAGGTTGAACAGAAATTAGAAAGCAAATAATTATGGCATTTGATTCTTTAAATTTCTTTAAAAAGATTTTTGGCGAAAAATTAATAGAAGATTTTAAGGTTGAGTTAGAGAAAATTCAAAAAAGCTGGATTTCTCATTTAGAGGAAAATGAAAGGTCTCATCAGGAGATTTTAAAGAAATTGGATGAAATCTCAAAAAAGCTTGAAAAAGGAAAATGAAATAAAAGAGATTGATTGGGACGAGTTGGAAAGAATAGATGCAGAAATTGAAAGGGCAACTTTTGAAATTGGAGTTTATACAGGATTTATTATTGTTTTGCTCGCTGTTATTTTTACTTATTTTCTCTCCGTGGTTTTATTGTCAGAAATAAAATGATTTCAAACATCATTTGTTTTTTATGTGGGAAAACAGGATGCGGGAAATCTTACACATTGAATTACATTTTACATCGTGAGTATGAATTAAAAAGGAGAGAGGGAATCGTAGTTTTGGATTTAAGAGACGACCACCTTAATCTTCTAAAACTTCCAGATTTTTATTATCTCAAAATAACCCCATTGATTTTTAATTATTACGATTTGGACTGGGCGGGAATTTTGCAAAAATATCCTTATTTGATCATTTCACCTTACAAACTTTCAAGGGAAGAATACGAAAAATTGGCAGATGACATTGCCAAAGGAATAACAGATATTGGCAATAGAATTTATGTTTTAGAAGAAGCAGGTTTAGCCTTTCCAGTTTATTCTGGAATTAGAAGAAATTTATCAGTTTTAATTACAACTGGTAGAAAATTGGGAATTGACTTTTATTTTACAAGTCAAAGACCATCATTCGTTTCCACTGTAGCAGTCTCGCAATGCAATATTAGAGTTGCCTTTACAATGGACGATGCTAACGATATAAACAGAGTAAAAACTTATTTTGAGAATATTGATATTTCAAAATTAAAAAGGTTTGAGTTTGTTGCAAGGAATGAATTTACCCACGAGCAGGTAATTTCAGACACTTCAAATTTAAAGGTCCTTGACAAAATTGTGTGGCAGAACTTATAATACAATAAGATGACTACAAAATTAGAAGATTTAGAGAGAGCAATAGGTGTTGCTGGAAGCATCATTGCCAGTGAGCACTTTTTTTCTACTTTACTTTCAAGTCCTTGGACTACTCAAAAATTTTGCGATACTCCAGAAGAACAGGCATTGGTCAGAAGAATGTTATTTTTAGCAAGCGGAGTTTCATTGATTTTTGCTGGAGGAATTAGTTATTTAATAAAAGATAAGTGGCCAGTTATATTTACATTTGTGCTTTGTTTATTTTATATCGTCGTGTATGAAAAGGCTTTAAAGAAAGAATTGTAAAACTATGAATTTAAGTCCAGAAATTATCAATTTAGGGGCATTAGCAGTAGTTTTTATTTATTTTATTGATAAACTTTTTTCCTATTTAAGGAATAAAAAAGATAAGAATTCTAATGAGAATATCTTCAAAATTTTAAATGCTTTAAGAAACAATGACCTTTCAGACATCTCAAAAAAAATTGATAGATTAGAAGACAAAATTGATTATAGGTTTGATGAAATGATTAAAGTTTTAATTGAAATAAAAGAAAGAATAAAAAAATGAAATTTTTCTTTTTTAAAAAACAAAAATTTCAATCTGGACTTTTACCAGACCCGAGACCGCCAGAGGAAAAAGAAAAGGATTATCTAACTTCTGAAATTTTAACGGCACAACCCTTAACTTGGCTTGATTTTGAGCAATGGAAAAACCAGCCAGAAATTCAAAAGATGCTAAACGAAATACCAGTTTATGACCAGAATGGGGCAGGGCAGTGCGTGGCAATGACTATTGCTTTAATTGCTACTATTAACAACTGGAAAGAGGAGGGAAAAGCCATCAAATTTTCAGCCAGAGGGATTTACGCCAGAAGGCAAAATAAACCCAACCCTGGAATGTGGTTTCAAAACGCCGCAGAATTATTTAGAACTTATGGAGTAGTTTTTGAAAGCATTTTACCAAGCGAGAAATTAACAGAAGACAAAGCCAACGATTTGAGCGATTATTTGCCCTCTTTTGATTTAGTAGGAAAAATTTATGCTCCCAAAAACTATTTCTGGGTGAATTCATTTGATGAAGTGGTTCAGGTTATTTCAAGGGGAATTCCAGTTCAAATTGGAGTTAGGTTTGGGGATGGAGAATGGGACTATGTAGTGCCACAAATTAAAATTCAAGCTACTTCTTTGTTTGATTTACCTTATGGACACTCAATTGCCGTTTTGCAAAACTCTTATTTTACTTATCAAGGAAAGAGAGCGGTTCTTATTCAAGACAGCTGGAATGTTTCTCACGGCTGGAATGGTAGAAGAATTTTAACAGAAGATTGGTTTCAAGGATTAAGATTTATGGGCGGGCTTTGGTATGAAGATATGAACAATTTGTCGGTATTTAATCAGAACTTGCCAAAACCAAAATACCAGTTTAAAAGACAATTAGTAGTTGGAATGCGAGGGGAAGATGTAGCAATGCTTCAAGTTTGTTTGGCAACTTTACAAGATGGTCAAGGATATTTGTTTCCATTATGGCAAGGGCAAGAACCAACGGGATTTTATGGTGGTCTGACAAGAGCGGGGGTTAAAAGATTTCAAGCAATGTATGGAATAGAACAAACAGGAAATGTTGGTCTACAAACGCTCCAAAAATTAAATGAAATTTTTGGGTAAAAGGTCGGTAAAAAAGGTCGTAAAAATAAAAAAATAAAAATATGGAATTTTTAGAAGGACTTAAAACTTATATTGTAGGTATTCTTATAGTAATTTTTGCAGTTTGTTATGCATTACATTTGATTGATGGAGAGACCTTCTTAAAGTTACTTGGAGCTCTTATAGGATTAGGAGCAATAACAATGAGAAAGGCGATTGCAAAGTTAGAGGTAGGAAAAAAATAGCAACCTTAATTTTGGTATTTGCGGGGTTGATGGCGTTGCCAGCTATCGCCTCAGCCCCCTTGGCAAATCCTGAAATTCTTGAAACTCTTGATACAATTGTAATTCAAGATAATACTTTGCTGGGAATAGCACCAATAGAAAATCCTGCTACAGGTTTTGGGCTGAAAAATGAAAAGATTTTGGCTTGCTTAATAGAAAAAGAAAGCCAAGGGAACGAAAAAGCAAAAGGCAATTTTGGAGAAATAGGGTGTTTGCAATTTTTATCATCAACTTTTGAAAGATTTTGCGTTAAAAAATATGGATTGGCGAAAAAGGAAGACATATGGAATTGTGAAATCCAGAAAGAATGTGCTGATAGAATGATTGAGGATGGATATTGGTGGCTTTGGACGACCTGGTGGAAATGTAAGAAAAACTGGCATTAAGGTTAAAAAAATTAAATGGAAAAGGTTTCAAAATTTGGCTGGGATGTGCGTGAGGAAAAAAGAAAGAGAGGGCTTGTTTGAATTAGAATTTTGCCCTCAACCCTTCTTTTTTCCAAAACGGCATCCTGGCCTTGACAAAAGGTCGTAGAGAATTAAAATGAGATAAGATGGCAAGGAGAAAAAGAAGATTAACAATTACAATCTACCGAAAAGGATATACGGCAAAAAGAAAAGGGAAAAAGTATCGTGTGAGACCTACTCGCTATCAAAGGAAGGCAAAGGGAATTTGCGGATATTGTGGAGCTCCAGTTTTTGCAAGAGGAGTAAAGAGAAAAGGAAGGTGGTACCACAAACAATGTGCATATGTAGTCTTCCACAGGGTTCCAAGAAGATAAAAATTATGGCCAAAAGAAAAATTTCAAAAAAAGCAGTTTTAGCGGCTATAAGAAGTCCAAGAACGCCAAAAAGATTAAAAGAAGGATTAAAGAAATTTGCTAAAAAAAGAGGGTGGTTATAATTTAAAGAAATAAATTTATGGCAAAATACAAATATGTAACATGTAGATTTTGCGGAAAAAGGATTCGCTACAAAAGTCCACCCAAGTATTTAATTAGAAATGGAATAGACCCCGCTAGGCTAAAAGCAATTAGAAGACATTATAAAAGACAGCATCCAAAAAAATGGAAAGAGATAGTTGAGAAAGCAGTAAGGACAAGAAAAGAAAGAAGAGAAAGGGCAAAGAGGTTAGGATTGATATAGGTCTTGACACAGATTTTAAAAACTTTAAAATAAAATAATAGCGGCCAAGCACGGAAGACCCCACCTCCAGAGCCTTTGCTTTGGGGAGTGCTTGGCCGCTTTTTTTGTGCCACACTCCCCCAAATAGAGGCTCTGGAGGGAAAAGGTCGCAAAAGTCAAAAAAACTGAAATAATAGAAAATCTAAAAATATGGCAGGAGTTTTACAAGAAGGATGGAAAGAAACCTTCAGAGTTGCTACTCTTGTTAAGGTTTTGGTTGCTTTTGTCAGCTTTGCTGTTGCAAGATTGCTCCACACTTATGTATTGAGCAAAATTGGAGCTCTCAAAAATGTCCCAGAGGCTTCTGACTTAATAGTAATGATTGTGGGAGCTGGATTTACCAAAGGAGACACCCAAGATGCAGTTTTAATTGGTGCTGGTTTGTCATTATTAGACAATCTTGCTACAAGGTTTGGAGCTACTTGGTTAAAGGTTAGATAAATTTAATTTCAGTTAAAATTGCAAAACTATGAATAGAGAGACAATCCATCAAAATTACGCATATGTCACGAAACAGACAAACATCGCTAATGCTGATAGTCCAATAGCTATTTTAACTATTCCTGCTGGAAGAATTTACAGATTGGCACACGAAACTCCTTTGGTATTAAAGCTCTACACTTCTGCTGGGACTGAAATTTCAAGGAGCTCCAAAGTTTATCTTGCTTGGCAAGCTCCAGTTGGGGAAACAAAATACCAAGTTGGAAGAACGATGATTTATGGAGTATTCAGAGACCTTTCAATTGACCAGCAATACGATATCAACACCCAAGCAAGGAGAATGATTGAAATTACTGATGAAGAAATTATTAGATTTCAAAACAGACAAGAAAACTTAATAGATGGATTGGGCGCAGATTATAAAGTTTTGTTAATCTTGAATTCTCCTGATGTGGTAGATTGGACACAGGCTGGCTCTCAATTCAATTTTGATATGTATGTCTTGACTGTTCAAGAGTTTGAGGCAGAAAAGAAAGGTAGAAAAATTGCTTAATTTTAAGCCAATCTAATTTTAAAGATTGGCTTTGGAAACTATGGAAAAACAAATTGTTAGACAATCAGGTATTATCACAAATACGGATTTTGTAGTTACTGCTAATCAGGTTGGATATGAAAGCGAGATAGCAACTTATATAGTTCCCCAGAATAGAGTTTTAGAATTACCTGATAAACTTATTGGATTGAAATTGGCAACAAAGGATAGTTTTTCCTTTACTACTGGAACAGGAGAAACACAGCACGATTGCACTTTAACTTATCCAATTGCTCCAGACCCATTGCTTCCTTTGGTTGGAGGCACTGTGATTGTTGTTCAGAGAAGCGCTGGTGGAAGTCCAACAAATGTTGAATGGACAAATTTCACTGTTACCTTGCCAAAGACTGTAACCATTAAGGGATTGACACAAGGCACTGCATATGTTTATGATGTCTTTTATCTCTTTGCAGATGGAAGTGTGAATATCACAGTTGTTTCTGATGATGGGACTGTTAGGACAAAGATTTTAGAAAGCTCAATCGCATCAGTTAACCAATTGAACCAATTAGATTCAAGGAAAGGATTAAGATATGGAAAGATAAATATGATTATTCCTGACAGATGGCAAATTCAAGTTAGAGTGATTACCAATGCTTCAGTCGTTTTGTATGACCCAACTGCAGATAGTGGAGCAAAAAGCAAGTTTGCAAGACAATCTTACATTGAATTGCCAGTAGATATTTCCAGCATTTTCCAATGGGGAGCAGAAGTTAGAGACATTGCCAAGCAAAGAGCTACAATTTACTAAAATTTAATTTAAGTTTTGAAAGCTGAAGATATTTTGAAAGCCGAAGATTGATATGAAAGCAGAAGATTTAATAAAAAAGGTAAAAAAAGGCAAGCCCAACCACTTCAATCCTTGTAAGTGAGCGGCTTGCCTGTGTTTTGATTTTAAAATAAAAATTTAATTTTAAAATTATGACAGAATCACAATGGGTAGGGTGGGTAAGAAAATGGTTTTCTCTCACCCCCCAACAATTGATAGCATTAACAGCAAGGGCAGAAGCCCAAGAAGATTGGGTTCGCATTGGAGATAGAGCTTTACAAGCAATAATCAATGTTATCCACAACAGAAGAATCCATCCACCACAATATTTTTACGATAATCCACAAATTTTAGGAGCAAGTAGAATTTTAGATGAAACAGGTTCGCCTTATCACGCAGTAATTTTAGGGTATAAACAATTTAGTTGTTATTTGCAAGGATACGACCAAATTACTTCAAAATATACAGATCCAGATACTTTCAATTATTATTTGATGAATAATAAATGCTTACAAGCCGCAATGAGATTGGTTGATATGTTAGTTAATGGAACTTTGATAGATATTACAGGGGGAGCAGACTGTTATTTAAATCCAAATTTGGTTTCCCCCTCAATCGTAGAAAATTGGAATAGAACAATGGTTTATAGAACAGATATTGGACAACACAGATTTTGGAGTGCCCCCCCTCACTACTGGGAAAATCCGCAAAAAATGAAGCCTAGCGATTATGTCGCTGGAGCTCCCAAAACAGAATTATTAAAGGTTGTAGTTCCTAGCGCAGGCATTATTTTAGGAACATAATTAAGTTTTAAAGGTCAAAAGGTCAAAAAATAAATAAAAATTATGGACATAACTTCATATCCTTCCCAAGTTACCGCTGGCTCTTATGGAGCAAGGTTTAGAACAGGACCAGCAACCACTTATCCAGTAAAGTATTCTTTTGGGGCTGGGTATAAATTTACAGTTGTAGGTTTTGTTAATGGAGAAATGGTAGATGGCGAAAATAGATGGTGGAAAGTGAATGATGGAACTTATGTTTGGGTGGGAGCAACGATAGAAAAACCAGCAACAATTCCAATTCCTTCTCCAGGTCCTTCTACAAGTCCACCCATATCGCCACCCATTGTTCCTTCAGTTCCTAGCACATCAGCTGTATCAACAGTTCCAACAATGCCATCTAAATATGATAGTTTTAGGCAAGAAATTTATCAGTTAATTGACTTGGCAAAGCAAGGAACTTATGGAACAACAGGCGCAAGAGAAAAAATATACAACATTATAGTTCAAAAATATCCAGAATATGCTCAGCAAGCAGGAGATATTATTTATACAGAATTACCAGATGGATGGGAAATAAAGTATGGATTGATAAAACCAACCCCAACTCCAACCCCAACCCCAACTCCAACCACAACTGCACCTCCAACCACAACTGCACCTCCGACCACAACTGCTGTACCAAGTTCAGAATTTCCCAAGACAATAACCGCTGGACCTTATGGAGCAAGATTTAGAATATCTCCAAGCACAACCGCAAAGATTGTTTATTCTATTCCCGCTGGAAAAACATTTACAGCAATTGGAATAGTAACAGGTGAAAGTGTGGATGGAAATCCATATTGGTATAAAACAATAGATGGATATTATGTTTGGACTGGAATTTCTGCGAAAGAAGGAGAAGTAACTATTACCCCAACGCCCTCACCAACTGAAAAATATGTTTGTCCTTGGTGTGGACAAGAATTTGGCACAAAAGAACAGCTTGAAGAACATATGAAAGTTTGTCCTAAAAAGCCAGTAACGACTAGTTGGATTATTCCAGCACTTGTAGTTGTAGCTTTGGCCTTCTTAATGCAACAAAAATAATATGAGAGATTTTATTAACAAAGTAAAATCAGAAGCCTTCAAACGAGGTGGAAAAATCTGGCAATTCTTTGCTGGTTGCATTAACAGAGCAGAAAACTTTATGAAAAGTGGTTGGACTATTCTTATTGATGATACTCAAAGATTAGATAATGCAACTTCTGTTGAGGTAAATTATATAGTTTATCCCTTTCCTGATATAACTGATAAGATGAATAGATATAGATTGAAAGAAGATGAAATAATTTCTGAACTTAATTATCTTTTAAGTAGTGAGGGGGTTAAAGATTGGACATTTTTTAAAGCAAGAGAGGGGGTTTTTGGCAGATTTACAATCTATTTAGCGGCAATAAGACCAAAAGCTGGCCTTACTCTTAGAATATCTTTATGGGAAGCAGTGCAAATTGCAGGACAATTATTTCTTTTAAAGGGGTTTTTCCTTATAGGAGTTGTAATTAGAGAAAATGGGGTTTGGATTTATCACGCTATACACGATAATCCAACCTCAACTGAAATTTTTGAACTTCAAAATTTAATGACCTTTTATGAGAGAGAAAATGTGATTGATGATGTAGTAGAAAATACTCTTAAGAATATAGCAAAAAGTGAACAAGAAGGAGGAATAGTGGGGAAGATAGAAACTTGGGCAAAGATTATTTTGGTGATTTTAGTTATTTTGGTAGTAACTTATATTGTAAGTGAATGGAGAAAAACTGGAGAATTTGTCAAAAAAGGTCTTGATATTATAGGCAAAAAAGATTAAATTAAAATATGGCAGAAGAAAAAGAAGAAATCAAAACCTTGAAAGAGGAATTGGATGAGATTAAATCTCTTTTGAAAGATATTCTTAAAGAGTTAAAAACGAGCGATGAGAATGAGGATTTTTTCAAACCCTATCGCCTTTCAGATGTAGATGAGACTGGAACTATTCATTATTATGGTTACTTAAAAAGAAATGGGGATTGGATAATAGAAGCTTATAATACTTCAACAGGAGAAAGAAGGTTTGCAATTTGCGATAAATTGACAAAGAGGACAAAAGCAGAAAAAGGATATACAGAGGCTTGGAATAATAGAGAAAATTTGAAATATAGATTGTTTTACGACCTCTTTCCAGAAATACAACCCTAATTTAAAGGTCGTATTAAAAAAAATAAAATTATGGCAGAAAAGAAAGAAGAAATAAGAATTTCCATTTTTGACCCTTCCGTTAATGCTTATAGAGAGGTTCCTTTGGAATTGGCAGAAAAGTTTGTGGAGGAGGCCAAAAAAGTAGAAAAGGTCATAGAAAAAATAAAGAAAGAGGAAAAATAATATGGTTCAAGAAATTGCAAAAGGAAAAGATAATATAGGAGTTGCTCAATTAAATAAATTGGTAGAGAAATTCACCGAAAGAGCAGTTTGGACTATTAGGAAATTCAGAAATAGAGAAGATTTTGAAAAGAATAGACCTTATGAAGTAAGTCAGTTTGAAGGAAATTGTCTTTTGAATTCTGGAATAAATGAACTTTTCACAATTATTTGTTCTTCTGGTGGGACAAAATGGGATGCTACAAATGCTTATTTGGGAGTGGGAGATAGCAACACTGCCGAAAGTCCTAGCCAGACTGATTTGTTGGGAACTAACAAAACTTACAAAGGAATGGTTTCTGGTTATCCAACTTATGGAACAAACCAGAAAGCAACTTGGAAAGCTCAATTTACAGAGAATGAAGCCAACTATGCTTGGAATGAGTTTGTTTTGAGAAATGGGGCTACTTCTGGAGTTTGCTTGAACAGAAAAGTTTCTGCACAGGGAACAAAGACATCAGGACAAATTTGGGAACTTACTTTAGAGATATCATTGAGCTAAAAGCACTAATGAAATAGTTTGAAAATGTGCTTTTAGCATAAATTTTTGAATTATGGCACTTGACCCAGTTAGAAATTTTGCCAAAGTAACCGTATCACAGGGTTACGATTCTACCGCTACCCAAATAACTTTAGTTACTGGAAATGGAGCCAAACTTCCAGACCCTGCAACAGAAGGTGCTTTTAATTTGGTTTGGTATAACGATACAGATTACAAGGACCCAGCAGATGACCCCTATGTAGAAATAGTCAGGGTTACAGCAAAATCTGGCGATACTTTAACAATCCAGAGGGGGCAAGAAGGAACTTCAGCTCAAAACCATAACTTATCAGGGAAAACTTATAAGATGGTTTTGAGTTTAACAAAGAAGACGACAGATGATTTACAATACTTGGCAATTAACACTCAAACCGCAAATTACACTCTTGTTTTGACAGACGCAGGAAAATTGATAAATATGAACTCATCTTCTGCTTTAACTTTGACTGTGCCAGCAAATTCTTCTGTGCCATTCCCAATAGGAACGAAAATTTATGTGAGAAAAGGAGGAACAGGAGATGTAACAATTTCAGGAGCAACAGGAGTAACAATAAACGCACCATTTGGAAATACAATTACAACGCAATACCAAACTGTGGTTTTAGTGAAAGTTGATACAGATACTTGGGATTTAATTACATAAAAATATGCCATCATTTCCCTTTTCTTTAAGTCAATGGAGATATAGGAAGGCAATAACGATTAATAACACTTCAAATTCTAACAATCTAACAGATTATCAGGTTTCAATTACTTTAGATACCCAAAGTTTAATTTCTGCTGGGAAAATGCGAAGCGATGGCGGGGATATAAGATTTGCTGATTGGCTAACTTTATTGAATTACTGGGTACAAAGCGGAATTAACACTACCTCAACAAACATTTGGGTAAAAGTTCCTTCAATTCCTGCAAACTCATCAAAAACAATTTATGTTTATTATGGAAATCCAAATGCAACAAGCTTAAGCAACGGAGATAATACTTTTGATTTCTTTGATGATTTTGAAGACGGAGTAATTAATAGTTCCAAGTGGGTTATAGCTTATGGTAGCATTACTGAATCTGGTGGAGCATTACACATGGTGGGGAATCCAGGGGAAAAATGGATGACTTACACGGGTGGTGCTGTAATTAGAAGCACAAATACATGGTCTGGAAATTATATTGCTGAGGCACAAGTTAATATAACTGCTACTGCTGGCTATCAAAGAATTGGAGTTACTTGGTATGTTAGTGATGCTTATTACGCTACTTCAAAACGCCGTTTGGATAGCTATACTTCACTTTGGACTCAGCACTTTGTGGTAGAGGCCGCANACGCAATACAAAGAGAAACAAATGTAAATGTTAATATAAATCCTGTATGGGTGCGTTTGGATAAGGTGGGCAACACGTATAAAGGATATTATTCTAGCGATGGAGTTACTTGGACTTTAATAGATTCGTATACATACGCCATTGGAACGCCATATTTCGCTCTTGAATGTGAATCATCGGGGACTAATCGGGGCGATGGCTACGTATTAATAGCAAGAATTCGCAAATACACTTCTCCAGAACCAACAACAAGCGTTGGGACAGAAGAAAAGAGGTCATCAATAATTCCGTTAATAATTTAAACTATGGCATACGGAAGTTTTTCATACGGTTCAAGTTCATACGGAGGAGGCTCTGTATTAGCAATAATCCAAATTTTAATTACAGATTCTGGATTAGGAAGTGAAATTGTAGGAGTAAAAGGATTTGTTACTCTATTGGATAGTGGCTCTGGTTCTGATTTAATTTCTTCTATATCAGCAAAAATCCCAATTTCTGACCAAGGAAGTGGAATAGAAACTTTAGCAATTAAAAACCAATTAGCAATTTCAGATTCAGGAGTAGGAACAGAAACTGAATTAGAAGTAAAACCAACAAAATTAGTCCAAGATTCAGGAACTGGTCAGGATTTAGTTTTCTCAATTCAAGCAAAATTAACTCTTTCTGATTTGGGAAGTGGAGTAGATACAATTGGAATTTTATCAGGAGTTTCAGTCCAAGATAGTGGAGTAGGAACAGATTTAGCAAAAATTACAAGACCTTTGACTATTAGTGATTTAGGAATTGGGACTGACATTCTTCAACCAATTTTTGCAAGATTAACAATTCAAGATTCAGGTTCTGGTTCAGAACAAGTAAGATTAGCGATGAAAGAATATATTTCAGATAGTGGAGCAGGAGTAGATAGTATTCAGATTTTGTCCAAACTTTTAATTCAAGATTCTGGAACTGGAGCAGATGCTCTCTCAATCTTTGCAAGATTGTTATTGCAAGATTCAGGTGTTGGAACTGAAAAATTAGGAATTTTAGCAAATGTAAAAGTTTTAGATTCAGGAACAGGAAGTGATTCAGGTCGCTGGACAATGATAAAATTATTAGAAGAAGGAGGAACAGGAAAAGATTTGATTTATAGAAAAATTACTTGGAAACCTCCTATTTTAGACGATGAAGATTTCTCAAAACCAATAATTGTCCAAGAATATAGAACTGTAATTCCTTTACCTCTTTGGATAAATCAACCAGTAGAAGCAGGAGAAACTACTGATGAAATAGATGTTTCAAAATTGGGTTCTTTTGGAGTCCTTGTAAAAGTAAGCAGCCCCACGACTGTTAAGGTTTTGATTGAAGCAGAGTGGGGCTGGGAAGAAATTAAAGATTTAGAAACTACTTTTGATGGTCCCGATTCAGCATTTATTCCTTTCTGGTCAATTCAATTTGCAAAAATTAAATTATTATTTACTCAAGCAACAACTGTTTCTTTGCAATTGTATTGCAGAACTTAATTCTTGACAACTTCGCTTTTAAAAATTAAAATTAAAGTATGAAAGCAGAAGAAATTCTCATTCTAATTTTGCTTGGGCTTTTGATTTATCTCAATTATTATTACCAAAAGAAAATAAAAGAATTGAAAAAGGAAAAAAAGGTTATAATACCTCTTCCTCCTGGATATAGAGTTCCTTTTGACTACCAAATTTATAACTATCACTTGGAGAATTATTTAAGAAGATGAATTATACAAGAAACCTTATTATTCCACCAAATACTTTTGAAAACTCTCCATTGCAAGAAGTTGTTTTGATTAGGGAAAGATATCTCACACGAATAGATATCTCAATGGACACTGTCGCTACAAAGGGCTACATTGGCGTAAGAATTGTTGCTGGAAGTCCAAACACTGGAATGTTTTTTTATCCATTAACTCCTGGAGAATGGGTAAGAAAAAGTGACTTTTGGACAGGAATATTTGATTTGGGAGAAAACTATACAGAATTGAAAATTTTATGCACCAGTTGTTTGAATGGGATTTCAGCAACAAAAAATCATCTTGTGGTCGTTTCAATAACTGCAGTAGATATTCCAACTTAAAATTATGTCAGTTTCAACAAAAGCGTTTCCAACATTAGGAGGCTGGCATCCAAGTTATAAGGAACTCTTTTTAGAATTTACAGGAAGCGATGGGAAAAAATATAGAACGGGTTTAAGACCAAAAGAATATCCATTCTATGCTGGTGCGCCTATAATAAATGGGGTCCCAGATTTTTCCCAAGCAGTTTTTTTAGTAGATAAATATGGAAATGTAAGAATGAAAAATGCTTATATAGAAGGAACGATTATTGCAGGAGCAAATTCAGAAATAGATTGGAGTTATATTAAAAATGTTTTGGTTAAAGATGCCCAAATTGAAAGTTTGTCAGCAGACAAAATTACTGCAGGCAATGGAATTATCAATGCTCTGACTATTAAAAATTCTCTAACTATTGGTTCTGGAGGTTGTATTAGGCAAGGACAAACTGCTTATGATACAGGAATTGGTTTTTGGTTGGGAGATGTTAATGGAACTCCAAAATTCTCAATTGGCAATTCAACAGGGAATAAATTAACTTGGGATGGAAGCACATTAACTGTTTCAGGAGTATTAAATGCAGCTTCAGGTTCCTCTATAAAAGCAGATTATATTACTGCTGGAACTTTAACTGGAAGCAGAGTCCAAACAGCACAATCTGGTAGAAGAGTAGTAATGGAAACCCAAGGAGATTATTCAAATAGTATATGTTTTTATGATGAAGATAATAACTTTCAATTATCCATATATGAAAATATTATTGCTTGGGCAACAAATCCTTGGTTGATTTCAACCTCCACTGATATATTAGAAATAAGATTTCCCGTTCCCATATCTGATATAAGACAATTACTTTTTACAAGGGGAACAAGGGGAGATGTAAAAATTTACGCTGGTATTGGAAGTATAGAAATTGGTAGTGATTTAGTACCATCTGGAACAAATAATTTAGGCTCCCCATCTTATAAATGGGCAAATCTTTATATTTCAGGAACAGTAAACACAACATATTTAGCCGCAAGTTATTTATCCCAACCTCTCAATGCAAATGGATATAGCATTTCAAACCTTAATTCTTTATATTGCTCTTATTTGTATGCCAATTATTTAGGCCAGTCTTTAAATGCAAATAGTTATAACATTTCTAATATTGGTTCTCTGTATTGCTCTTATTTATACGCAAGTTATTTAGGACAATCTTTAAACGCCAATGGGTATAATATTTCCAATGTTGCAACTTTATCTTGTAGTTCTTTAAGTTGTTCTGGGACAGTATATGGAAGTTTATTAAATATTGGTGCCTCCTCAACTTATAATTATATTGCAGGGACATTGAAAACTTATAGCATTCATCCAGCATCTAACAATTATTATGAATTAGGTTCTTCAAGTTACAAATGGTATAGAATTTATGTTTCTTACATAAATGGAGTAGGAGATATAATTTTAGAAAACCATATTCGTCCCGCCTCTTTGTCTTTAAACCTTAATGTAGGAACGGCAGATTATTATTTTAACGAAATTAACGCAAAATATTTTACAGATAGAGGTTGTCTTGCTTGGTTTGAAGATGGAGTAGAATTAAACAATGGAAAAAAGGTTTCTGATTTAGAAGCAATAAAAAGTATAAAACCATCTGAAAAGAAGAAAACAATTTATGGAGTTCCTCAATTAGATTATTCTACTTTACCCAAAGTAGTTTATAGACCTGCTCCAATAGATGAAAAAGGCAATAAACGGGGGGAAGATGGAGCAGAATTAACTGCTTTAATTTCTATTATGTTAGGAGCGATAAAGGAATTAGACAAAAAAGTTGAAAATTTAGAAAATAAATTTAATGAATTAGAAAAAAGTCTAACATAAAAAATAAATATTTAATGAAAATAAAAGAATTTTTAAAGAAAATTTGGAATAATTGGGAAAATTGCGAATTCAACAAGGAATGTCCTTATTTTGACAAAAATAGTGAAATTTGTTTAAATGGCGGGGGAGAATATTGCGGGCAATATAGAGAATTAGCAAAACAAAAATATGAAAATAGAAAAAGAGGAAGAAAAACTAAATAAGGAGAGACAAGAACTTTTGGCTCAGTTACAGGCATTAGACCAAAGAAGGAATGATATTATGGTTAGGTTGATAGAAATTCAAGGGACTTTGAAATTTTTAGAGGAAAAAAAGAAAGAACAAAAAGGTCAAAATACAAAATAAAATATGCCAAGAAAAACTGCAAAAACAGGATTTTACTTTGGTTTGGGCTTTCATACAGCAGGTTTGTTATTGTTTGTTGTCATTTTGATTATATTGGCGATTTTTGGTAAAAAAGAATAATGGAAGAAAAACAACTAAATAGAATAAAAAAATTATTACAAAAAAATTTAAGATTTGAAGCAGAACAAAAAGAAGAAACTTCTAATATTAAACAGATTTTATTAGACATAAAAAGGATTTTGGAAGAAAAAGATAAATTGGATTATAAAAAAATTTTGACTAATAGGTATAGAGAAAGAGCTTTAAAAGGAACAAGAATAAGCATTCCCTTTAACGATGAAAATGGAATACCGCCAGGAGGAGAAAAGTATTATTTTTCAGAAATGATAGAAAGTAATTTCATTGTTGAAAAAATTACAGCTTTTTACCCAATAGGAGCAGGAACTTTAAAACTATATCCATTTGTGAGTGAAGAAAAAAATGAAGAAATGACTGGATATAATCTTTTGCAAAAATATAGTCCAACTCCTTATTTAGTTTTATCAGGAGGCGGAGGAAAAATAGAAGTTAATCTTGACCCAAGAGAATTTCCACCAAAAAACTATATTAAGCTTTATTTTAAAAATGAAGATAATGAAACAAGAAAGGTCAATGTAAAGGTTGAAATAATCACCTTTCTTTTGTATGAGCCACTAATATGAGCGGAGAAGATAAAATAAAAATAACTGACAAAGATGGAAATTTAATCAACCCTGCCACAGAAGATGGAAAGTTAGCAGAAATAAAGTCCAAAACAGATAATTTAGATGTTTTACTTTCAACAAGAGCTTCTGAATCTACTTTAAGTGGAATTAGGTCCCAAACCGATAAGTTAACATTTGATACCGATAATAGACTAGCAGTTCAAAACCCTCCAAACTTGGATGTTCTCTTATCTACAAGAGCAAGCGAAAGCACTTTAGCTGCTATTAAGGCAAGAACTGATAAAATTCCTGATTTTCCTGCCAGAGAAGATGGAAATTTGGCAAGCATTAAGGCAAATACAGATAAATTGGATGTTCTTTTATCTACAAGGGCGAGTGAATCAACTTTAACAGGAATTAAAGCAAGAACTGACAAGATACCTGATGACCCAGCAAGAGAAAATGGAAATTTAGCTTCAATAAAGTCAAAAACAGATAATTTAGATATAGCTTTATCAACCAGAGCTTCAGAACAGACTTTGTTACAAGTCAAACAGAACACCGACAGAATACCA
>JGI24721J26819_10001251_pt1 | contig 28635 bp, 27 predicted proteins | sample YelNatPaOPGAMG01_FD_26819 | JGI IMG/M metagenome (IMG submission 26819) | reverse complement strand
CCCCCCAGGCTTGCTGGCAAGGGTCAGGTGGCGGGTTCTGGGAAAATGACCGAACAACAGGAAACTGCCAGGAGGGGTGCACCGCCCCCTTAACTAGGCAACAAATCACGAATGATCAGGTTTTCTGTCGCCCTAGGCGCCGGTCTGCGCCCGGAGGCCGGAAAACCTGTGTCGCCGCTTGGCTGCACCCCGGTATCAGATGACCGCCTCTCACTCAGGAGAAGGTTTTTTTCACGTTGTCCCAAGCATTTTTCAGGTGTTCCAGCGCTTGTTCCAACTCCGGCTTGGCCTTTTCCCAGGCAGCGGCGCCTGCACCCTGAAGTTCTTTCAGCTTGGTTCGGACGGCTTCCTGCTTGGCCTGCAAAGATTGGATCTGCTTTTGCAGTTCAACCTTCGTTTCTGCTTTAGCCAGCTCAGCTTTGGCCTTCAGTTCCTTAATCTGGGCCGACCACACCTTGAGCTTGGCCTCGACCTGTTCCCTGTATGCTTCAGGTAAGCTCATAAGTGCATCTCCCTTTCCGGTAAAAAATGTTCCTGCTGTATCCAAACAATAATCATGTTCCCCGCCAGGTCAAGGAAGCAACAGAGAAATTCGCCCGGCCGGCCATCCCCACAGATCTCTGGTGCGGGGTGGACGACAGGCGCGGTAAGCCGGAATCAAGGTTCGCCGCCGCGCCTCATTTGGCCCCGGCCGCGATGAGCACATCCCTCACCCGGGGATGCTTCATCCTGGTGGCAAAGGTTAACGCGCTTTTGCCATCCCGGGTCCTGGCATTAACCTCGGCCCCCCTGGCGAGGAGCGTTTCCACAATCTTCTCGTCCCCTCGTATCGACGCGTAGATCAGGGCAGTTTCACCGTCTACGGTCCTGGCATTGACCTGCGCGCCGTTGGCCAGGAGCGCCGCCACGATATCCCGGTGACCCTCCAGGGACGCAGCCATCAAGGCGGTTATGCCGTTTTTGTCTTGGGCATTGACCGGGACGCCCGCGGCGAGAAGCTGTTTGACCCGGGAGAGTTCGCCGTAATAGGCGGCATACCCCAGATCACCATTCCCCTGCCGGGACGCTGCTGGTTGGCTGGCCAGGACCGCAATCGCCACGGCCACTATTCCTAATGCCCGGAAGGCCGGGTTGCGCCGCCAAACCATTGCTCGTCTCCCCCTCATAAAAACCATTCTTTTCTTTGCAGAGCAAAGAGCACTCTATAATTCTTTTAATCATTTCCTGGGAAAAGTGCAAAGGATGCCTCCTTCTGAGCGTCAAAGCGGTGTTTTCGGCCAGTGACGGAGATGATCGCTGCAGAATGCAACGCTCAGGAACTGCTCCTGCAACAGTTCATATCTTCCCTGAATCATTATTAAAAGATCGTTTGGAAAAAAGTCGTTGCAAATGGCAACGAGGGCAGGAAGAGTGTGGGGATTCGCTGTTTATCTGAAATATACAATAAAAGCAAGTAGATAAATGAGATACATTGTTTGGCACGGAAAGTGAATCTCAGATAGGCAAAGGGCAGAAACAAACAAGGATGCAGGAGACATTCACAGGAGGACGCCATGAGATTTCAAGAGAAATGGGATGCCATCTGGATGGCCATCACTTTTGCGGAAGCCGGAGAGCAGGACACCGCCACGGCCATGTATGAAGGCAGCCGGAAGCGGGCGGAAAAGAGAGTGGCCGACCGGCCGGTGGTGCGGCCCCGTCAGCGTCTCTAAAGGTCTTTGCTGGACAAAAACAGCGAGTTCGCTGATCAGATCAGAAAGGTCCACCGTGGTCCTGCAACGATTAAAAAAATTCCTGGAGCGCCGGGGGCAGCCGGGCCAGCCCCCGAAGCGGAGGTGATCAGGCAAGGCAGCTTGCAGGATGCTTACAATCAAGCCATGCTGGCCGTTTCTTCTGCTCAGGCGGGCGGCAGCATCCTTTGCCGCCCTGAAGCAAAAAGCGGCGGCCAGGAACATCCCCGCCACTCACGTGGTGAAATCTGGCGATGTCGGCCGTACCGTGGCAGGCATTAACCGGGAATACCGGCGGGNGGAACTGATGATCACCGATTCCCCGGCCAGGGAGAAAGAAGGGGCCGTGCGGGTGAACCTGCCGGTGTTCGGTCTCAAGAGTCATTAATCTATCGGGAAAGGAGAAAAAGCCGTGACGAAACTTGCCCAGCAAAAGAGAGTGAACGCTTTGAAAGGCGCCGTAATCTTCGGCCTGGTGACCGCCGCCTGCTATTTGGCAGTATTCCTGAACTCGGCCCTGGTGATGAAGTATTTTACCAGGGGAGGCATTTATGCGCTGCTGCCAGTCGGCACGGCCTTCCTGTTTTCCTTTGTGCATGGGGCCTTCACGGGCAACTTCTGGTCGGCCCTGGGCATTGAAGCCTCCAAGAAGGTGACCAGGGCAGAACTGCCTGCCGCACAGCCGGCCAAGAGAGTGCGTCCTCGCTCCCGGCTTACCCTCAGGGCTTAGTGGCAGCGCCGACATCCGTCGGCTGATAAAACTCAAACCGGAAAATTTCGCCCGTCACCAACGCCTGGCCATGAACAAGGCCGGGCGCTTTTCATTGGGCTGCCACGCTATCCCCCGGGAAAATTTGTTATACTGACAGTGCCCAAGAATTCCGCGTCGATCCAAGGAAGAGAAACTCCGGTTATCGTTTTATCTGCTCCCGGCTTAAGGCTCCTCTGGGGGGTGCCGGGGGGCTGGCGATTGCTGGGCGGGTTGAGGAAGCCGGCATATATCCGGAGCAAATCGCGTATTGCTCATAATTTTCTCTGTGTTCTCTGCGTTTCTGCGGGAAAAAGCTCCGCTGAGATGCAAAGATTGTGCAGAGAAATGACAACGACGGAGACTGATATCTTATGCTTACCTTATTTGTGTTGTTATTTATNCTGATCTCTCCCGCTGTTACGCCGATTTCTGCTGAAGTTGAAAATAAGCCGTTAAACATTGCCGTTCTGCCTTGCACGGATATTGTGATGACTTTTAAGAAATTTCACCCTTTGGTTACCTATCTCACCCAAAAAACCGGATTGCCCATTAGGCTGGTGGTTCCCGAGAATCTCATCAAGTTTGAAACTTCGCTTAATAACAGTGAAATAGATTTCGCCCTGCAGGACCCTCACACTTTTCTCAAGCTGTCAGATTTATTTGACAAGGATTCTCTGCTCAGAGCCCTTAACGTGGAGGGAAAAACTACTCAGTCCGGAGTAATTATTGTCAGAAAAGATAGCGGCATCCAGAAGGTAACTGATTTACAGGGAAAGACGATGATGTTCGGTCCCAAGTTCTCTGCCAGTAAGTGGTTGGCAGGCAGGTTATTGCTGGAAGAAAACGGCTTAAATATCGAGAAGGATTTAAAGACCTATTTTAACGGAGGTTGTTGTGAGGACATAGCTTTTAATGTTTACCTGAAATCTGTTGATGCCGGAGTAGTGTGTGACCATTTTCCCGGTGAACATGAGGACAAACAAAAGGAATTAGGCATAGACGCCGGCCAGATTATGATTATTGCCAAAACCAAGGACGTGCCGATGAAGGTTTTTGGGGCCCGTAATGGGATAGATAAAGACACTGCTATAAAAATAAAACAAGCATTACTCGATCTTGACCGACATAATCCTGATGATATAAAAATATTATACCCGGCTGAATTGGGCGGGTTTCAGGAATATTCTGATGGAGACTTTGGCCTGATAAGAATGATGATGAGCAGCAAACCGGCAGAATAGCAGCGGTTCATCCTGCTATTTTGCCGGTAAATCACTATCTATGAGTTCATCACCTCACAGATTTACATTTAGATTGAAAGTCAAACTGACCTTATTGATTGAAGGTCTGGTTATTCTTGTCGTGGTTATTACCGGAGTTATTACGACTCTGCGGGAAAAAGGCACCTTGGAGGATGAGCTGCAGAAAAGGGGCCTGGCTTTGGCCAATGATTTGGCGAAATTCGCCGAGAGACCTTTATTAAGTCATGATTGGGCCACTCTGCGCCGCTTTGTCAATCACACCATGAAGCAGGATTATGTGCGCTATGTCAGCATTGTCGATACTACTGATAAAGTAGTTATGCACAGCGATCTGAGCCAGATCGGTAAATCTTTTCAAAATGTCGCTCATCCGGGAACAGGCAACTTTTCTGTATCAGATTATTCTCATGCCCATCTCATAAAAAACCCTGACGTTTATTATAATATCTGTGCTCCCATCGAGGTTGCGGGGGCCCGGCTGGGGACCGTATTTCTGGGATATTCCTACTCCGCGGTTGCCAAAGAAATTGCCACGGCGCAGCGGCAAATTATTCTGATCGGCCTGGTGACTATTATCATCGGGGGGGTAGTCGCCTATGTTCTGGCCGCCTTTATTTCCCTGCCCATCCAGCGTATTACGGAGGCCATGCAACAGGTCGCCGATGGAGAAATAAGTTCCCCGCTGACGATCAAGCGGCATGACGAAATCGGCACGCTGGCGGAATCGTTCAATAAGATGGCTGAAGACCTGGGCAGACACCGCAAGCATCTGGAAGTGCTGGTGGAAGCCCGTACGGCCGCTTTAGCGCATGCCAATGAACAATTGCAACAGGAAATCACCGACCGGAAGAGGGCAGAGGAAGGGTTAAAGCAATCCCAGGAGCAGTTGCGCGACCTGGCCTCGCATCTGCAGCATATCAGGGAAGAAGAGCGGAGTCGCATTGCCCGGGAGATTCATGACGAGCTGGGACAGGCCCTGACCGCCCTGAAAATGGATGTCCACTGGCTGGGGTCGAGATTGTCCACGGATCACCAAGTGCTGATGGACAAAATAAAAGCCATGTCGCGGATCATTGATGCCACGGTGCAGGCGGTGCGGCGAATTTCCTCTGAGCTGCGTCCCGGGTTGCTGGATGACCTGGGCCTGACGGCCGCCATTGAGTGGCAGGCCCAGGAATTTTGCAGCCGGGCGGGTCTGCACTGTGACATCAGGTCGGAACCCGAAGATATCATTCTGGATCAGTCCCGGTCCATTGCACTGTTCCGCATCTTTCAGGAAGCCCTGACCAATATTGCCCGCCATGCCCGGGCCACGCAGGTCGAGGTTGTTCTCGAGGAAAATCCTGATAAAGTGGAAATGGAAATCCGCGATAATGGCAAGGGAATTACGGCGGAACAACTGGCCGCGGCCGGATCCTTTGGGATTTTGGGCATACGGGAGCGGGTGAACTCACTGGGGGGAGAACTGAGGATCAGCGGGGCCCCTGCTCAAGGTACCGTCGTGTATGTGAGCCTGCCCCTCGAAGCACGGGAGAATGCCGGTGATCAGGATACTCATATCGGATGATCATGCCATTGTCCGGGAAGGGATCAAGCAGATCCTGGCTGATACCAACGACTTGGTGGCGGCGGGGGAAGCGGCCAGCGGTCATGACGTGCTGGAACAGGTCCGCCGGGAAGACTGGGATATGGTGTTGTTAGATCTTGCCATGCCCGGTAAAGACGGCCTGGAAACCCTTAAAGAGATCAAAAAGGAAAAACCGAAGCTGCCGGTCCTGGTGTTAAGCATCTATCCGGAAGAACAATATGCGGTCCGGGCTTTGAAGGCGGGGGCNTCCGGTTACCTGACCAAGGAGAGCGCTCCCGAAGAATTGATCGCCGCCATCCGCAAAGTCTCCCAGGGCGGCAAGTACATCAGTGCCTCCCTGGCCGAAAAGCTTGCCTCCCATCTCGGGGTGGATGCCGAAAAACCGGTGCATGAAAGCCTGTCTGACCGGGAATACCAGGTGATGCTGCTGATCGCCTCCGGCAAAACCGTCTCGGAAATTGCCGACGACATGTGTCTGAGCGTCAAAACCGTCAGTACCTATCGGCTGCGGGCCTTAAGCAAGATGGGCATGAAAAACAACGCCACGTTTACCTATTATGCCATTAAACATGGGCTGATAAAGTAAACCAGGAGCAGGCAACGGCATAATTTATTAGGCGTAATGAGCCTCTCGGCGTTCTCTGGGTCTCCGCGGTAAAAAGAATCACCGCAGAGACAGAGAGATGAATGATCTTCAAGTAATTATGTCACGGTGTCTGTAAAAACAGCCGGGGCAATTGGTCCAGATTTGCTCCTCCCCGAACTTCTTCTTTCCCTTCTCTTTTGTAGGACAAACACCGAGATTCGGGCGGCGGGCAGTCCTACAAAAAAAAGAGGCTTCCTCTGATTTCCGAGCCGACTCCTTTTGCCTATGATTATATCCAAACAAACATCAGCGCGAAACTTTCACCAAAAGGAGTGGAGAATGAAAAAATTAACGACTGTGATTATGGTGTTGTCCCTGGTCCTGGGCGGGGTGGCCCTTGCCATGGCCGCGGATGTGCCTCAAACCTCCAAGAATCTGGACCTGAGTGCCATGCAGAAGGTCTCTGATCAGGAAGCGAAGCGGCTGACCGGCACGGGGATGTCGTTTGGACCTCAGTTTGGAGGATTTAGTGGTTTAGGCAATCCTGCTTGCCCGCAAAACCTGACTACCACCACCTGTGTCCCTGCACAAAATCTTTATCTGAGCCCCGGGCCCCACAAGAAGTAATGGAAAGGCTGGCTTATATCTCCGGGCTTTGAGGCGGTAAGCTCAGAGCCGACTCTCCTCAAAGGCAGGGCCAGGGTATCCCCTGGTCCTGCCGTTTTAACCACCGGCCATCCTGACCTCCATGAGGTGAGACGGCCGCTGCTGGCGCCCTCGGTGGGCCGGAATGTGGCGGAGCTCATCCGCCAGGTCAGGGCGTTTCAGCTTGTACGCCAGACCGGGAGGCCATGCCTNCGGGCTGGCAGCCGGGCAAGCCGGTGCTGAAACCATCGCCGAACCTGGCGGGCAACGTCTGGAAGATCTGGAAACCCGATCTGGCCTTTTACGTGCCGGGGCCGGGCAGACACGAGGCCGCTTCTGCCGGCCCGGCCTCATTCAGAAACTCTTCGAGGGGGATGACCTATGGATCAGCCGGTCACGGCGAAACCGTCAGAAAAGTTGGATAGCTTTACCATACTCCTCCATTTCGGCCTCATGATCTTCGCAGTACTGGCCTGGCTGACCGGGGACTGGGCCGGGGACTACAAGAAAATCTCACACCTGGGTTTTACGGTGCACAAGATGCTGGGTATAGGCACAGCTCTCTTTCTGGCGGCGCGCCTCTTCCACGGCTTCTGTGGCCCTGAGCAGGCCCGTTTCAGCAACTGGGTGCCGTACACCCGGGACCGGCTGAGGATGGTTCTTGAAGATATGCGCGGCCTTGTCAGTCTGAAATTGCCTGAACGTGGGGTTCACCAGGGTCTGGAAGGACTTTGGGAATCCTTCGGGCTGGCGGTTTTCACCTGGATGGCGGCAACCGGAATCGTGATGTTCCTCTTCCTGATACCGGGACAGAAGGCTCATGGCGCCGTGCGGCTGGTGAAGGAATTGCATGAATGGGGGGAATGGCTGGTACCCATTTTCCTGGCCGGACATGTAGGGGCAGTCATCCTGCACGCCCTGGCCGGAGATCATCGCTGGCGCACCGTATTCTTTCTCAAGGAGAACTAAATCATCCCGCAGAGCCAAGGCCCCCGAGTTTCGCCGAAAACCTGGTGTGCTTGCCTTACTCGATGGCCTTCCGCTGCTCATTCATTCTCTGGATGAGGTAATTGAAGCCTTTGGTCCGGATGACTTCGGAGAATCTATCTCTATAGGTATGCAGGATGCTGACGCCGTCCACAATGACATCATACATTTTCCATTGCGGCCGGTTGTCCAGCAGGTACGTTACCGGGATATTTTCATTGGGACGCTTGATGACCGTGTCCACCTTGGCCTTCCCGTCTGATTGGGAGGAGCCGGGATACTCGATATTTTCATGTTTGAGAAAGTCAAGAACCATACTGGTATAGGAGTCCTGGAACAGATAACTGAAGACGCGGTTGAATTCATCCAGTTGCTCCGGGCTCAGTTGGCTGTAACTGGAACCAACCACTGTTCTGGCCATGGTATTGAAATCAAAATTATCGCGGATAATCCGATGAATTTCGTGACGGCGGTCGGACCNGCTTAAAGAAGGGTTGTTCTGGATAGCCATAGCCCGGTCAAGGATGCCCCGGACATATTCGGTGGGGCCTTGCGCCAGAACCGGATTGGCCCAGACTAGGCAGGTAATCACTACCATACCCCAGAGAATTCTTCTCATCACATGCCTCCTTCCAGAGCTGACATCTTGTTCAGGCTCCCCTGGTTTATAAGAATAACAGGCTGATATAATTGTTAAAAACTGAATCTCTCTGTTACGTATAGGTAAAAGGTAATAATTGAAATCAGGCTGTCAATATTGGCGGTTTATTTCAAACCGGCGCGCCCGCGGACGATCATTGCTGCTGGGGAGGGGCCGGGTCCGGGGACTCCGGGTTGACCTCCGGAGAACCGAGGAGGGAATAAAAACGGAAGGCACTCGGCCGCAACCGGTTTCCCATAACATGGAGGAAGGCCGGGAGGATAGTCAGCGATGCCAAAAGCACACTGAGGCTGCCGATGGTGGCCAAAAGCCCCAGGCTGAACACTCCCCGGTCTCTGGACACCATCAGGCTGCCGAAGCCGACGGTGGTGGTCAGGGCAGCCAGGGCCACCCCTTTGGCGGTGCTGGCCGGCAGGGTAATATCCCGGGCCGCTCTCTCCAACTGCCAGCGGGTGAGGATAATAATGCCGAATTCGATGCCTTCCCCCAGGACCAGGGGCAGAAACAGGACATTGGCCTGATTGAACGGCAGCCCGGTAAGCCACATCAAAAAGAGCGTCATGCTTGCTCCGATCCACAGGGGAATCAAGGCCAGCATGGCCATGTTCAGGCTGTGGTAAAAGATCACCAGCATCGCCGCGATAATGGCTACGGCTATGCCGGTCGCCCACAGGATGGAATTCCGAAAACTGGTGGTAAAGACATAAAGCAATACCGGGTCGCCGACGGCGTCGGGGTCAACTTTCCAGATACTGTCGACGAATCTCTTTAAGGGGCTGAAATCCCAAATATTCTCGGATGGGAAGGCCTGGATCAGATAAATGCCCTGGTGGATGAAGCGCACCCGGACCGCTTCCGGCAGATCTTCCGTGGTCATGGGCGGCGAGGTCAGGGCGGATTTCTCATAACCTCGCAGGAGGTCCCACTTCTCATGCAGGTCGGCAAAAAAGCGGCTCTCGTAATTCTGCAGCCGGACAGCCGCTTCGGGATTGGTTTCCGAGTTGAGCAAAGGCATAATTTTGTTGATCAGGGCGTGGGTTTCTTTAATCTGGGCCGCGGTGGCGGTCTTTTCTTTTTCCAGATGCCTGGCGGCCTCATCCATCATGAAATTGATCCGGCCCAGGATAGTGGCCAGGTCCTTCGGGTTGGAAAAGGAAGAAAGAGCCGGCGGGAAACTGACGGCACGGAGAACCGGATCCAGCGCCTCAATAAGCGGCCGCTTTTCCGGGACATGGGCAGGGAGGAAAGAGAGTACCGACTCAACGTGAGCGACGGTGGGCAACTTTTCCAGGGTGGCGCTTTTGGCCTCGACTTCCGCCAGGGACGACGCGGTCAAGGCGGCGAAGGTGGTGGAGTATTTTGATTCCTTCAGGAGGTTCATTTCCCAGATTACCGATTGACTGTCGGGGTTTTGCAGATGCAAGGGGTTCAGGTCGAAGTGCACATGGTAGAGGCTGAAAATTCCCAGGCCGACAATCACTGCTCCCAGGGCCACCACAAGTTCCGGCCGGGTCCACTTGAGCCGTAAAAAGGGGCGCGGCTCCCCCGGACATTTGTGCGGCTTGCCGGTGGAGACGCATTTTTGCATGGCCATGACCAGGCAGGGGGCCATCACCAGAGTGGCGAGGATCATGATCACGATTCCCAGGGTGAGGATAATACCCAGTTCGGACAGGCCCCGGAAGTTCACAAAGGCCAGGGGCAGGAAGGAGAGCATGGCGGCCAGGCCGGCATAAGCGATTCCCGGCAGGGTCTGGCGATACGCACACGACAAGGCCTCGGGGGTGCATCTGCGCTGATTGACCCGTTCTTCCTCTTCCAGGCGGCAAAACCAGTGGATGCCGTAATCGATGGCGAGCCCCAGCATCAACGGCGCAAAGATGACAGAAAGCAGGTTGAGGTGGCCCACCACCAAGGTGACCATGCCGAAGACCCAACAGAGGCCGATGACCAGCGAGAGCACCTCGACCAGAGGACGTCTCAGACTGCGCAGAAACAGGACCAGCAGGAGAAACTGCCCCACCAGGGAGATCCAGGTGGCCAGGGTGATATCCTGCATGGAACCTTGCATCTGATCGACGTTCAGGGCATCGGCGCCGGTGACCCCCGCCTCCAGCCCCGGAAAGCGGGCCTGGACCTGCCTCACGATCCTGCGCAGCAGTTCCAGGTTGCCCGCGGATTCCACAAATCCCCCGGGTTTCTGCGTCACCAGGAAAATCAGGAACTTGTCATTAGACGTGAAGAAATACCCCTCCTGGCTTATGTCAGTTAGCCCTGACGGAAAATAGGTGATAAAGGGAGAGACATAGGGCTGCTGACCCATAAGGCCCCGGGCCAACTGCTTCAGTGAGGCATTGAGGAGGGCGACGTTCGGCGGCGCCGGCTTTTTCTCAACCTCCAGAAACCCGGTAAAAATGTTGATCAGGGCAGCTTCGGAGATCTGCCGGTTAATCAGGCTGTAAAAAGTAACCAGACGCGGGTCTTTGGCCAGGCTGGCCAGCATGGTTTTTTGACCGGCAATGTTTTTTTTCAGGTCGGCGAGATCGTCCTGATGCAGGAAGAAGAGGGCCCAGGGTTTGAAGACATCCGGCGTGAGACGGTAAAATAGTTCAACAAAATTATCAGGATAGCGGTGGAGTTCGGCGGCCAAGGCCCTGGCAAAGGCGATGCTGCGGGACTTCTCCTGATTTTGCACCACCACCACCAGCCCATCCCGGCCGCCGAAGGCTTTATCCATCTTATCGGTGAGCTTGACGAGCCGCAGGTTGCTGGAAATCAGGTTCTTGGTGCTGCTTTGTATGGTGAGGGAGCGTTTGGCATAAGAGATGGATAGGGCAGACAAGGCCAGCGCCACGAGGATGATCCACCAATGGTACCGTTGGACCCAGTTCAGGATGGTGGTGGAACAGTGTTTTAACGTATCTTTTTCAGCCACGGATAGTTCCCGGAGTCAAGGGCCGGCCTTGGGCAGGCGATGGCAGGCTCATTACCATAACATAGTCATGAAAACTGAAAAATCAGCGGGGAAAGATGAAGAAAACAAAGAAAAGTGACGAGGAAATAGACCGGAAAGCAGGGGATAGGACCGCGCGCCAAGCGCGGCCTCTCCCAACATTGCCTGATTTATGCCAACCGCTGAATGATCAGGACAATGGCCAGGCTGAGCAAAATGTAGGCGGCATAGAGGTTGATGCTGCCGCTGTGGATTTTGGCAAGCCTTGCGGCCAGCCAACGCCCTGATTTGGCTAAGGGATTAAACAGGGTGCGTTCCAGGATGTAAACCTCCTGGCGCTGNCTTTTCACCGCAATGAGGAAATGCCCGGCCACTGTTTCCCGCATTTCGTCGAAGATGACGGGTCGGAAAACTGCCTCGAAAATCACCCGCACGGGATTGGAAAAACCTGTGGCTGTATAGGTCATTTTAGGCAACAAGCGTCGCACGCCGCCGGCCCAGACCGGTCCCCTGGCCACTTTTCTGGCCCTCGTCAAGACCCGGAACACAATCAGGCTGCCCCCCAGAAGCACAATCAGGACAACAAAGGTGTAGGAGGTTGACATGGCATAGACTACAGGGTTGCGCTCCGTGCCCCGATGCAAAACCACCAGGCCCCGGCCCGGAAGAAAGGTTTGGCCGACCTGGGCCCCGAGATCGTGGAATTCGGCGATGAACGCTTGGGGAAACCTGGCATTTCCCTGGGGAGCGGTGAAAAACGGCGGCACCAGTTCATCCACCAGGTGTTGGTGCGTAAACTCAGCGATCGTATTGTCCAGCACCGGAATAACATAGGTCGGCAGAATGCCGAAAAGCAGGCAGCAGACGGCCAGGATGCCCATGGGCGCCCGCATGGACCGGCTCACCTCCGCGGCCTTGGAGACTTTCGGGGACCTGGTTACCCCCAGGAAACTCATGGCAAAGGCCTTGACGAAACAGGTGACCGCCAGGGCCGCGGTCAGGGCCAAGACTGCGGCGCAGAGGGCAAAAATGATTTTCACCCCCATAGAGGGAAGCTCAACACTGCGGAGCATGGTTTGCAGGGTCAGCCATTCGCTGACAAAGCCGTTCAAGGGCGGCAGGGCGGCAATGGACAGGGAGCCCACCAGGAAGAAAAAGCTCGTCCAGGGCATGACCCGGATCAGGCCCCCCAGGCGGTCCATATCCCGTTCACCCGCACTGTAATCCACGGCCCCGGCCCCGAGAAAGAGCAAGGCTTTATACAGGGAGTGGTTGAGCATATGATAGAGCGCGGCGATGAAGGCAATTCCCGCCAGGGCCGGCAGCCCCGCCACCCGGAATACAAAGGCGGCACCCAACCCCGCGGTAACGATGCCGATATTTTCGATGGAGCTGTGGGCCAGCATCTCCTTCAAATCATTGCGGATAGTGGCGTACAGAATCCCGACCAGGGCGGAGACACTGCCAATGACCAGGACGATGACCCCGGCGCCGATAGTGCTGACTGGCAGCAGGTCGGCGTTGAACCGCACAATCCCGTACAGGCCCAGGTTCAGTATGACCCCGGACAGGATGGCGGAGATATTGCCGGGTGCGGCCGGGTGAGCCCGGGGCAGCCAGATGTTAGTAGGCACCAGCCCTGCCTTGACGCCGAAGCCGAAAAAGGAAAGCAGGAAGATGGCCCAGGCCGGGGCGTGTCCCATTGCGGCGGCAGTTCGCAGGGCCGGAAAGTCAAGACCGGCGGCTGTCCGGGCCAGTAAAAAGAACGCCAGCACCACGGCGATGGTCCCGGCCTCACCCAGGCTCAGCATGAGATAGCCCGCCCTGGTGGTGTCCTCTTTTTCGTGTTCGTAGTTCACCAGCAGATAGGAAAAGATCGACATCCCTTCCCAGGCGAGCAGAAACGACAGCATGTCGCCGGCTACCAACAACAGCACGATGGCAGCCAGGAGCAGATGGTAATAGATGCCGAAGGCTTTGAAGCCGTAACGTTTCACATACTTCGGCAGATTCATGTAGGTGGCCGAAAATATGGAGACGGGCAAAAACACCAGGCCGACGATGAACACGAACAAGGAGGACAGCCGGTCCATCGTCAGAACCATGGGGCCAAGGGACCAGATGTTCCATAAGTCCACCTGCCAGGGCTGACCGGAAAGGAGAACCGCGCCGCTCACCCACAAGATGACAAGAGAGGATAAGGAACCGATCCAGGCCAACGCCACCCGGTTGGCCCGGCGGGGCAGCAGGGCCGCCAGCACCACTCCGGCTCCACAGAGAATCAGAAACAGGAAGAACAGGCTCTGGGGATCAATCACCGCGTTCACCTCCTGGAGACGATGCAGCAGGCTCGCACACCGCAGGCTCGACTCGGCCGACGAGGGCCAGCAAGGCATGAAGAATGGCCAGAGGCGGGGGAGGGCAGCCGGGGACCAGGAGGTCCACAGGAATCAAATTGGCAACACCTCCCAGGGAGGCGAAACTGGTGCCGAAGACTCCCCCGAAAATGGCGCAGGCGCCCAGGGCCAGAACGGCCTTGGGAGCCGGCATGGCCTCATAAGCCGCCAGCAGCGGCTGCCGCATGTGCTCGGTCATGGGTCCCGCCACCAGGAGCACGTCGGCGTCCCGGGGCGTGGGAGTGATAAAGAATCCCAGCCGGTGCATGTTGTAATAGGGCTTATTGAGCTGTTCGATTTCACTTAAGCAGGCGCCGCAGGCCCCGGCATCGAGCACGCGCAGGTGGAGCGAACGGCGGAAGGATTTACCGAATTTTTCGGTCAGTTCGGTCCGGGGGCCGGGAGTTGCGGCCCATTCATAGTTCCCCTGCCACTGCCAGGCCAGGGGAGTCTCAGTCTGACGCAGGCAGCGGTAACAATGGACACAACGCGGCTCACGAAAAACTACCTGCTGACCCTCCGGCACCAAGGCCCCGGTGGGGCAGCAGGAGGCCGCGGCGCCGGCCTCCAAGGCTTCGGCAAAAGTGCCGGGCAGGCCGGTGGGGAACCCCGGCGACACGCCGGACGCGGTCTCCTCCCTGGCCGGATATGAGGTGGTCACGATTCCTGTCCGAAGACCTTCCCAAACCCATTCCCACATAGCTGCCACTCCTAGCGGTCACACTCGGCGTTCGAGAGACCGAAACTGGCCATAATAATGGGGAAATCCTGATACGCGAAATCCTCGGCGGCAAAATGAAAGCCATGCCAATTGGTAAACGACGGGGTAGTCAGACGATAGCGCCGGATGCGCCCCTGCTCATCGATTCTCACCCAGTGAAAGGTGGCTCCCCGGGGGGCTTCGGCCCAGCCGAGGGCGGCCCCGGGCGTCAGAGTAACGTGCCGTGCGGCAATTTCCCCCGGGGGGAGGAAAGATAAGAGCTTTTGCAGGATTCTGGCGGATTGTTCCGCTTCCCGGAACAGCACGCGCAGGCGGGCGTAACCGTCCCCCTCTTCTTCCTTCGGGACCTCGAAGGAGATTTCGCCATACAGGGCATACGGCAATACCTGACGCAGGTCCCGGGCCAGGCCGGAAGCCCTGGCGATGGGCCCCACCAGCCCATAATTGCGGGCTTGGGCCCTGGTCACCATCCCGACTTCCTCCAGGCGGTCAAGAAAGCTGCTGGAGTAACGCAGCAGGTCGTACAGCCGCGCCAGTTTCTGGAAAATAGCCTGAACCCCTGTGGATAAATCCTGGCACTGCCGGTCGTTGAGGTCCAGGGTGACTCCGCCCAGCCTGTTCAACCCGAAGAGATAGCGGTGGCCGGTCAGTGTCCCGCTCAGGCGCAGGGCCTCCTCTTCCAGAATGCCGGCCTGGCTGGTGGCCACGGCCAAAGCGGTGGAGTTGCAGATACCCGCAATCGCGGCGACATGGTGGCGGAAGCGTTCCAGTTCCGCAAAGACGATGCGCAAGGCCTGGGCCCGGGAAGGGAGTTCCACCCGGCAGACAGCCTCCACCGCTTGGCAAAAAGCCAGGGAATGGGCAAAAGCCGAAGTGCCGGCAAAGCGCTCCGCCAGGAGGAGCACCCGATCAACGGCCTGGCCTTCGGCGATCTTTTCCACGCCGCGAAATTTGTAGAAGAATCGGGGCCAGACGCGCACCACGTCCTCACCCACGCTTTCCAGCAGGAAAAGGGCAGACTCGGCGGCATCGGAGAAAACCGGTCCGATGGGCATCAGGAACGCCCCGGGGGCCTGTACCACATGATATGGCTGAAACGGGCGCTCAACCGGGGGGTGGAAGGCCGGCTGGCTGGCATCGAAATCCTTCCGCAGGGGATAGAACTCCAGCGGCCATTCCTCATGCCGCACGATATCTATGAGGCGGGGATGGCCCGTAAACCTGAGGCCGAAGAGGTCCCAGGCCTCCCGTTCCTGCCAATCCGCGGCATGAATGATCGGGCTGATGCTGGGCACGCTGGTTTCGGCCTTATCCAGGCTCAGACCCAGATGCACCTGATCACTGTTGGACTCACCATAAAAAACATACCGGAGGAGCCATTCCATGCCGTTCTCTTCGACGATCAGACTGCCGAAAGAGTAGTCCATGTCATAAATCAGCCAGCGGCAGAGCTCCAGGAGCTGCCGGCGGTCGCATTCGACATAACATTGGGACAGGGCCGTATCAAAGCTGACATTAACCTGCCAGTGCCATCGTTTGGCAATGGCTTCGGCAAGATCAAGCTGCCGGTAGTTTTTTGATAAGCCTTGAGCCATTTACATTCCTCCCAACGAAGCCGCAGCATTATGCAGGAGTTGATAAAGCTGCTCCGGCAGGTAAACGCCAAAGAGAATCACCGGAATTACCGTGATAAGCAGGGCGATGATGCAGGTCACGGGCAAGATGATGCGTTGCGGTATTAGGGTTCTGCCGAATTGCAGCGAGGTATCGTCCATCAAAACAATTTCCGGACTTCCAAAGACCATGTGATTGATTTGATACATGATGCTGAAAAAGGCTATCCCGATAAATAAGGCCAGAAGCCCGGTAACCACATATTGGCCATTCGCTATCCCAGCTTTCAATATGGAGATTTCGCTTAAAAAGACGGCGAGGGGCGGAGCTCCGGCAATCCCCAAGCCGGCCACCATGAGAAAAACCCCGGCCAGGGGGGATATGCGGATGAGNCCGCGNATGGCCGGGATGNTNCTGGTGCCGGTGGCCAGCAGGGTAGCGCCCGCCGCGAAGAAGCAGAGAGATTTGGTGACCGAATGGGTGACAATCTGAAACATGGCCCCGAAATGGGCTGAAAAACCGCCCAGGCCGGCCGCCACCAGGATGATGCCCATGTGCTCCACGGTGGAAAAAGCAAAAAGACGCTTGTAGTCCCTGGTCTGGAGCATCAGAAAGGCGGCGGCGCCGCTGGAGATGAGGCCGAAAACGATAAACCAGGCGGCGGCCATCGAGGGACCAGCACCCCCTTTAAACATAGGTAAAAACCGCATGATGCAGTACAGAACCGCACTGGTCTCCGTGCCGGACAGGATGGCGCAGATGGGCGAGGGGGCCTGGCTGTAGGCCTCCGGAATCCAGGTGTGCAACGGCACCAGGCCCACCTTGGTGCCGAACCCGATGAGAATGAAGAGAAAGCCGGTGGCCAGAAGAGCCGGCGGAATCCGGGGCGCGGCGGCGACCAGGCTGTCCCAGGTCAGGGGGGCCGGGCCGGTCAGACGCAATCCCCAGCAGAGGATGAGGATGCCCAACAAGGCCAGGGAAGCCCCCATGCAGGTAAGCACGGCATATTTCCAGGCCCCTTCCAAGGCTTGGGGAGTGGATTCGAAACTGACCAGGAAAACCGACATTAGAGTGGTCAATTCCACCGCGATCCAGACCAGCGCCAGATGGGCCAAGATGGGCACGGCGAGCAAGGCCAGCAGGAAGAGGTTGAAGCGGCTGTAATATCTCCGAATTTTTCTGTCATCGGTGGCCGCCACGGTGGTTTCCAGGTAGCCTGCGGAAAACAGGGCGGCGGTCAATCCCACAAAGGCCACCAAGACGAGAATCAAGGCGCCGAAGCTGTTGCACTCGAGGTAATCTTTGACCGCGATGAACACCCCCCCCCGAGTGGTGGCCAAGGCGACCTGCAAGGACACCAGAAAAACCGCCAGGGTGCCTACAACCGTTACTCCGGGGGCAAACCTTCTCCCCACCGGCACCAGGGACAGCACCGCTCCCAGGAGGCTGATGACCAGGATGTAAATGAGCTCCAAGGGTTATTCCTCCTTGAGGGCTATGAGCTTCCCCACCGCGGTTTTGGCGATAATGGTGTGAATCCGCATGGCCAGCAGCCCGATCACCAGGACGGTGATCAACACATAAAAAGCGGCGGCGAGTTCGGCGATGAGGGGCAGGCTGGGCGCAATGGAGATGCCCGCGAAAAAGGCGCCGTTTTCCATGGCCAGAATTCCCAGGAGCTGGGGCACCGCTTCGCCCCGCACCGTGACGGTATAGGCGCCGATGAGAAGACTGGCCATGCCGATGGGCAGATTGACCTTCTCAAAAATCCCCGCGCCCGCGGCAGTCAAGAGCGGGCCGGCAAGATAATAGGCAAAGATGGTGATGGCCGCGGACAACAATAAGGTTGTCGGAATGTTCAGCGCCTGGGAAATCTCCCGCTTGGAAAAGCTGTCATAGCCCACGGACTGACGCAAAACCCAGGGAATCAAAAAGACCTTGGTAATGATGGTCAGCGCCGCCACGACAAAAAGGTGGATGGAAGCGTAATGGTATCCGAGAAGGACGGCGGACACCGCCAGGAGCAAAGACTGGAAGATATAGAGGCGCAAACAGGTGAGCATCTGGCGGATCGCCACCAAACCGAAGGCGCAAAGCAAAAAAAGCCCGCCGGTGAGGGCGTTCAGCTTGGTGAGGAGAGAAAACAGCAGTTCCGACTCATTCATGGTTGCTCTCCTACAGGAAAAACAGTCCGATGATCATGGCGGCCACCGAGGTGACGAAGGCCGCGCCTAAAAATTCGGTGATGCGAAAGAGCCTCAATTTGGCCAACGAAGACTCGATGATCACTAAGACCAGGAGAAAGATGAAAATCTTGATGAGGATCAGGGGCACGGCTATGAGTACGTCAACCAGCGCCGTGCCGTGGGCCAAACCCCAGGGTGCCACCAGGACATTTAAGAAAATGCAGCACAGCACAAAAAACTTCATGGACCCCCCCCACTTCATCAGGGCGGCGCCTCTGCCGGAATACTCCAGACCCTTGGACTCGTCGATCATGGCCAGTTCAAAGTGCCCCGAGGGATTGTCCACGGGGATTTTTCCCGTCTCCGCCAGGATCAGCATGAGGAAAGCCAGCAACATCAGGATGTGCGCCGGTTCGAAGAAATTCGCCAGGGGCCTGACCCAGTGCTGCTGGACAATATAGGGGATGGTGGAACCGGCAATAAAAGACACGGTGAAGAACACGATCATGAAGACCGGCTCCGCCAGGAAGCCCACCATCCGGGTGCGGCTGGCCCCCATGGGCCCGTACGGGTTGCCGGTATCTATGGCGGCCAGGGTGGCGAAAAACCCGCCCAGGGCCAGGATGAAGCCGCCACCCAACATGTCGCCCATGAAGGCGAAGAACAGGGGGTAGTCGGTCAAGACCGGTATCAGCAGGGCGACAAAAATCGGGGTGATAAAGACTACGAAGGGGGTAAGGCGAAAAATCCAGGAACAATAATCCGAGACCACTTCATCCTTGTGAAAGAGTTTCCAGATGTCCCGGTAGGGCTGAAAAATGCTGGGCCCCCGTTTGGACTGAACATTCTCCTTCAAGCGCGCCAGAATGCCCTTGATCAGGGGGGCAAAGGCCATGACCACGATGACCTGGATAAGATTGAAAATTATTTTGTTGATCATACAGGGAGCTCCTTAGGGGGTGGCAAAATAGACCCTGATGAATCGTCGGGAAAGAAAACCTCCTGCATCTTCACAAAATCCGGGGCAAGCCCTGGATATAAAAAAAGCTCCTGACCTCACGTAACGGATGAGTTCAGGAGCCATCAGCGTCGCCGCGGTTCGGGCAGAATTATCTTCTCCCTGGCGGACCCCATCGCCATTCCTGCCTCAAATTTCTTAGTTGCTTTCTTCTCTAAGGTCAAGATAAATGTGCAAGGGAAATATTTTCTTGGCTGCCTTCTTTTGCTCGGGAACATTTAGAACGGCAATTGGGTGGGGAAGGGGGCTAGAGACCAGCGGGCCTCCCCCGCCTCCCACACCCCTTTCCCAATCCCTTGTTGAGTGGCAACCTGGCCGGTCTTCCCTCTCCCCCAAGAGGCGGGCACTCCCCGTAACTTAATGAACCATTCAATAATATTCAATAAATACCTTCTCTCCAAGAGGGCATAAGCGCTAACTTAAACAGTTTCGTCATTTTAGGTGCAGCCCGGTGAAGAATCTCGATTCTGCGCAGAAAAAATCAAGAGATTCTTCGCTGGGCTCAGAATGACAGGCTCCTTACGATAGCGTCCCCCCCCAGAGGGAGAGGGTCAGAGTGAGGGGGATATGTCTTTTCGCTCAAGACGTCGTCGAATTTATAAACCACTGTGCTAAGCCATTCCAGGGGCCTGCGGGGTTCCCTGCAAAAGCTGCATGGCAGGGGGCATCGTCGGGGCACGCAGCCCAGGCCCGAAAACAGAAGGAAAGTCGGGACTGGGCTGCATCAGTACCCTATTCCTTGACGATTTCCCAGTTAAGGCTGAAGGATTCATCATAAAGGGTATATTCATACCCCAGCATCTTGCCGACACCGGGACGCTCTCCCTCCTGAATCTTCCAGAAAAGGAGATAGATGCCCGGGACCATGATATTTGCGCCGGTTTGAGGGTGATTGATGTTATGCCAAATCTCCTTTTTCTCCATAACCCGCCACAGCGTGCCATGATCCTTGCTGCGCACTGTTTGCCCCACATTGGGCAACCCCTTTTCCTGTATGATTCTCTCGTACTCGTTCATAACAGCCTCCTCTTGAACATGATGTGCAGCTCAGCATCGGAATGTCGGTTCAACCCTGGCAGAACAAGTCACCTGAGGAAGGTTGCCGGTGTTTTGGATGGTCATTGCCCCGCAGTCCCCGTTGCGTTTGATCTGGAATATTGATTGCTTCTTAGCCTTTTCCTATCCGGTTCAACATTATTATGCAGTAAGACCTCCAATCCTTCCACATGACTTCGTCTCTTTCACCGCGTTCAAAGGCCCATCTGGACGCCTCATCGATAATCGGGTCGGTCCCCCCTGCCGAAAGTTGATACATCCGGTTGATTTCCTTTTGTGCGGCCCGGTAAATAGCGTTTTTGGTCAGGTGGAGCTCGATAACCTTTCCCATGGCCAAACCCCTTTCCTGATCCTCTCCGAGGATATTGGCCCGTTCTTTTTGGGAGGTGAACGAAATTCATGGCAAGATTTTTCACTCCTTCCACAATGTCTTTTATGGCAGTCCCTCCTCTTTGCTGGGCAGGCAGGAAAAAAAATGACTCCTGCCGTTCAGACAGAAGTCATCAGCCCACGCCCCCGGGGCTGGGCGGTTATGGCGGACTTCATCGCCGTCTTGACTAGAGTGTGGGGCCGCTAAGACCAAATGTCAATATCCCCCTTCCAGCAACTTTGCGGGAGAAAAAGGCCGGCCGTGGGGACCGGCCTTCGGTTGTGCGGTCTTGAGCCTGGTGCAGCGGAAACGGCGCCGGCAGCAGGGCCACGATGTCCACTGCGTGGTGGCCCTGCGCCACCCCGTCAGCCCTACCCAGGGAAAAAGGTCAGTGAAAAGTAGCTTCGATCCGGTCCTTCAAGGCCAGCAGTTGCGCCTCGGCCTGGAGAATCTCCTCCAGGCGCCGGTCCAGTTCTCCCGTCTTCTCTTTGGTGGCCTGGGTGCTGCTTTGCTTCTGGGTCCGGGCTCGCTCCAGGGCTTCCCGGATGCTCTGGGTGGTATCGTCGATCTTGGCAAGCCAGGTCTGCCTAAAGTCGCGGGCAATTTCCTGGAGCTTCTGGTGAAAATCGTAACGCAGCCGCCCACAGTGCTTGTCCACCAACTCGGTGACGTTCTCAAGGAGTTTTTTCAGCAGCAACCCCTTAGTCAAGGCCCGAGGCAGCAAAGAGGTCACGGTCATCTGCAGGATTTCCAGGCCCACCGGATCATCCTTGAACCTGAACCAGAAGGAGCTCAGTTCAGTGAAGGCTTCTTCGGCCGCGAAGCCCCGGAGAGAAAAATCAAAGATGCGGGCCGTGGATTGGGCCAGGCGCTCCAGGATGGCGTTGATCCGGCCGGCGAATTCCTGGTGGGTAGCAGTCAGGGTCTGGGAAAGCTTGTCGATTTCCTGGCGCCGCCAGGTGATGAATACATCCCGCAACGCCGAAAACAGGTATTCCTCCATTTCTTTGCGCAGGTCTCCGGCCAGCCGGCTTTTCTGGTGAAAGGTCTGTTCCACTTCCCGGCGCAGCCTGGCCGTGGTCTCGCGTTTAAACGCCTCGAGATCGGCGTCCAGGTCCTTGATCACGCCCTTGACCCGGCCGTCCAGGAGTAGCAGGGACATTTCCCGTTCCTTTTCCAGCCCCTGCAATTCCAGGTTGAAGCGGGCGATCTTTTCTTCCAGTTCCTGCAAAGGCAAGCCGCTGGCCTGGCGCTCCACCTTGAGTCCGAGGGTGGAGTCGGTGATGGTTTTAAGCGCCCCGTTTAGGCAAGAAATCAGCAGCACCCGGCCTTTTTCCTGATACAGGAACTGGCGCAGATGCTCTTCGAAAACCGGCAACTGGCTGCTTTTCAGGTATTCCGGGTGCCCGTTGGATTTTCCGGCCATGGCCAACTTGGCGGAGATGGGAAAGATCATTACCCGGTCGGCGGACAGGTTTTCCTTGAGCACCGCGGTGGTGAAATCCAGCGCCTCCTGGCGGTCGCCGGTTTCCACGTAGTCGATTTTATTCAATACGAAAAAGAGCTTGTGGACATATTCCCGGATGTCTTTCAGGAACTCCTGTTCCGCCGCGGACAAGGGCGGGTCCACGGTGACCACGAAGATGGCGGCATCCACCTGGGGCAGATAATTATAGGCAACATCCGTGTTATGGCTATACACCGAGCCCACGCCGGGGGTGTCGATAATGCGCACCCCGTCCTTGAGATATTCGCAGGGGTACTCGATCTCCACTTCCCGCACCCCTTTCTGGTTGTGGGGATTGCCTTTTTCTGTAATGTAATCAGCTAGTTCCGGTTGGGTTATTTCCCGGGTCTGGCCGTTTTGAAAATGCACCATGATCTTGAGGGATTCCCCGTATCCCAAAATAGTCACCACCGAGGTCAGGGGCACGATGGCGGTGGGCAGCACCGCTTCTCCCAATAATGCATTGATGAGGGTGCTCTTGCCCCGCTTGAAGGCGCCCAACACCACCAGATTGAAGCGGTTGGTGCGCAATTTGTCCATCAGCCGCTGCAGGTTGGGACCTTTCAGTTCCGGCAGTTGGGCCAACTGCTGGAGTTGCCTTTCCAAGGCATCTTGAAGCTCGCGATACGTTCCCATGGCTTTCTCCTTAATTCACCTGGGCAAAAAAAAACTTCTGCCCGTTCTTGGACAGAAGTCATTAGCCCATCACGGCTCGATGAGCGGTTCTGGCGGACTTCATCGCCTCTGTTACCTAAAAAATAATAGATTCTATAAAAAAGTCAATAATCTTATGGACTTTGTATCACTTGTACCCATTTTTTTCAGGGAAAGGTACCTTGAAAAACAGGAGGCAACCTCCCCGCTGCGATTCTTTTGCGGAAAACCTGAACCTTGAACCCCTCTCAGCGGAAAAACTCTTGAAGAGGAAAGATGCGGGATGGTATAACCTATATGGTGATGAAGTCCACCATGAAATGTCTGGGGCGCAGGACCTGAGGCTGATGACTTCTACCGGGCGGCAGAACCGGTGGAAGTTTTTTTTTGCCCGAAGACGGGGAAGATCATCAAGGGCGCCGGAAATGCAGGTAAATCCATGCGATTAAGACTGCCAAGACCTAAATTCCCGAAATGTTCCCGGCATTGGCTGCACAAGACCCGGGGATTCTTTACCTTTCATTGGCTGCGGCAGCGGATAAGGAATGATGGTTGGCTCATGAAGATACTGTTGGTAATGGCCGGCGGCAGCATCGGGGCGCTTTCCCGCTATGCCGTGTCGTTGTGGGCCGCAAAGCTTCTGGGAACCAGGTTCCCTTTTGGAACCCTCATTGTCAATCTCACCGGTTGTTTTCTCATCGGCCTTGCTTTTACCCTGGCCGATCGGGGACTTAGCGTCATGAATCCATCTATGCGCCTGTTTTTTATGACAGGATATCTGGGGGCCTTGACGACTTTTTCCACCTATGGCCTGGAGACCGTTAATTCCCTGCGGGCGGGGACGTATTTGGTGGGGGTTTCCAACTTTCTGGTCAACAATTTCCTGGGGGGAGCCCTGGTTATTTTGGGCATGGTGGCAGGCCGCCTGCGGTAGGGAAAATTATGCTGCAGTATAAAAAGATCGAGATATTTACCAGTGAACAGGCCCGCTGGGAAGGCAGACCCCTTTATGACGCCGTGATTCAATTTGTTCACGACTTGAAAATCGCGGCGCGTTGCCTGGTAACCCGGGGCATAGAGGGTTCCTACGAAACCGGGGAGATTGCCACCGGCAGGCTTGAGGTTCTTTCCTACAACATGCCGTTGCAGATCACCATCATCGCACCTGCTGTGGAAGCCGACAAGATTATCTCCCGGGTGGAGGTGATGGTCACGGACGGCATCGTCGCCTGGGAGGATTTGAACGTCATCTCCCACAAAACCCATGGCTTTCTCATCCCCAAGGCTACCAGGGTCCGGGACATCATGACGCGTCAACCGAAAAAGGTGAGCACTGAAACTCCGTTGGACGAAGTGGCGCGGCTTTTGCTTTCTTCCACCTTTACAGGTGTCCCGGTGGTTGACCAGGAGAATCGGCCCGTGGGGGTCATTTCTCAGGGCGATTTAATCTATAAGGCCGGCCTGCCCGTGCGGCTGGGCCTGCTGGCCGAATCGGATCAACAGAACGTGAGCCTGGTCCTGGAGAAGTTGGCCCCGAAAAAGGCCAAAGAGGTGATGAACCAGCCGGCGGTGACCATCGAGCAGGATAAGTTGGTTACCGACGCCGTGAACCTCATGCTGAAGAAACAGGTGAAACGGCTGCCGGTCACTGATGCCGACGGCAAGCTGGCAGGAATCCTCTCTCGCCTGGATGTGTTTCATACCATTTTGCGGGAGTGTCCTGATTGGCGGGCGTTCCAGAAACAGCAGATCACCGTGAACCTGCGGTTCGTGTCCGACATCATGCGTCGCGACACCATGACCGTGCTTCCGGATACTCCCATCGAGGAAGTGATTCGCCTTATTGATTGCAACGATATTCAGCGGGTGAGCGTGGTGGATAACGAAGGCCGTTTCCTGGGATTGATTTCGGATCGGGACCTGTTAGGGGCTTTTTCCAACCGCACCGCCGGTCTCTGGAATTACCTCATGAGCAGGATTTCCTCTCCCGGCGGGGAGCGGCTGGGGGAAGACCTCCGATACAAAACCGCAGGGGAGATCATGAACACCAAAATCTTTACGGTTCAGGAGGATGCCCCTATAGATGAAGCCATCCGCTTGATGCTCGACAAGGCCATCAAGCGGCTGCCGGTGGTGGATGCCCAGGGGAAATTCAAGGGCATGATCAGCCGCGACGCCCTCTTGCGCGCCGGCTTCATTTCCTGATCAGCTTCAATCCGCCCCTTCACCGGGTTCAGGATGACACCCAAAGAGCATGTTTGGCAGCCTGCCACCAAAAGAGAGAAGTGGGGGAAGCTGGATCTCGCCCGCCAGACGGCCAGACTAAAGATTATTGTGGATGTAATCCTGGGAGATGGCGTACGTGGCCGCGTCGGCCATCCTCTGGAGGTTCAGCTTTTTGATGATCAACTGGTTTGCCAGGGATTCATTCGCAATAGCCGACGAAGGTGCCGAAGGCCAACCGGAAAATGCGGTCCGCTGCGGGGAGATCCTTTTCCTGGTGCAGGCGTACGGTAATCTTCATGTTCCCCCGGGCGGCGGTTACCGTCCCGNCCCTCTTCCTGTCAGCCTTTTCACTTCCCGCTCCACCGACAGGAGCGCCGCTTTCACCATGAGTTCCGCCGGGATGGTTTCATAGGTTTTGTCCCCGACGGTAAGCGTCCGGCACTCTGCTCCGCCGCAAGCGCCAGCGCAGGGGGTGGTGCCGGTTTCGGCCTTGACCCACTTCTCCAGGGGCTTTTTATCAATCCACAAACGGTTGGACCGGGACGGGTCCTGATGAAATTCCTGGCTGGTAAGGGCCCTGGTCTCCAGGGAAAAGGCAATTCCCAGGGGCAACAGGGACTTGGTCAGGAAGCGCAGGGCCTTATGCAATTCCTGCTCGGTGGCGCGGCACCGGGGGCAGGTCTGCCCCTCTCCATCGACCAGGCGCTGCCAAACAATTTTAATGGTTTTCATGCGATTATTCCGGTCAAACTGAAAATATGCTCCCAACTGTCCCGCTGCAATGGCGAGGCTTGATCCCGGTCACGATCCTGTCACATAACCTTGGCGATAAGATTATGATAGCACAGGTTCCCGGAAAATCGGCAATCCCCCCGCCCGCCTTTCTGCCGCACCCATTTGCTCCCTGGCGAAATGGGCAGTATTAGCCATCTTCGTATGACCATTCCTGCCATGTCTGCTGGTATAATATAATCATTACCTCTAGGCAACTGTTTCGGGATAATTATCTGAAACGTCGGCCGTTCCCTGCACCTTTCCAGGTAAGCTGAAGATAATGAGAAAAATTCCCAGTACCCCCTCAGAATTATATAACTATATGAAATAAATATTGTTTAATCGCCAAGAGCCGCGCTCTTAATGAACGAATGGGGGAAAGGGGATTTTTACGTAACTTCCTGTAGTGCCTAAAAGAACCATTTCAATCAGGATTTTACCGAATCTTTCTAAGGTAATTTCCTGTAAAAAACAGGCCTTCCCCGATTGATAAAAAATTCAAAAAGCAGGATGCTCTGAATAAACCCAGGAAAGAGGCAGTCCGTAAGCGGCCCGGATCAGTGCCGGGTACGTCTGTCTCTGAAGTCCGGCGGCTTACAGGGAGCACTTTTCAGCGTACCAGCCCCACCTTCAGCCCTCCTGGCGGGATCTGATCACTACGGCTTCGGTCTGTGGCCGGCGCCGGAAACATAGCTAACCCTCTCACCTCCCTTACCCTTCATGAACCAAGCAGGGTCCTTCGGGACCCTGCGCCTTTTGGTTGCCAGACGGTCCGGTATCGTTGGCAACAGGCAGGGTTCCCGGCCGCCAGAGCCAGGTGGATGAGGAACCCGCCCACCTCGCGCCTGCTTGAGCCCCCGCGGAGGGAAGAGTAAAAATCCAAGGCCGCTTGAGTCTTACCAAGCATCCTGGCCATCCTGGCGATTCCAAGCCGGCCACCTGGGCCGCCATGACCGTGTCCAGGAATTCGGCGTCGATTTCCTGCCGGCTTCTCGGCAAAGGTGGCCACCAAAGCCAGATCGCAGATGGTGTTGAGGCGCCGGGGCTCCCCCCTGGTGTCATCGGAAAGGTTTTCCAGGGCCGAGTCGGTGAAGATGCCGCTGCCCCCGGCCCGGGCCAGCTTATGCTGGAGGCTGAGATGGGGAAAATCCGGGGCAGGGATGAGGGTGAAGGGGCGTTCCCGGAGGCCGTAAAATTCTTCGTACATCAGCGCCGCAGCCGGGCCTACCAGCCCTGAACCCGTCCCCACAATGAGGCACAGCCCCCAGAGAGGTGAGAATCATGAGCCTGCCCCCGCGTACTTGCCGGGCCTTTTGGGGCAGTTGTCACAAGGAAACCGCGATATTCGCTTGGCATGAGAACTCATGAGTGCCATTTAACAGCCTTTCCCGATGGGAATCAAGGTATTTTAACTACTGGATATTCCTGAAAATAAATTAACTTTATCCCTTTTTGCCACCGTATTTTCCATAAATCTCCGCAAGAATCGGGCCAGCTCCCGCCGATAATGGACCAGGAAGGCGGGGCCTCGGTGGGGGAAGCGGCTCTTCTTTACCGAACTACCGGACGGCCCGGCCAAGGGACTCTTTATTCAAGTTTCGCATCCCCCTGAAATCAACTCTCCGGAAGAGATAGAGGACAATCAGGAAAAGGGCCTCGAAATCGGCCGATTCTAAGGGAGCCGTTGCCTTTAGACTGCGCTTAAGGCCGCTGACGGATTAAGGCTATTTTACCCGGGCTCAACCATCATGGACATGTTCAGCCGGCCCCGAGGATGGAAAATGGAGAACAGCCGCGCCCGGCTGTTCTTTTAACAGAGCAGGGGGGGCGCCTGCTCTACATTGCCGGCGGGGGCGCCCGCTCCCCATTTCTCCGGGGACTTTCCCGGTAAACGTTTTGGTGACAGGCACCGCCCAGCAATAACCCGGTGGCACAGGTTTTTAACCTGTGCCGGTTTAGGGGGATCGCCTGGGCCGCCGGGCTGGACCTGATTTCAAGAGAGCCGGCGACCCCTAAGCGACTGTCTTGAAGAGTTCCTCAACACTCCCTCTCCCCCCGCCGGGGGGAGAGGGCTGGGGTGAGGGGGGTGACTTTTCCTGCTTTGCGGGCGAGCCGCAGGCCCATGAGGAACTCTTCCCCAACTATCTTCAGGAAGGCCCTGCCCGCCGCTTTACCGTGCCTGTTCCAGAACTGCTCCGGACCGCCGGCAAAGCCGGTTACTTTGGAAAAAAGGAAAACCTCATAAAAAAAACCGGGCGCCGGGAAAGGGGGAGGGCCCCTTCCCGTAGCGCCCCGGATGTTGCCTTGCCGTCCTTCCTGTCCGGCCTTAGGCGGCCTTTTTCCCCCGCCGCCGGCGATAGACCAGGGCCGTCCCTANAAGCCCGGAGCCCAACAGCANCACGGATCCGGGCAGAGGGACGAGAGAGGGAGCCCCAAGGTCTATCTCGAATTTAGGTTTCTCGGGATTTCCACTATCGCCACTGAAAATAAAGCTCCCCCTAATGGTAAGATCCCCAAAAACGCCCCCGCCTTGCACGCCAAAATACTTGTAAAGATCAGAGGTGCCACTGTTAAAACTGTCAAAGGAGNCGCCGTTAATGGTCAAATCATTGATTTGCACATTAGTTGCTGGTTTGGGTTTCCTACCCCCCACTGCCTCACTTCCGGCATAATTAAATCGGATATAACTGAAGCCATAATTGCGATAATCAGGTTCAGATGGTTTACCAGAAGGGGGGGTGCCGTCATACATGTTGCTAAGGGTATAAAAATTGTTGCCCTGGGATACACTCAAGGTGGCCGTGCCGGTTGCGACAACATAGGTAAAGGTAAATTTGTATGTACTACCGTATGACCAGGGAATGGTAGTTTCGGCATATCGTTCGTCGGCGGTAGCAATATTAATAAACCCCTATGGCAGATTCCCAGGAAGATGCATTCCCATTCCTGA